>FUWD013299462.1_pt8 | contig 20500 bp, 17 predicted proteins | sample 1063281 | NCBI WGS metagenome assembly FUWD01 (sample SAMEA79048168, study PRJEB19326) | metagenome | biome: marine | reverse complement strand
CCTCAATCATGCGGATGTTGGGTGCCGTTGAGCTCAGGCCATCTTCAACAATAATAGCCTGAAGATGCGGGTGCTCTCGACGAAAGTTATCAAGGAAGCGTTTGCAAGCATTCCGTTCGCAGTCATTTTTAGAGCTGCCATCTTGGTTTAAAATAGCTTCTGGGCATAATGGGATCACATTTTTCTTGTCCGGGTGAACTAGACAAGCTCCCAACATTTGATGGTAGTATGTAGCAGATCCATTCTTATGCTTTTTACTACAACAGTGTGGGCAGCGAATTTTACCTGATGAGAATTGTCCTGTACCATCGACTGATATTAAAACACGGCCATCTAAGAACTCATATTCTTCGAGAGCTTTACCTCTCTGGAAGGAAGAGAATATTTTTTTAAATGCCGGCCGTAAGGCATCCGGATTTATTTCATCTAAGCGCTCTCGAAGATAGGTGTCGCTAGGTGCTTTATCAACGTGGTAAAGGTCACGTAGATTTGCTCCTGTTGCCTCTTCTTTGCGTTTTCTATCGTAATCGAGCAAGGATGAGCACTTCAGACCAAAAACTGCAAGACCCGACATTAAGTGATCTTTGAGTGATATAGTGCCCTCTCGTTCGAATGTGCGAGGATCAGGTATTTTAGAAAATTGTTGAAAAACGGTTTTAATAAGACCAGATGCACTGAGATGCTTTCTGAATGACGATATCATATTCGACCCTTTGAATAGATTTAAGATCGTCAGAAGTTTACGAAAGCTGAATTTTTTCTTCCTCTAAAAAATGCTCAGCGGGAATCGCTGATATAAGTACAGTCTCAGAAAGACCCTCTCTTGATGCCTCAGCAAAGGCAGTAGCTATTTATACCCCAATTTCTGTGCATTTTCATCTTCCAACTGAATACACAGCAGGGGATGATTCGACCAGGTATTTACAGAGAAATTGTAGTCTGCTCGTTTCTGTTGATCAGGGAAAGGCTGACTCATATTCTTTCCATCCGACAAAACAGGTCGGGCTTTTGTGGGACGCTCAAAACATACAATACCAACATACAACCGAACCAAAATTTACGCGCCAGAAACCAAGTGTAAAGGTAATGCGAGCAGCATCTACCCGGACCCTTTACTCCCTTCAGCCTCCAATTGGAGGAAGTATTTTTCATTTACCTTCCCTTAACTTTACTGTTCTAGATAACGATAAAAGCTCTATGCTAGAGGTAAAACTTACAGCTCCCACTCGAGTTGGGGGAGAGACCGCCCAATATGATGTTTACATAGATACCGCATGTAATGATGGATCAGTAAATAAAATTGATACTGTGTTTTGTTCTGTCGCTATGACAAGTTTGAACCTTGCAGCGTAATTTAAATATAAAAAGTAGGATAAAGACTTGAGGTGCTTTTTATATTTAAAAATTCCATTGCACGCCAAAATATGGAATAAAAGAATAGAGGACTTTAATTCCAACCGGCTTAAAGAGACCCGTTTTGAGGCTCCCTTGCTGAGAGAGTTCACCTAGATTACGGGTTTGTCCCCATTGCATATACTTTATCCCTTTAGTGACAGAAAATGCTCCATTAGAAGAGACGGACTGAACACGAAATCCCACATCCCCCATAAAAGAGACATTAGCACATATTTTTTCATTATAATATTGCGCTCTTCTAGCTCCAGAAGAAACAAGCCTATATTCCATCTGCGTCCAACTCTGCCAACTCGGTCCAATTCCAACTGATGCATACAAAGAGGCTGCCAAACTTCTTAAAATAAGGGCATAAGGCAGTTCAAAGTAAACCTTAGCCATCAAGCTATCAAGCTCTAAATTGGATGTAAATTGTACTGCATTATTAATTTCAGAAGCGAGACCCGGGCGCATATATTTTGTAGAGATCGTAATATTGCGTTGTGTTTGGTAAGAGACACACAGTTTGAACCAAGAGGAGTAGCGATAACCCATCATAAATTCATAAACAGGGGTTCTATTATAAGAAAGCTCACTACCAATCGGTGCTATATCGGTATAACCTGCCGACTGTACGGAAGGAGTCTGTCCTAAATGCCCTTTAATTTGATGAAAGTATAAAAAACCCAATCCCAAGCTATATTCTACCCAAACAGCTTGTTTACCTTGAAGTTCATTGATCGAAGCTAAGTACGGCTTCCAAGTGTGTGCATTGCGCCCTTTAACGAGAAATTTAGAACTTTGTTCATTATAGATAGGGTAGTTCCAATAAACTCCTAAATAAGGTGCAAAAGAATAAATCGTTTTAATTTTAAAAGGAGGAACTAAGCCGTAGCATCTATAGTCTTGATGAGACCTTTTACCTAAATTTCGAGCTTGTCCCCATTGAGTATATTTACAACCCATTAAAACAGAAAATCGAGTCTGAGGGTAAACACTTTGAAGTCTCATTCCCAAATCTGCCATCCACACTGCATTTGCACAAATTGCACTTGCCAAGGGCTGCGCAGCACTCGTAGTCGTCACTGCAGGTGAATTTGTGTAGCGCCAAACATTAAGCTGAGTCCAAGTCTGCCAACCCGCTCCAATCCCTAATGCCAGATAAGGAGAGGTCGCAATACTTCGAAAAACTAAAGGAGAAGGTAGCTCCAAGTAAGCTTTTCCCATCCCACTGTCTAAGATGAGATTAGACTTCAACTGTGCATAAGTTTTAGAATTAGCTAAACCGATCCCTGTATTTAGATCTTGATAGTTTTGAATTTTTGTGGAAACCGAAATATCGCTTTGATGCTGGTAAGAAAGGGCAATTCTGAGCCAGCTTCTGAGTCTAAATCCAAGAAGAAATTCAAGAAGAGGCGTTCTATTGTAGATAATCCCCCCCTCTTTATAAGGGACATTACTCGCTAAATTATTAATAGCATCTCTAGGCCTAGATGAAAGAGAACCTGTGACTTGATTAAAGTAAAGTAAACCCACACCCACATTACATTCTGTCCAAACCGTTTTAATATCTCCTAAACAAGAAGCCTGAGTAAAAAAAGGTTTCCAAGTATTAAGAGATCGACCATTCAGGGTGAAAGGAGATTTTGAAACTGTCATGTTGGGGAAATTCCATTGAGCTCCAAGGTAAGGTGCAAACGAGTAAACAGTTTTAATACTAAAAGGCTGTAAAAAACCTATCTTAGAGCCCCCTTGCTGAGACAATTTTCCTAAATTACGAGCTTGTCCCCATTGGTTATATTTAACCCCTGCAAGCATAAAAAAAGTATTCTTTTCATTTGTACTACGAAGGCGAAATCCAAGGTCAAACATCCATGCTACATTAGCACATATTTTTTGCTTAAGGGACTGTTCTACAATCGTCGCAGTCGTTGCAAAGCTTGCCGTTTGAATACGGGTGATTTGAAGATCTGTCCAGCTTTGCCAGCCCGGTCCTACTCCAATAGCAGCATAAGGAGTATAGCCTATATTTTTCCAAATCATCGGCACGGGATATTCAAAGTAGAATTTCGTCATCAATGAATTGAGATTTAAATTGGCTTTAAAAATGGTGACGATCACTCGCCCAGTCACATTGGCATTAAAAGCAGAATTAGCTCTAGGAGCTGTTTGAATTGCCACACCACTTTGAAACTGATAAGAGAGCGCAAGCTTAAACCAATGATTTAATTGATAACCCAAAAGGTACTCAAAAAGAGGCGTTCTATTGTATTGAAGTTTCCCCTCAAGAGGCTCATCTCCTCCACTAAAATTTGCAATATTTCCCGGTACAGTTGTGAAGTTCCCTCTAACTTGATTAAAGTAAAGAAATCCCACTCCTATATTAGTAAGAAAAAAGGGAGAGGATTTAGGCTGACAAAGGAGCATCCAGTAAGGAGTCCAAGAATTTACAAGGTCCGATCTAGATTGAGTTTTCCCAACTCTTGCTTCAAAATTTTGAATTAAAGGAGTCTCACTTAAAAGGAGCTCCTGCTTTTCAGTATCTTCTTGAGCGGCTAAAGAAAAACTAATCCCTATTAAAATAAGTAAAAAACTTACAACGCGAAATTGCCTTGGCATATTAAAATCTCAACATTCCTTTTCTGAAATACGGAAGGTATGTTTTTAGAGTTTAATTTGTCAAATAAAACTTAAACGAAAAACGCCCCACCTTACGAGTAAGATGGAGCGTTTAATTATTCAGAAAAAAAAGAGCTTATTATTTCTTGTTGTCATCCATGATTTCGACTTCAGCATCTTCAATTTTTTCTTCTTCTTCTTTAGGCTGAGAAGAATTATTTCCCCCTGGAGGTGGAGCTCCTGGAGCACCTGCTTGTTGTTGCATTGCCTCTCCAATTTTTTGGATGCTTTGCTCTAAATCATTTTTTGCCGCTTTAATTTTTTCGGCATCTTCTGTTTTAAGAGCTTCTTTACACGCATCCACTTTTGATTGAATCTCTGCAGCAACTTCTTTAGGCACTTTATCTTTAAAATCATTTAGAGATTTTTCAGCTCTAAATACTAAAGCATCAGCTTCATTTTTAAGGTCAACTGCTTCTTTTTTCAGCTTATCTTCTTCAGCATGAATTTCAGCATCCTTAACCATTTTTTCGATTTCAATATCAGAGAGACCCGACTTGGCTTCAATACGGATTTTTTGCTCTTTCCCTGACTGTAGATCTTTTGCTGAAACATGCATAATTCCGTCTGCATCGACATCAAAAGCAACCTCAATCTGAGGAACTCCTCTTGGAGCAGGTGGAATATCAGTCAAGTCAAAGCGACCCACTTCTTTGTTATCATTAGCCATTTTTCTCTCCCCTTGAAGGACTCTAATAGTCACAGCGGGTTGATTATCTGCAGCTGTTGAAAATACCTGTTTCTTTTGAGTTGGTATAGTTGTGTTACGCTCAACAAGTGGCGTTAATACTCCACCTAAAGTTTCAATGCCTAGTGTTAAAGGAATCACGTCTAGTAAGAGAACATCTTTAACATCTCCACTTAAGACTCCCCCTTGAATTGCAGCTCCAAGAGCCACTACTTCATCTGGGTTAACTCCCTTATGAGGTTCTTTATTAAAGATCTCCTTAACCATTGCTTGAACAGCTGGCATACGGCTCATTCCACCTACTAAAATTACATCGTGAATATCAGAAGAAGAAAGCCCTGCATCTTTCATCGCTTTCAAACAAGGCTCTTTTGTTCTTTGAACAAGGTCACTTGTTAAGCTCTCAAACTTTGCTCTAGTAAGAGTAAGTGCCAAGTGCTTTGGACCACTTGCATCCATGGTAATAAACGGCTGATTAATTTCTGTTGTGACAACACCAGACAATTCAATTTTAGCTTTCTCAGCTGCATCACGCAGTCTTTGAAGAGCCATTTTATCTTGTCTTAGATCCACTCCGTTTTCTTTTTTAAATTCTTCTGCCATCCAGTTAATGATCACGATATCGAAATCATCTCCACCTAGGCGAGTGTCTCCATTCGTTGCAAGTACTTCAAAAACACCATCTCCAATTTCCATAACAGAAATATCAAAAGTTCCTCCACCAAGATCAAAGACTGCAATTTTTCTATCGCCATCTTTATCAAGACCATAAGCTAATGCAGCAGCAGTAGGCTCTGGGATGATACGTTTAACATCAAGTCCGGCAATTTTGCCCGCATCTTTAGTCGATTGACGCTGAGAGTCATTAAAGTAAGCTGGCACAGTAATAACCGCTTCAGTTACTTTCTCTCCTAAATAAGCTTCAGCCGTCTCTTTCATTTTTAATGAGGATTTGTGCTGCAACTTCTTCAGGAGAAACCTGCTTACCATCCACTTCAAAAACAGCATCTCCATTGCTATTTTGAGCAATAGTATAAGGCACTGTTTTAGATTCTTCTAGAACTTCACTGTGTTTGCGTCCAATAAATCGCTTCGTTGAAGCAAGCGTCTTATCAGGGTTAGTCACTGCCTGTCTTTTAGCAGGAACTCCAACAAACCGCTCTGTTCCTTTGTATGAGACCACAGAAGGAGTTGTTCGTCCACCTTCAGCCGATGCGATGACCTTAGCTGAACTACCTTCCATAACCGCTACACACGAATTTGTAGTTCCAAGATCAATCCCTATAATCTTTCCTTTCTTTTTTTCTGCCATGGTTAAACTTCCTTTTGATTAATTATTTTTGTAGATTTTGTCTCACCTTGAACATCTTTAGGCTCAGGCGATTTCTTTTTTGTAACTTTTACTTTCGAGGGACGGATCACACGTGTGCCCATCTGGTAACCTCGAATATATTCTTTAATAATTGTATTGATTGGGTGTTCATCAGTTTCTTCTGTCTCTAAAGCCTCATGACAATGGGGATCAAAAATCTTCCCCATAGACTCAATAGGTCGAATATCGTTTTGAGCAAGAACATCTTTAAATTGAGTAAGGATCATTTCAAAACCCACCATCCAATTTTTAACCTCATCAGAAATTCCCTCTTTGAAGTTCAAAGCATTTTCGAAATAATCAATAGGGTTTAAAAATTCACAGATTATATTTTCACGTGCATAAGCCTGCAGGTCTGATTTTTCCTTTTGTAGACGCTTTCGAACGTTTTCAGATTCCGCTAAAAGCCTTAGATATTTATCTTGGTGCTCCTTAACTTCAGTCTTCAACTTTTCGAGTTCCTCTTTATCAATCGAAACAAGCTCTGGCTCTTTTGCTAGCTCTTCTACTTTTGAATCCTCTTGAATTTCTTCTTGAGTTGCTTCTTCTTTTTGAATTACTTCTTCTTTAATATCTTCTTCATCCATGGGGAAAACGTCTCCTGTTAATCACTCTAATTTTCTATTTGTTTTTTTGAACTGTTTGCCTCTAAATAAAGCGTCCCATCTTGGGGCATTCTGTATGAAAGCTTATGCTTTGCCATGCTTTTAGATAGGGCTGAACTTACGTATTCTGTGAAAGCACGTAAAGTGCCAAAGAGAGTACGGTAAGACATGCGAAGAGGCCCTAAAAGGCCGATAGCACCTACAATCTTGCCTCCAATCTGGTAGGGTATAACCAAAACCGTGCAATTTTCAGCAATAGGACAGTAGGCTAAAAGATCTTCTCCGATGTAATACTTCAAAGTTTTATCTCTGCAGCTCTCTTTTAAAAGATTTCTTAAGTTTGCTTCATTTTCAAAAAGAGAAAGACCGCTTGCAAAGGCTTCTGCATTATTAAATTCAGGATGAGCTAAGAGCCTCGATAAACCTGTTTTGTAGACATCTTCAATACTAAAGTTTGCATAGCCAATAATATATCGAACCATGACTTCATTGTAGATCTTCTGCAAAAGACGATCTTCTGTCTTATCTAAAGTAGTTTTCGTCTCTTGTCCTTTAATTCGGACTAAGAGCGCCTCTTCAATCCTCTTCAAAGCGTGGTGATGTAATTTTATATCTAAGTAAAGAGTTTCGGTATGAATCAATCCAAGCTCTGTCACAATCACACACAAACACCTTGAAGTGTCTACACCTACAAGTTTAATATCGGTAATTGAATCGTGGTCAAACCTTGGAGAAGAAATAAATGCGGGGTAGCCAGCAAGCTCACTTAAAAGCTCTGAGGCCCTTTGTAAATAACTTCCCACCTCTTTGTCATTTAAAGAAGAGAGAGTCTTGAGCTCTCGATCCTTTTCTTCATCCAGAGTACCTGCTCTTAAAAACTCTTCTGCATAAAGCTTATAGGCTTTTTCTGTTGGGATCCGGCCTCCAGATGCATGGTGCTGAGATAGATAGCCCGCTTCTTCTAAAGCTGCAAAATAATTCCGAATAGTAGCAGAGCTAAGATCTTGAAAAAAACTCTCTTTAAGAGTCTTCGATCCTACAGGTTGAGGGCTTTCAATATAGGCGTCAATCAGGCCAAAAAGGACCTTTCTTTCTCTCTCTTTTTTACTGAGCCTAGCTTTAAATAAAGTTTTCAATGTCGCCAGTTTCTCCCGAAAAGTGCTAATTTCTACCTTTATTATACCCAAGAAGCTGCTTTTAGTCAAAGAATTTAGCACTTAATATGCTATTGTGCTTAATTATTTCACAACTACCTTATAAAGAGCTAAATAAAGACATTTGTTTAAATAAATACTTGACATTTAACGTTTTTTATGCTATAATTATATCCATTGAGTGGCAAACTTAAGCCCTCTTAAATAAAGACGATCAGGAGTCATTCATTATGTCAGAAGTTTCAACTATTACCCAAGAAACTGAGAATATCCATCAAGCCCAATTAGGCAAACCACCTCTCGCTTCAAAGCTAGATAAGGTCCTATTTGAACAGCTAAAAGCTCATACACAAGAGATTATGAATCGCTGCGAGTAACGCTACATGGGGAAGTAGAATTCCAGCCCATTTTCTATAAGCTCTTTGTTATTCTTTAGAATTTCATCTTTAAAGTTCCAAGCAAGAACAAAGTAAACATCAGGAAGCTTCTCAAGCTCATCTTCCATATCAATACGAATATGAGTACCAGGCGTATAAAGCCCTTTTCTTAGGGTGTTTTTTTCAACCATGATATCAATCGTTTCTTTACCTATACCAAAATAGTTTAAGAGCGTGTTCCCCTTTACAGGAGCTCCAAATCCATAAATAGACCTTCCAGCATCTTTTTGCTTTTTTAGATAAGCAAGTGTTTTCTCTTTAAGATTTTGGACTTTTTGAGCAAGCTTCTGATACGTTTCTAACTCATTACTTTTAGCCTTCTCTTCTGCTTTTTCAAGGTCTACAAGCCTTTCAGCTTTTGGAAGGTTTCTCTCTTGATGCGTCACAAAACCCATCATAGAACCCCCATGGATGGGAGATATATAAGCATCTGTAAGAGCTAGCCCATGCCTATTTAAAAGCACTTGGATCGTTTTAAGGTTATAATAGAGTAAGTGCTCATGGTAGATTTGATCGAAGGTACAGTTTTCTACAATGTTTTTCATATACATGAATTGAACGACAAAAACGCCATCTTCTTTCAAGGAGAGTTTAATACCATCCGTGACAGAGTGTAATTCTTCTAAATGAAAGAAAACCCCTGCTGCGTTGATCACATCAAATTTACGATCTATTTCCTTAGCAGTCTCTAAGTTAAAAAAAGCATGAAGAGTTTGAACATTTGCCTGATTGGCAAGTGCAGCCGTTTTTTTAGAAGACTCTACCCCTAAAACTTCGTAACCGAGATTCTGGTAGTGTTTAAGCTGCGTTCCATCATTTGATCCGATATCCAGAGTACTCTTACTTTTTCTATCTTTAAAAAAGCGATCGTCCACCTCTTCTGCAAGAGCTTTAAAATGCATATCTAAGGTTTTTGTAATCCCTGACAAGTAAGTATGGTCAGAAAACATCACTTCTTTTTTAACCGTATAGTCAAGCTGAGCTGTTTGACACTTATTGCAATAAACCACTCTCAAAGGATAAAGAGGCTCTTTACCAAGCTCATCTTTGTTTAAAAAATGATTCCCCCAAGGCTGCATCCCAAGGTCTAAAATTAAAGAAAAGTCTTCTGCGTCACACACTCTACATTTCATATAAACAAGTCTCCAGATTTACTCGAAGCAAGCATGAAACCTCATCCTTTACCTTCTTGTCAAGACTAAGGCAAACAAGTCTCTTGATTTAGGCAAAACTGATATAAAATGGGCTCTTAACAGTAAGTGCAGGTCACCCCTATGCTATAGAGCCCCTTCTCCTTATTAGCAGGGCCACGTACAAACACCCTCTCTAGAAAAATCGACAATCTCATCAAAAGCTGCTTTTATTGCACTGCTATTGCCCGTTATCGTATCTGTCCAGATAGCACCAGGTGCTACTTTTACATCCCATTTCCATTCATGAAGAGTGCTTCCTGCTGCGTTATGTAACTTTATTTGGGTTGCAAAACAATCGCCAAAATAGGTCCCATGATCTTTTAACTCATAGATATCTACATAATTTCCATTAGAATAGATTGTAATGGTTTCTTTCTTCCATTCACAGTCACCTGCTCGCTCAGAAGGAGTTGTGCCTGTTTTGTATCTTAAAAGTTGTCCATTTTTTCCTTTTATTTCCCCTTGATCAGTTAGGTTGAAATTTGTAATTTTCAAACCTGCACATGTTTTTTCGGGAGCAGAATCGCAATCTTTTATATAGTTTTCTACTTGTGCTAATCTGTCGGTTAGTACTTGAACATCATTACCAATTTGATCTGAAATAGTCATATTTTCCTCATATTGTTTTTTAATGCTAAAATTGCAAATATAGTTTAAAAAATTTGAATAATAAAAATATACTTCTTTTTGAAGGCTACTTTAACCAGATATCACTTAGCTTGTCTTAATTAAACCTTATCAAACAGTATTAGAAAAAATAACTTTTTAAATCTAAAATCAAAAAAAAACGATTATTATGACTCAATTTAAATTCCAAAAAATTAATTTAAAACACAAAGACACTATTTTCTCTTGGCTAGATAAACCTCACGTCAAAGAGTTCTGGGACAATAGTCCTGAACATAGAGAAGACATCCTTATTTTCATTGATGGACGAGTGAAGCAATCTACCTATTTCAATGGAATATTTACATATTGGATTGCGAGTATCCATGATGAGCCTTTTGCTTTAATTATGACTGCTGAAGTTTTAGAAGACGAAGATCTTCCTCAACTCTGGAAGAAACATTTATCAAAAACAGGCAAAACTTATAGCTTGGATTTTTGCATTGGGAATAAAAAATACTTAGGAAAAGGGCTTGCTGCCCCAACCTTAAGGGCCTTTACTGACTATTTTCTAAAAGAAAATAACGATGCTGATACTTTCATTATTGATCCGGATGAAAATAATCCTAGAGCAGCTCATGTTTATGAAAAAGCCGGCTTCAAATTTGTTGAAAAATTCCCTGTAGAAAAAGGTGTCTTTAAAGGCCAAAACTCTTGGCTTATGGTAAAAAATTAAATCAATTAAAAAACTGTTTTAGCCATTTTTTGATGAGAATAATGTCATTTTTGTCTTTCTTCCTCCCATTCTTCTCTTTGTAGTAAAGAACATACTCAATTCTGTCAAAAGGAAGGCCGTCAATTATTTCAGCATTTAAAATACGTTCATTTATGCTCGAAATCGTTTCATTTGAATTTTTGGGAGGAAATGAGCCTTCATGGAAGGCTTCAACAACATTACCAGGAAAAGTAATTTTTTCTACCCCATTATGTGATGTTATTCCATGTTCTTGTACAAGAATATTCCATAGTTTTTCACTTACAATGAGGTCTATATCTCCTATTTCCCTCAAATCTCTAATACCAAGGGGCCCGCTGCCTGTGATAATATACTGATCGCTTGGTAGATTAAGACTTCTCAGCAAATTAAATTTTTTTTGGTTATTATCAATCATTCGATTCTACTTTCCTACATATCATAAAGATTAGATTATTGTTCCTCTAGTATACTGAACCTAGAATCTAATTCCATAAAGTCTCAATATTTTTTTACTTTAGAATTGAAGTTGAGAGTAATCCCTAGTTAAATCAAAACTAATCTAACCCAGCAGAAACTCGAAGTACTTTAACATATTCACAAGTCTGCAGGAGATCTTTAAGATAGTTAGAAGTAATAGGAGGCTCCTAATTTTAGGATAGGTGCAGCTACAAGAGATTCTCCTGGTAAAAATCCCTGAGTTTTTCCACCCAATTGGGCCCAAATATTAGTATTTGGGTTTTTAATCGAGGCTTTTTGATATATAATTGACATTGATGCTCCAACTTTTCGATTTTTAACATCTTGAAGTCTCTGAAGATAGCTTTCGATTTCGTAATCTTCTTCAGTTATACTATCTAAGAGCAGCGGAGGCTGTACCCAAAAATCTGCTTTTAATCCAAAAGAACCATAGTTAGAAGAAACAAGCTTACGATTTTCCATCCCAAATCCACTGTATTGATTCTTTGAAAACTCTCCAAACTTACAGTAAATGATAGTTGGAGAAATAGATTTGCCCCATAGATAGAGCTCAAAAATATCCTCTACTCCAAACGGACTCAATCCCATCTTGTAAGCAGGTAGAAATTTAAATCCGTCTCCAGAGATTCCAAATATAGGGAGAGATGAATTGAAAAATATGTAGGAAAGCTCTGACAAATAGCTTAAATAAGTGAGGGGATTGAGGATTAGAGTTAGATTTGCTTTAAGCCTTAGTTCTTGAAGATGGTGGTCAATGCCTTGCTCAGTTCCATAGCAAAAATGAAGAACTGCGTAATACCTGGCAATATCATGTCCAGATTTAAGCCCATAAGAAATGGTGCTGAACCCATCGACTTTTTTTAATGTCTTAATATAGCTTGCACATGCAAATTGATTTGTCCTCCACAGGCTTGCCTGCCTCCCATCAACGGTTCCCTTTTCGAGCCAAGAAAAAATCAAATTGTTAGCAAATATGGAATTTGCTTCAAGACCTGCTATAGAGATCGCAATATTCTCAGAAAAAGAGGGTGATCTCCTAAAAGCTAACCGTGTATGAGCATTTTTAACATGAAAGCCATACTTATCTATTGTATATTGCATTTTATAGCCTGCTACCCTCCCTAAATCATGCCCAATGGACCTCATTCTGTAACCATGACCAAAAACTTCATGTTGTAAAACCATCGCCATATAATTAAGGGGGTACCAGACACCTACCAATTCCCCACTTCTTAGAGCCATTTTGAGGATCGTCTTGGAAGTACTTTCTTCCTGAAAGCATTGCTGGTAATTATGTTTAAGACGCCAGAAATCAGAAAACTCATAACTTGAGAGGTTATTATAACCTGGAGCCTTGAAATGATCTTGGAGATTCAAAAGCTCATTTTGAGTCATAATCATATTATTGGAAGAGATAAAAGGAGAAGAGTGGAGATCGAATATAAGCGCATTCGAAGAGAGTGTTTGTAATCCCAAAATGAAAGCTATAATTAGAGTAACTACTGATCTGACTTGCATCTTACCTTCCTATAAATAGAGTAGAGAGACGTCATTTTCTAATTATACTAGATAAAAAAACAACTGAAATAATTTCTAACTACTTTAAAAACAGGTATTTAAAAATTTTATTAAGTTTAAATGGGTTTGATTATAACAGTCCATTCCATCAAGAATCTGAAAGGAGTAAAGAAGCTAAGAAAAAAAACATTCTCTTTCTCTCATCTGCTATTTGTAATCCAAAAATAAAGTTATTATTTTGTAAAGAAATTGAAAATAGCGTTTACTTTTTTAGTAAATATGAGAATGCCAAATGAGGCTTGGTATTTAGGTCGTTATTTTTAACTTTAGGGACTTGATGTTATGTCTACTATAAACGGTGACAACTACGTATTTACACAAAATACGACGACTAGTAACGAGCCAGACTTTTCAGATGTTAACAAGGATAGTATAGTCGAGGAGTTTGGGGACTATATCCATTCAGACGATCCAAACGATTACGAAATCCACACTAACGAAACCATAAATTCTCGAACAGAAACTACCGTGGATAACGAGGGTGTTGTTCATACTTCTACTGTTTGGGACGATCACAAACAAATAGAAATCATTAACCATCCGACTTCAAATGAAAGTGATTCTAGCGTAACAGGCTTTGAGGCAGACAATGATTGCCCCACTCCTAATCAACCTCTTCAACGTGGCACTATTTGGGAGATCCATCAAAAGACAATATCCAATATATTGAATCAAATTGCTCAAAGCGAACTCTACGTATTGAACAACCTTCATTATGAAAAAAGACATGTTTGCTTGGGGCATAAGGTTTATGATGACTGCGAAATTAAGGGAAAGAATCAACGCAGAAGAATCCAAGAACTCTCAGAGAAGGTTCTTAAAAAATACAACTCCGACTCAGAGAACTATAAAGAATGCGTAACTTCTTGTACGGGCATAGATGATGATAATCCAAAAGTTCGTTTCGCTGCAGTCGCTTACCATGTTAATGATCACAGAAAATGCGACTATTTTGAAATTCAATTTTTCCCAATTCTAAATGAAGGAGAGACGACATATACCCCTATCGGACAAGGAGACATGGTCAAAAAGTGTTTAGGGCACGTTGAGCACTTGTGTAGCTTTCCTGATAATACACGAGCTTTGGCAGCCCTAAGAGAATTTTCACACCAAAAGCTAGAACATTTTAAGTCTCATGGTGACTATAAAAACGAATCCCAAGGTTACTTAAAAACTCATACTTTTAAAAGACAAGGCCCCCCCTATCCTCAAAATGACTTATTTATCTTTTTTCAGCACAAAGATGACCACGAAAATTGTGGCCGATGTTGCCATGTTCCTCAGACAAGCTTACAAAGTGAAGAGCCTGCCTATATAGAAGAATACAAAAAGGAAACTGATCAAAATAGTTTACTTTATCGTATGAAAGATGCCCTTTGGTCCTCACTCAAAATGTTTTCCAAATATATGCATCCTGATCCATCCCATGTGCTTACACTTACCGCCAGACAACAAGTCGATCGTTTTTGGTCAGAAACTAAAGTGGAGATCATCGATGGCAGAGGAACTCCTGAGGCACTCGCTCAACTCAAAGAATTTATGATTGAAGATCCTAAACTTGCAGCAATGGCTCACTTTGAAAAAAGTATTGTCGATTGTAAACCCATAGTTGTGGGTCAGAAAGAATTTGAAAATTGCAGGGTATTTGGAGTGAATGGCATGAATACTTCTGAGGAGTCGGCGCAAGAGCAAGCACTGGCCATGTCTGACGCACTAAACGGACATAATGTGCATTGGATTTACAATGCTTCTCAATCCAAGCTTCAGGACGCTGCTGAGTCAAGGCGTAATATTAACAATATAGCAACTGAGGCATCCTATCTATTATTAGACAAGGTCACGGAATACCTCAATAATTCTAGCCCTGAAAGCATCGCCTATATACAATGTCACAGCCAAGGGACAGCGATGGTCAAAACACTCTTCTAATGCTACCTGAAGAGGATAGAGCTAGAGTCTCTGTCTTAGCAATAGCTCCTTCGGCTTATATAAATGTACCTGGCCTAGAAGATATCCAACACTATGCAAGTAGATGGGACTTTGTTCCTCTGCTTGATAAATTAGGAATGCAACTAGCTGGAGACACCCTGAAAATATTAGCTCCTGCGAAAGACGCTTCTATTTGGGATCATGCAGTTTCTAGCCCCACCTATAAGAAAGTAAAAGAAGATTTTTATAATGATATCTTGGAGAATCATGTTGAATAGCAGAAAACTTCTAATACTTTATTTCTTTCTAACGATGTTTTTTTGCTCGTGTTCAACTACTGATCCCTTTGAATCAACAAAGTCTGATTTCCCTCAAGGACCCCTGCTACATAAGTTTAAAAAATCCCAAGCACTCCTCCTCAGTGGTCAGTACAACATGAATTGTTGTATGGAAGGGGGATCATCAACACGTCAAGTAAAAAAAATCTCACTTGGCTTTCAAATTAATAGAAGGTTAAGCCGTGATGAGGGAAGAGCTATCGTTATAGATTGTGTGAATCAAATTATTAAAAATGTAAGAGCTAGTCAAGATCTCAAGCCCTACCTTCTCCCTGAAGGATTTAATGAAAATAGCATTAAAGTTGTTCTGTTTGTAAATACAAACAACGAGCCCTATGACCCCGAAATTTCAGTTTTCTCATATTCAAGTGGAAGAATTAGATTTGGAACCTACATAGAAAATCAGACTACACCAGGCTACTTTCGAAAATATTATGAACCTTATGCTGAAGCCGTTGCTATTTTAGAAGAACAGGGAAGATACGATATTATACTCCCAAAAGATAATGTAGATCTAAAATTGGAGTCACATGAAGCCTCAAAACTTGAAAAATAAGAGAATTCTTCTCCTCTTTGTAACCGCCCTTTTTTTATCTGCCTACTCTATTCCTCAGCAGAAAGTAAAGTTGAACTAATAGTAAATCAAAATTTTAAATTACACGATTCAATTCAATATTGATTCAAATCACTTATAATAGATCCGTTACTTTAAATAACAAACTAATATATATAGATAACAATTCATCTACAGTATGATATAATTAATCTTCCTTAAATACGATATTTGTAATATAATTAATTCAGCTAACAAAAATTGGAGCCTATGGATAAGCCTGTTTTAAATCTGTTGGAAAATAATATAAATATCTCCTTGGAAAACAAATGTTTTTGTATTGAGGCTGAAACTGAGAGACTCTTCATAAAGGATTATAGAGACTCTGATTTTAAAATTCTGTTTCTCTGTATAGCAATACTGAACTTACCAAATTTTTCGACCATGGAGAGCCCCGAACCCTTAATGAAATAAGAGAATACATAGCGAGAAGAGGAAGATACTATTTTGACCAAAATGAACCATTTGGAATATTTTCTCTTTTTTCAAAAAAACAGCAACGATTTATAGGTCAAATCGATCTGGTACCGACAGGAGAGGAAGGTGAAGTCGAAATAGGATGGATTATTCATAAACAATTTCAAGGACAAGGATATTGCTCTGAGGCTGTTTTAGATTTTTTGATACCTTATGTAAATCTACTAACAAAAAATAAATTCAACACTCATGGTGCACTAATTGATAAAATTATAGCAACAGCCCACCCTGAAAATTTGGTCTCGAACAAAATGATTTTAAAAGCTGGGCTTAGTTTTTATAAACAAGCTAATAGGTATGCTAATAAACCACGTAATTGGTACCGTCTTAAATTGGAGACTAATCAATGAACACTCCTTATCTATCAAAAACCTTGATATGGGAACCTCAAAAATATAATAAGCTTGCTACTGGGCAAGTATCTGCAGCTACACAACTTATCCAAAAAGCTAAAAATCTCAACAAAATCTAATATTCTTGATGTTGGATGTGGGGATGGAAAAATAACAGCTGAATTAGCTAGGAAAGCAAAAGACGGTAATGTCTTAGGTATAGATGCATCTCAAGAAATGGTTGAATTTGCTCAAAAAACATATGCAAATAACACTCCAACCTCGAATATATCCTTTTGTTTACAAAAAGCCGAAAATTTATCTTTAAACCAAGAGTTTGATATAATTTTTTCGTCTTTTGCTCTTCAATGGGTATCAAATAAAAATAAATTTTTTAAACATGCGTATAACCATTTAAAAAGTGAAGGAATCCTTGCCCTTCTAATGCCTCTTGAAACTTCTCTGGAGCTCAAACAAGCTATTGATTCTGTTATTTCACAGAATCAATGGAAATCCTACTTTGAAGGATTTGCACCTAATTGGTATTTCGAAAGCAAAAGCATTATTGAATATCTAGTTAACCAAAATTCATTTTCAATCAGCCATTCTGCTTATACAATCCAAAACGTTCACTTCCCATCTAAAAATAGCCTTGAAAGCTACATTATGCTCTGGTTCCCTTACTTAGAACCTCTTCCAAATTTTCTTAAGGAGCCCTTTTTTAAACAAGTTATGAATTCATATTATGCATTGATGTCTAGCCATTGTGAAATTAATGAATTTATTATTAAAATCCCGCAATTAGAATTAATTGCTCAAAAAACTATTTTAGCCATTTTTTGATGAGAATAATGTCATTTTTGTCTTTCCTTCTCCCATTCTTCTGTTTGTAGTAAAGAACATACTCAATTCTGTCAAAAGGAAGGCCATCAATTATTTCAGCATTTGAAATACGTTCATTTACACTTGAAATCGTTTCATTTGATTTTTTGGGAGGAAATGAGCCTTCATGGAAGGCTTCAACAACATTACCAGGAAAAGTAATTTTTTCTACCCCATTATGTGATGTTATTCCATGTTCTTGTACAAGAATATTCCATAGCTCTTCGCTTACAATGAGGTCTATATCTCCTATTTCCCTCAAATTTCTAATACCAAGAGGCCCACTACCTGTGATGACGTACTGGTCGCTTGGTAAATTAAGACTTATCAGTAAATTAAATTTTTTTTGATTATTATCAATCATGCGATCCTAATTTCTTAGATATCATAAAGATGGTGATTATTTTCCTTCCTGACATAACCACCTTATTTTCAATGATTCTTAAAGCTTATTGAGGGATTTTAGCAGAAGTTACTTTTTTTCTAAGCTAACAAGAGGTTGAATTTATACCCTTTTTCATTTTTCAAAAGGCTTTAACATTTGAATTAGGTTTATATAGAACTTAGATTTGCTTCGTCAAAAGAAAGAGAGCTAAAACTCTGATCGGTTTGTGTTATTGCAAATTTTTTGAGACTAGCAATGAAAGTATTCGAACCATCTATTTCATTTAAATAGTTGCCTAAAGCTTCTTTTTCATTCTTTCCCCAATTGGCTGTAGGTCCTTCATTGAATTGCATGAGACCTTCTATTTTGTCCATTGCAAAAACAAGTCTCGCCTCTAAAGTTTTTTGGTCCTCATACTCTATCCATAATTTTTCTATTTGCTGACCTAAAAAAGGTTTCAGTTCATCTAATATACGTTTTAAAGCTGATCTCTCAGCCTTCTCTTGCTCTTTTTTAAGGTGGGGTGATTTAGCTGTTTGTGAATATGGAAAGTCTCCGGAATAGACCTCTACTATGTCGTGAACAAGAGCAATTTTTATAGCTTTTTCAACATTAATTTTTTTAGAGTAGTGTGTTGCTCCAAAAGCAACCATAAATGCAAGACGAAAACAGTGTTCTGCAACGCTTTCAATTCTATTTTCTGATGTCTTGCAATTCCTTAAAACTAGTTTTAAATTCCCAATTAATTCAATAGAATCAAAGAAAGATTTTGGAAAGTCTTTTAACATATGCTCACCATTTATAAATTGATCTTATAAAACCTATTATCAAATTCCGAGTCTTCATTTGAAATCTTCCATAAATCCCATTTATAACCAAAATTATTAAAAATATCTTCCAATTGATTCACATCTCCCTTGTTAGAGAAAGAGATGTAAATTTCAGTTTTGTCATGGGAATAGTCTGGAATTTGAGATAAGAATTTTTTAATGGATTTAAACCCAGGATCGTAAAAGGCTCTTTGAAGAGGGTCTTCAATATCAATTTCATCGTTATGGTAAGGCATTGGAAAAATAATAAGATCAAAAAGCTGTTTAGGGACATTGTCAAAACAATCACTTTTATAGACTTTAGACTGGTTATCTGAAAAATTATATAAGGCTTTGTTTTCAATAGCATTCTGTACAGCAAAAGGATTTATATCCACGTGTACAACACTTTTAGCGCCATTACGTAGCGAAAAAATCCCAACTGTTCCTGGACCACAGCCCATGTCACAAATAGTTTTTCCATTTACTAAATCTTTAATACTGTTTAAGCAAAGGGCTGTAGATCTAAATTTATCTGATGGAAAAACATTTGGAAAAACTAAAATATCTACTCCACAAACTTTTGCGACTCTTTTTGTATCACTAATTTTTACATCAGAATAGATAGAATCTGGGGATAGTTGGTAATATTGTTTCTTATCCATACGTCTCTCCTATATAACAACGTCTAGTATATTTTAAGTGTTCAAATCAATAATGTCGAGAAGTAATTATTTGCTTTTTATTCATAAAATGGTTTTAAAGTAAGTAGTAGAAAATATTATATAATTCTATATCTATCTAATTACCAGAAGTTTAAAAATGAAGTCACTTCTTTCCTATTCCCAAAGTAAGGCTAAAATGTCTTCTGGCCTGATAATTCTGATCAATATTGCACTTTTTGAAGTTGGAAAAATTTATTTTCAGACTTTATTTAAGTCACAGGAGCAATACACTGCAATTCTTGACAATGTTTGGCTAATTTCTCAATTCGCAGGAGCCACAGGCCTTGGATTTTTATCAGATCGATTTTGGAAAATACCACTACGAAAGCCTATTCTAATTGTCAGTACAATACTATTTTATAGTACAATATTTTTTTTAAAAAATTTCATCGTAACAAGTATACCTGCATTCATTTTTATAGTTTTTATCAATGGTTTTTTAGGGAGCTATCTGGGTGTTGCACGAGCTTTTTTCTTTGATCAATGTCATGAAAAGAAAATTGAAAATTTTGTTATGACTGTTCTATTTCAATGTATTTCGTGGATCATCCTAGGCTTTCTTTTAAGCTATGACTTCATAAATTTTGAATCAATTGGATCTTTTTTAACCTTTTCGATGCCTCTAGTAATTTTGGCTCTTTTTTTTACTAAAAATGAACAAAGAGAGACTTACGAAGCGAAACACGGCTCGATTGAAATGAAAAAAATTAGAAAGAAATTTTTAAAAAACTTCTTTCTTTTAATATTAGTTTCATTTTTTATCATGGAATTTTTGTATCAATTAATGCCTTATTATGGAGAGTATTTTCTTCAAAAAAAGGACCTAAACATTGAATTTATGACGCTAGGAATAGGAGTAGGCCTTGGGGTATATTTAAGCATTTTTTTGAAAACACTCCCTGGAATAAAATGGATACGATTTATATTTGTTTTAGGAATGATTCTTTTCATTACTTTCACTCTAAATTCTTTCTTCAGCTCGAATAAACAAAGCTTAACTAACCTTCAGTTTTTTCAATATTCTATAGTTGGTGGAATAATATGGGCTTTGATAGTTCAAGAATTTATGCTT
>FUWD013021913.1_pt1 | contig 20508 bp, 17 predicted proteins | sample 1063281 | NCBI WGS metagenome assembly FUWD01 (sample SAMEA79048168, study PRJEB19326) | metagenome | biome: marine | reverse complement strand
TGATCGATATGGCCTTCGTTTTTTATTGAAAATGGCGACCCTCCATTCTTGCCATCAAAGAGAGCATGAATAATTCGGAAAACTTTTTCTGAAACCGAAACAGCCCGATAAAGCCAAAGATCATTTCTCAAAATTGGATCGTTCCTGTTTCTTTGGCTTTAAGGAATATGATGTGAACTGAAGGAAGCCATTCAGAATTACTAGAAAAGCAATTGAGCTGAAATTACATTATTCCTAACCTTCATTGTTCAAGGAAATATTCGCCCCTTTAAATCATTATTCCCCTGAATCCAGAAATCATCCTCCAGTTTGAACTTGCCAAGCAGACAGACATAAAATACTTTTTTCAATAGAAGATACATCATCCCTATTAAGCTGCCTTCCTTGAGTGCATGAATTCACTGTTGCAGCAAAGACTGCGTCAGTACCTTGTCCATTCCTATCTCTACTACAAACTTGATGAATCGATCATAGACGACATCGATTATGATCGAATCTGTATGGAATTGAAGGAATTACTGAAGAAATACCCTGACGAGGATCCGCCTTTCAGGAAATTGGCTGAAAAATCTCTTGGAAATGAGGCCAGCGGTTATACTATTCGCCATTATCCCCCATCCATCATCAGCGCCTCCATGCATCTGCTCTACCAGCAAAACTATCTAAAGCAGATGTCTTTCCCAGATTTTCTGGGACGTTTCGGAGCCAAAGTAGAAAAGAAAAGTCATGGTTGAAGAATTGATGACGGAATCTTCGCAGTCTGATTTGGGGCAGATTGGCTATCGGATCAGGAGCGAACGCGAAAAAAAAGGTTGGTCGATTGCCGATGTTTCTGCATCCCTCAGGATCAACGAAAAAATCCTTAAAGCGATTGAAGAAGGACGTTCCGAAGAAGGTATAGCACCTGTCTTCATGCGTGGATTCATCCGCTCCTACTTGAGGCACCTCAAGCTTTGGGATGATTCGATCGACACCCCCCTGCAGAATGTGCCGGAACTTAAACAGAAAGCGATCAAACCGGTTTTCCAGAAAACCTATGTTCCAAAAGAATCTCATTTGCTAAGGAATGTGACGATTCTGCTTTTATTGCTCTGTTCCGGATATCTGGTTTATGCCTATTATTTTTCCCCTGAAATCATTCAGGAACCCACCCCTGTCGCCGAAGAAAAGATCAAAGATGTTAAACCGGAACCTAAGCCAAAACAGGCTTTGACGATCGGGGATGAAGCCTCTGGTGAGGCTTCTCAAGGGGAGGTTGTACTTGAAAGCATTGCAGCAAAAAACGGAGATCCTGAAATTGATGGAACCTCAACGGATCACTTGGATTCAAGCCAAACTCCCTATCCTGAGGAATCTTTGGTGGAATCCATAGATTCTCCCGAATCCGCGATAAGTCCAGCCAAGCTGGAACTACAGGAAGTCTCAACTGAAGGGGAAACGATGCAGTCCTTTGTAACGGGGCCTCAAGATAATAAACCACTCCCGTTGCCACCGTTGGAACTTCTGATCAGTGCCACCGAAAGAACTTGGATGTCGATTTCACTGGATGGCGATGTTTACCAGGATGTGCAGTTCGACGCTGGAGAAAGCTACGTCTGGGAAGCAAAAGAAAGTTTCAGGCTGACCCTTGGCAACACGGCAGTAATGCATATGATGCTGGACGGCAGGGAAATCGAATTCGATCGAAGCAAAAGCCTACTGCAGGACTGGGTCATCGATTCGAATCCGGTTGAGTGATTTCATCATTGTGAATTCTGATGCTGGAACAAATCACTACTCCAAACCTTGCAGAAACTGGTGCTTGGATGAATAGACATGATGCCCCCCCCCTGGTTTAGACATCCAGAATGTTTTCGATTGGCAAAACAAACCTTATCATCCCATTAGCCAACATTATTTGAAACGATTCGGGACGAAGGTTTTCAAGGTCAGCGTTTCAACAGCTCAGACCTGTCCCAACCGGGAGGGGCTGAACGGGAGCAAAATCTGCAGTTTTTGTGATGAATGGGGGTCTGCGGCATATCACCTAGAACGCGAGAAAAGCCTTTCGCAGCAAATTCAAATCAACCGTGAAGCAATACGCAAACGCTATCATGTCCATCGGTTCCTCGTTTATTTCCAAGCCTATACCAATACGATGGGAAAGGCACAACGCCTGCGTGAGTGGTTCGAAACGGCACTCATGGAAAAAGATGTGGTGGGAATCGTCCTCGGTACACGTCCAGATTGTCTACCCCATAGAGTCATTGAGTTTTTTAAAGAATACAGTGAGAAACATTATCTTTCGGTTGAACTGGGAATCCAATCCCTGGCAAATGAACAACTCCTCTTCCTTTCTCGTGGACATGATGCCAAGACTTCCCTGAACGCTATTGAAAAACTGAAGAGGATTCCTGAATTGAATGTCTGTGCCCACCTGATCTTTGGAATTCCTGGTGAGACCGATGAGCAACTCATTTCAACAGCAAGGCTGCTTTCTGAAAAAAAAATCGATGGGGTGAAACTACATAACCTCCATGTTCTTCGAGGGACTCCGCTAGAGCAGACCTACCTCAATGGAGATTTTGAGCCACTTACCCTGGAAGAATATGCACGCAGGGTGGCCCTTTTTCTGGAACATCTCGACCCTAAGATAGCGGTCCACCGATTAGCAGCAGTTGCATCACGCTGGAATGAACTATTGGTTCCTGACTGGAATCGCGAAAAAATGAGGCCGATGCAGTTCATTGAAGACTACATGCGTTCCAACGAGATGCATCAGGGAAGATTGAGCGAAAACCTTCAAGAAGAAATACCTGGAATACCCCATGCCCCTCAAACAGGAGTCCATATCTGAGCAATACAACCTCTTCCAAACAAAACCTTCCTTCATCAAGACCTGTTGAAGAACAGGAGCGAAGTCCGACTCTTTTATCGGAACTTATCCTGGCACAACTCCAGGAAGCCAAGGCTTTACAAATCTGCCGCATCGATTTACAGGGGAAATCCTCTCTGACCGATCTGCTATTAATCTGTGAAGGACGATCCCACGTCCATTGCCGAGGGATTGCAGAGCGTGTCATCGAATTTTTGAAAAAAACAGGAATCCGTCCACAGGGGGTCGAAGGTGAAAGAGAGGGCAACTGGGTTCTGTTGGATTATGGAGACGTGATCCTCCACGTCTTTCATCCGGTGATCCGGAAATATTATGATCTGGAAGAGCTACATTCCGGATGCCCCATGGAAACCTGGACCGACCCAGCATGACTGATGAAAGTGGAAATTCTGAATGGTCCGCAGCTTTAAAGGATTTAGAACTTCGTTCACGGATTCGTTGGAATGAATCCCTGAAACGATTCAACACCTGGAGGATTGGAGGACCTTCACGCTGTTTGATAGATGTTGAAACCGAGGAAGACCTTGCCAAACTGCTTCCCTTTATAAAAAAAAATGGAATTCAATGGTTCCTGATCGGAAAAGGATCCAACCTGCTGATTCATGACCGAATTTGGGAAGGAGTGGTCCTTCACCTGGCGGGAGATTTCAAAAGCTGGAAACCCCAAAAAGGTTCCGCAGGGGTAAGTGCAGGAGCAGCACTTGCGGATGTTACTTTTTCCCAGCGATGCGTTAGTCACGGTTGGTCAGGAATGGAATTTCTGATCGGCATCCCAGGAACCATCGGGGGGGCAGTGGCCACCAACGCCGGGGCGCATGGAGGAGAAACCAGCGAGTTCCTCAAGAGTATCCGTTGGATGGATCTGGAGGGAATACTGCATCAAGACAGCTGCGATGCGTTTGAGTTTGCCTACCGTTTTTCCAAACTCGATGCCAAACAGGGTCGAATTGTGGTATCTGCTTATTTCGAACTCCATGAGAAGGACCCTCAACAGGTGAAACATGCCCTGCTGGAATGCCAGCGTTTCCGTATGGAAAAACAACCCTACAACCAGCCGAGTTGTGGATCAGTTTTTAAAAATCCTCCCAATGATTATGCAGCAAGACTGATTGAACTCAGCAAATTGAAAGGAAAAATCCGCGGAAGGGCACAGATCAGTCCTAAACATGCGAACTTCATCGTTAACCTCGGTGATGCCTCTTCCGACGATATTCTCTGGTTGATGGACCAGGCACAGGAACAGGTTTTCAGGGACCACAACATCGAATTAATTCCAGAGGTGCAAATCCTGCAGTAAGTGTTATGTTGAAAGTATAATCCCATTTATCATCAGATCGAAGCATTATGCAGGACTGGAAACAACACGGAAGTAGGCGTTCGCCCTATCGAAGACTTCGTTCCAGTTCAATCAGTGTCCGTAAAGAGCGCGAAGCCAGTTTCATTCAGGCGAAATCCAATGTCCGGAAAGAACGCCCACGCAGGAAATTGCTTTCTTATTTCCGTAATCCTTTCAAGGAGCATCCAGAACCGGAACGCCTAAGACAAAATCTGAGGCATTGGGCTCGCAATGCCTTCGGTATGTTGATATTGGCCGGAATGCTGTGGCTCAGCGGAGGTACAGCATATCTCGGCTGGAGTTACTTTCAACAGCCCTTGAAAAATGTTCGTGTCACTGGCAATCGACTACTGCAACCCACAGAGGTTCTGAAAATGAGCGGTCTGCGTCCCGGGATGCTACTTGCTGAACTTGATCCATACCTTGTTGCTAGCCGCATTCAGAGCCATCCCATTGTTAAAAAAATCAATGTCCGTCGGGAATTTCCTGGAAGCCTGCATCTCATGCTTTTCGAGCAGGATCCGATCGTACTTGTGGAAAAATCACATCCGAATCAATATCTGCCTGAAGAATACTGGCTGTTGACCCGTGAAAAACTAGTTCTGAAGCCGATTCCAGCAGAAAAAATTGCATCTCCGGAATTTCAGGATTTTCCACGGATCAAAGGCCTACCTGATCCTGGGGTCTTCTCTGGAGTCATGTGGAATTCCTTAGCACTGGAACGAGGGCTACAATTTCTGGAGACGGTTGGCGATTGGGCTGAAAAAGCACCGTCAACGACAGAAGATAATCACAACGACAGTCCTGCTTTGTGGCCGAGCCTTGGAAGCACCAAGGGTTTGGTTCTGGATCTCAGCGATCCCCTCAACCTGATGATGCGCTGGAGGTTGAGCACTAAAGATTCAGGACTCGAGTTGGCCAAAAACGTTGATCAGCCTATCACCGTCAAAGCCCCTGTTCTGGTTCAACTGGGCAAGGATCAGTATGCCCAACGGTTGAAAAGGCTTGAGGAACTGCTCCCCGGCCTCATCAAAGAACATCCGGAAATCAAAAGTATCGACCTGCGTTATCCGGACCGGGTCACCCTGGTTCCCTAATCAACGGGACTCAATTCATCTTCATCCTCCAGCAGGGCCGATGCGTTGTTTCGCATCCGGCTGCCTCAATCAGCCAAAATGAATGTTTTTCAGGATATCCTAGAAAAAATTTTAATCCTTGTTCGGGGAAACATGGGGTTGATCGATAAGTTGTGTGAAGAAAACCTGCTCAATCCTCAATTGCTATCACCTGAAAACGAAGGTTCACGTCCGATGTCCGGGATGGAGCAGGTTCAGAGGTTGTCAAAAATGAATCTTATTGATGAACTTTCTTTGCTAAACCTCCTTTCCAACAGATACCGAATCCCCATGCTTTCAGAGGCTTCTGGAGTTGTCAAAGCACGACCCACGGAGAAACGGATTAAAACTATTTTTGAATCCATACAAATTCTACCAATCCTTGTCGGAGATCATAACGCAGCGCTACTCGGAGCCCATTCGAACTGGCTCGGCATGGCACAAATTCAATTCCAATATGGAGGGGATCTTGAATGGTATCTCGCCTCGCAGGACCAGATCAACAGCCTCCTGGAAAAAAGGGAACTTCCCCAGGAAAGTTCAGACGAAACAGTTTCCTCATTGATCCAGGGGCTCTTTGAAAAAGCCATCAGCCTCAATGCATCGGACATCCACCTTGAACTGAAACAGGATTTCCTAAGAGTACGTTTCAGAATTGATGGTGCGTTACAGGACATGGCGAAACTTTCAACTGTGCTTAGCACTCAACTCCTTTCCAGATTGAAAATGCTGGGAGCCATGGATATCGCGGTGCAAAGACAGCCCCAGGATGGTCACTACTCCTACCTCGCCAAAAACCGAAACCGTTATGATCTCAGGATGTCGACCATTCCTGCTCAACATGGAGAGAAAATGGTTTTGCGGCTGTTGGATCAGGTACCGGTCACACACAATCTTGAAGCTTTGGGTTTTTTTCATGAGGACCTGCGCATCCTCAAACAAGCCTGCCGTTCCGCAAGCGGAATGGTAATCATGGTCGGGCCTACCGGCAGCGGAAAAACCACTACCCTCTATGCCATGCTGAACCTCATCAATTCTCCATCGAGGAACATCCTTGCCATCGAAAATCCAGTCGAATACGAACTCCCCGGAATCACCCAGATCTCCATTGATGCCGAACAGCATCTCAGCTTTGCCAACACCTTACGTGCCGGACTGAGGCAGGATCCCGATGTCATTCTGATTGGAGAGATCCGGGATGAAGAAACAGCTGAAATTGCTGTCAAAGCAGCTCTGACAGGACATCTCGTCCTCACTACCCTCCACAGTCGTAATGCACTGACGGTCATCCAACGTCTGAAAAACCTTGGGATTTCTGCGGATCTACTTTCTGAAACGCTGAACCTGATTGTTTCCCAAAAGCTGGTACGCCGACTCTGCCAACATCACCAGGGAGGGAAAACCTGTAGAAACTGCCGAGGGACGGGTTATCGAGGGAGAACACCACTTTATGAAATCCTGGAACTGAATCAGCCCTTGAGAGAACGGATCCGTGAACATTTGACGGGTGTTGCTTTATTGGAGGGATTAGGGGATTTGTATTTTCGAACCATGAAAGAGACTGCAGGATTATTGATGGAAAAAGGGATCACAGATAAAAGAGAACTGCTTCCACACATAGAAAATGCATAGCCCGGCTTCAAACGCTGGAAAAGGATCGCTCAAGACTCGAGTAAAATCGGTTTCAGGGCTTCTCGAATGCTTTCCGGAACACGAATTGGACTGCGTGTTTCATGATCAACATAAACATGCACAAAATGACCTGATGCAGCCGGTTCTGGATCCTCTTCTTTGAAAAGCCCTACCCGGTAGGTGACACTGCTATTTCCGATTTTTTCTACCAGAAGCCCGGCTTCGATGACTTCAGGGAAACTCAACTCTTTGTGAAAGGTACACCCGCTTTCCACGACGATCCCAATCGCCTCCAGACTACGTATATCAATGCCTGTGGCCCGAATAAGGTTCCCGTTGACCGCAGTGTCGAAGTAGGAATAATAAACTACATTGTTCACGTGACCATAGATATCATCATCCATCCATCGCGTTGGGATTTTTGTCCATGCTTTCAATTCTTCACGTTTCCATTTCATGATTTTTCCTAATAAATTTATTTTCCTTCTCAGCAGAAAAAAATAAGAACGCCGGCGAAAGCATGCATGATCCTGATTACGCTTTAAAGATTTTTGCGGCAATCCCGAGTTAGTTATTTTATGAGGAAGACAGCAACCTTATTGAGAATGAAAAGTATGGTAGCCTTTCATACCTTGTTTTACCCTGAGTTCCTTGTACATTCATGGAATCTGTGACAACCTTCAGCCACAAACCTTAGGCTTTGAATCCTTGTATCGCCTGACTCGACCTGTCTCGTTGATTTGTTTCAGCTAATTGAAAATTCCAGATGAAATCTCCCTTTTCCTGTCAAATTCTAATTCCGGAAAAATTACGTGGAAATCCCCACTTCCAAATTCCAGATGGAATCGAACGTGAACTGAAGCTGGAATATTACAAAGACACTTCCTCGATGATACTTGATACCTTTCAGGACATTCAACTCGTTCTGATACAGGAAGAGGAATTCGAAGGCTGGAGCCATTTAGAGATCCCTCCACGTCTGACCTCTGGTGTGATCCTGCTCGAGAGTGAAACAGGAAAGATGATTCCTGGTTCTGATGATGTTCTGGCCTGGGTCGACCCACGCACAATCAGCAAAAGACGCTGGAATTACTTATTCCTTCAAAGTCTTTCCAGGTTGGACAAAAAGCTTGAGATGTCCTTGATGCAATCAAGGGTTAAACGGCGTGAACAGCAGATGAAGGAAATGAATGAAATCGGACTTCTGTTGTCGAGCGAAAAGGATTTAAAAAAACTGCTTCATCTTGTGGTCTCAAAATCGATGAGACTGGCCTGCGCTGATGGAGGGACCCTTTACATGCTTGAGCCCATTCAGGACAAACCTTCTGATCCGGACAACTTCCTTGCAAATAAGGAGCTGAAGCTTCAAGTGGCGATCATGAAATCCCGTAAGGTTTCTACGGAACACGAAATCACCATTAGTAATCCATCAAGTTCCATCTTAGGTCAGTCCATTCTTCAGCAAAAATCGATCAACATCGAGGATGTCTACCAGATACAGCCAGAGTCGGGTGTCCAATGGCATGGTCAAGAGTTCGATACACTTTATGATTACCGGACCAAATCAGTGTTGACTGTTCCGATGTTCAACCACCGGTATGAGGCTGTTGGGGCTATCCAGTTGGTCAACTGTAAAGAAGAGGTGGATCAGATGTTGGAGTCAAAAGAAATGATCGAGGATACCGTTCAGCCCTTCGATGAGTCCGATGCCAAGGCGATGGAATCGGTCGCATCCCAGGCCGCGGTTGCACTTGAAAACGCAGAGCTTTTCGATTCCATTCAAATCCTCTTTGATGGATTCATCAATGCCAGTGTTAAAGCCATCGAGTCGCGTGATCCTACCACGTCCGGTCATTCTAGCCGCGTTGCCACCCTAACCATTGCTCTTGCGGAAGCTGCCCACCAACTGGAAAGCGGTCCCTTTGGTTCTCTGAGCTTCACTCAGGATCAGATGAACGAAATCCGATATGCCTCCCTTCTCCATGATTTTGGAAAAATTGGGGTGCAAGAACGGGTGCTGGTCAAATCCAAAAAACTCTACCCTGAGGAAGAGCAAGCGGTCATGGACCGATTCCGCATGATTCGTCAAGGAATCGAGTTGGAAATGACCAAAAAACAGCTCGAATGGTTCATCGAACAGTCTAAGGAAGAAGCTTTAGTTAAATATGGGAACCAGTCTGAAGCGCTGAAGGAAAAACTTGATGAACTGGATGACGCCCTGAAATTCATCATCAAGGCCAATGAACCCACCGTACTCGCCCAAGGAGGTTTTGAAAGGCTCCAAGAGATCGGACGTAAAATGTTTCAGCATCCCTCAGGAATCGCATCGCCTTACCTCAATTCCTATGAGGTTGGCTCTCTCTCGGTTCCTAAAGGTTCGCTTAATGAGAAAGACCGTCAGGAGATTGAATCCCATGTCACCCACACGTTCAACTTCCTGAACATCATTCCATGGTCGGACGAGCTGGTTAATGTTCCATATATTGCCTATGCCCACCATGAAAAACTTGACGGAAGTGGTTATCCTCGAAAACTCAAGACCCATCAAATCCCGGTCCAGGCAAAGATGATGACCATCGCAGACATCTATGATGCTTTAACGGCCTGGGATCGTCCTTACAAAAAATCAATGCCTGCAGAACGGGCTCTGAATATCCTGGGATTTGAAGCCAAAGACAAACACGTCGACCAGGATCTGCTGGACCTGTTCATCAACGCCAAGCTCTATCAGCTCGTTTCCCGACCCCAAACCAATTGATTCTCACCTGAAAGGGTTTCGAACGAGGACTTCGTAAAGAGCTTTTACAGATTTTAATTGTAAGCACCTTCACACTGTCGGCAGACAGTCCGATTCTGGAGCAGATATTTTTTGCTTTGGAATAGCAACTGCGGCAGATTGTTTTACGACAACGGTAGCAGGTCTTGAGTCTGATCCGGGAGATCCGCTTGGAGCAGATTTCACATTCCGGATAGTCCATGCTTCAAACCGCGTTGGATTTGTAGATATAGAAGTATAAAATAGAAGTGGAAAATCCGCTTCTGGTGCCCTTTTGACTTCAGGTCAGACAGGCAATGCAACTGAAGGCGATGCTGCCGATCAGCCAGACCAATGCAAAAGGAATGTAGAGATCACGTTCCATAAGAAATCCGACAGGATAGTGTTAAAACAATTCAACCCGTCAGACTTTATGTTTGACCTGACACTCCATGTGTTGAAGCTAGGTCTAACGAGATGAGTGACAATAGCCAACCTGAGTTTGAATGGCAATAGATTAATTATCTCTTTAATCAAAAAGCCACTTCATAACCAAAATATCTTCTTCTAAATGCCATTCCTTCTTCAAAGCTAGAGATGGTATTTTGACTATTGATTGTATTATTCTGATAATTCGGACTTATAAATTTGAAAAAAAATCATCAATCCTCTTAATCTAGAGAGAACCCAGAAAAAGAAGTCATTAGTTCAATCAAAGAAAAATGCTTGAGCGTCTTTTTATGAATACCTCATTAAAGCTTAGCCCACTCCAATCTTTTTTTTCATTTAGAAGCATTCAATGCCCAGTAAAAAAATAAAAGCAGAAGAACTACGCAGCATGCGTTGGTTCGGCCCAGACGATGTACGTTCCTTCGGTCATCGCTCACGTGCAAAACAAATGGGACTTCATTTAGACGAATTCAAGGGCCGGCCTGTAATCGGCATCATCAATCCCTGGAATGAGATGAACACCTGTCATACCCACTTTCCACAACGGGTGCAGGATATTAAGCGTGGGATTCTCGAGGCCGGAGGTTTTCCAGTTGAACTACCTGCACTATCACTCGGGGAACAGTTGATGAAGCCGACCACGATGATGTACCGAAACTTTCTGGCAATGGAAACGGAAGAACTGCTCCGGAGCTATCCGATTGATGGGGCCGTGCTCATGGGAGGATGTGACAAGACCACTCCGGGAGTCTTGATGGGTGCGATCAGCATGAACCTTCCTTCCATTTATGTTCCTGGAGGTGCAATGCTTCGTGGACATTGGCGTGGAGAGACTCTGGGTAGTGGAAGTGATGTTTGGAAATACTGGGCTGAAAGACGTGCCGGCAATCTTGCAAAAGAAAGCTGGGATGAAATCGAGGACGGCATTGCACGTTCTCCGGGAACCTGCATGACGATGGGTACGGCTGCAACCATGATGTCCCTCGCTGAAGCATTGGGGATGAGTCTTCCTGGAGCATCATCAATTCCTGCTGTCGATGCCTCACATCAGCGCATGTGCACCCTCAGTGGCAGGCGCATCGTGGAACTGGTTTGGGAACAGTGCCTTCCTTCAGAAATTTTAATCCAACAAGCCTACGAAAACGCCATCATGGTGGACATGGCCATTGGGGGTTCCACGAATGCGATCATCCACCTCACAGCCCTGGCAGGACGTTCCGAAGTTGCCCTCAATTTGGAAACCTTTGACCGTGTTTCATCCGGAATTCCTCTGTTGCTCAACCTTAGGCCCTCGGGGAAATACCTGATGGAGGATTTCTATTATGCAGGAGGCTTGAGAGCCCTGCTCAAGCAGTTAGAAAAATCACTTCATCTAGATGCTTTGACAGTGAATGGGAGAAGTCTTGGAGAAAACATCCTAAATGCAAAAGTTTATGAGCAGGATGTCATCCGCACCATAGACAAGCCCGTTCAGGAATCTGGTGGAACCGCCATCCTGCGAGGTAGTTTAGCCCCCGATGGGGCAGTGATCAAACCCACTGCTGCCGAAAAAAGACTCTGGAAGCACAAAGGCCCTGCAGTCGTTTTTAAAAACTATCAGGATCTCAAGGATCGCATCGATTCAGACGAACTCGAAGTCGATGAAAATTCGGTACTAGTGCTCCAAAATGCAGGTCCTGTTGGAGCTCCAGGAATGCCTGAATGGGGACAGTTGCCGATTCCCAAAAAGATGCTTGAACGCGGAATTCGTGACATGGTGCGGATTTCGGATGCACGAATGAGCGGTACCAGCTATGGAGCCTGCATCCTCCATGTTGCACCAGAAAGTGCTCTCGGAAGTCCTCTCGCCCTGGTTCAGGACGGAGATCTGATCGAACTGGATGTACAAGCCCGAAAGCTCGATCTGCTTGTCGATGAAAGTGAACTGGAACAACGAAGAAGCCAATGGCAGCCTCCCGAATCCCCTTACCGCCGTGGTTTTACCAGGCTTTATCAAGAGCATGTAAGCCAGGCGAATCTAGGTTGTGACTTCGATTTTCTTCTTGGGAAACCTGGAGAAACCCGGGAACCCGATATCTTTTAAGGAAAGACTATGGATCAGGTTAAAGTTGGTATTCTAGGGACTAGTTGGTGGGCTGACGCGATGTACCTCCCTGCATTGAAGAATCATCCCAAGGCACGGGTCGAGGCAGTCGCAGGGAGAAATCCAGAAACGACCCGAGCTTTTGCCTCACGGTGGGAGATCCAACAAGACTATGAAAATGCAGAAGAGTTGATAGAAAATGCCGATATCGATGCCCTGATTGTTGCAACAAGTAATGATTCCCATTGTCCGCTCACTCTGAAAGCCCTCGAACGTGGGCTTCATGTACTTTGTGAAAAACCACTTGGACTCAATTTTCCTGAAGCAGCAAAAATGGCTTCAAAGGCAAAAGAAAGTGGAGTCATCAGCATGGTTCCTTTCACCTATAGTTTCATGCCAGCCACACGCTATTTGAAAGATTTGATCATGGAGGGATATCTCGGTCAACCTTACCACCTGAATATGCGCTATTACGGAGGTGGGGGAAGGAAACCCGGCTACCTCTGGCGTTTCGACACCCGACGTGGAGGAAGTGGGGCACTGGGTGATATCGGCTCCCATTTCCTCTATATCGCACGCTGGTTGTTTGGAGAAATCGTCCAAGTCCGGGCACAACTGGACCGTCTGGTGGAAAGACCACTCCTGGATCCAGACGGTGTGGAGTATCCTAAAGCAGACGATACCGCTTTGATCAGCCTGAGTTTCGAGAACGGAGCTCAGGGGATTGTGCACGCAAGTACCCTGGCATACGAACCAACTCCATTTTCTCAGATTCACCAGATGGAATTCCATGGCTCTGATGGAACACTCCACAGCTTCACCGACTGGGACCGGACCCAGCAGGTTTCCGGAACTCGGGTTGGAGAGGGACCATTGGCAGTATTGGACATCCCCGACCGTATATGGGGCAAAGTCCGGCGCGACAAAGTCCACGATACCTACCGTGACGTTTTCCGGATCGAAGGTTTGATGACGGGACAGTTCATTGACGCCATCGCCGAAGGCAAACAGGCGTTTCCTGACTTTCAGGAAGGCGCCATGATACAAAGGATCCTGGATGCTGCTCTGCTCAGTGATCTGGAACATCGCAGTGTTTCCCCGATGGAAATCCTTTCCTGAACCTCCATGTCACAAATCTTTATTAGAAAACAGGACACGACGAAGCTGTTGATGATCTTGAAAAAACCAGGTAGCAGCATCGAGTTGGAAGTGTTGGTCTTAGGTTATTCGTTGGTAAACTAAAATGTCAGCCAACCTCTATGAACTGCTGGCGAAGAGTTTTCGTGATCATCCCGGCACGGTGGCTATGCAAAGTCCGGAACGCGGGAATTGGACCTACGCCGAACTGGAACAGCAAACCGCGCGTTTTGCAGACTGCCTGATCGATTTCGGAGTCAAACCTGGAGACCGGGTGGCAGTCCAGGCAGAAAAATCCCCGGAGGTCGTCTTTCTCTATCTTGCCAGCCTGAAAACCGGAGCCATCTTCCTGCCTTTGAATACAGCCTATCCTCCTGCCGAGTTGGAATTCTTTCTGGCTGACGCCGAGCCTCGTATCCTCGTCTGCGACCCAAACAAGCGATCCATGTTGGAGCCTTTGTGCACTGGAATCGGCATTTCACTATTCACCCTTGGTGCTGACGGAAGTGGTGATCTAAACGGAATACTTCCGCCGTCTGGAGGACTTCCAGTCATTCCAAGGGAAGGAAACGACCTGGCAGCAATCCTTTACACATCCGGAACCACCGGTCGTTCCAAAGGAGCGATGATCACCCATGACAACCTCTCCACCAACGCCCAGACCTTGCACCGTCAGTGGGGATTTGTTCCCGGTGATGTTCTGCTTCATTCGCTGCCCATCTACCATGTCCATGGGCTTTTCGTGGCCCTGCACTGTGTGCCTTGCTGAATGCTTCCAAAATGATCTGGATTCAGAAGTTCGATTCCAAGCTTGTGAATCGCAAACTTCAGGAAGCAACCGTATTCATGGGGGTTCCAACCCACTACACAAGGTTGCTAACGGAAGATTCTTTTGGAACGGCAAACTGCGCCCATATGAGACTTTTTATTTCCGGATCCGCCCCGTTGCTCAGTGAAACCTTTGAGCAGTTCCGTCAGAGGTCAGGGCACACGATTCTCGAACGCTATGGCATGACCGAAGCCGGCATGATCACCTCCAATCCTTATTCAGGAGATCGCCTTGCCGGATCCGTCGGATTCCCGCTCGACGGTGTTTCTGCCCGAGTTTGTGACGAAGAAGGGAGAGAGCTTGAGGATGGGAAAATCGGCACCCTGGAAATCAAAGGCCCCAATGTTTTCAAAGGCTATTGGAAACTCCCGGAGAAGACTCTGGAGGAATTCCGTGAGGACGGATTCTTCATCACCGGAGATCTGGCATGCCGCGATCTGCAAGGCTACCTTTCCATTGTTGGTCGCGGTAAAGACCTCATCATCAGCGGCGGACTCAATGTTTACCCTAAAGAAGTCGAAGGCCGTCTGAACCACCTGGACGGGGTGCAGGAATCCGCCGTCTTCGGACTTCCTCATCCAGACTTTGGCGAAGCCGTAACCGCCATCATCGTTTCAAATCAAAAGACCTTCAGTGAGTCAGAAATCCTCGACCAACTGCGCCCACTGATGGCAGCTTTTAAATCCCCAAGCGTATCCTTCCCATCTCCGAACTCCCCCGTAACAGCATGGGAAAAGTCCAAAAAAATCTGTTACGCAAACAACACTCAGCACTTTATGACAACCAATAATCCATTTCATTCTTCATGATGGACTTCCTACTCCCTTCTTTGAAAATTAATTGTTAATAAGATGGATGATTCACAGGAAGTGTGGATCTCCAGGATTTGAAATCCTGGTAAATGACGTCTTCCTTTGCATGACAGGAAAGGCAGTCTCCAACCCTTCTAATTTTCTGAATTTCATATACATTCAGACTTCTCGCCTCAGGATGACTGGAAGCTCCTGGGGTTTTCTGCCCTTCATCAATCCACCCCCGGGGCAGGATCCATTCAGGATGGTCTGGATGTGTCACATGTTCATGGATGATTCCTAACGCTGAATCACTTTGATGACAACCATTACAACTTCTTCCATCAAGTCTTGCCGTATGAGGAGACAAAGCTGAGAAAAGTTGGTGCCTGACCTTTTCATTTATTCCAGGTTTTTCAAGAATTAAATTCATCCCTGGAACAAAGGTCGTAATCCTCCCGCTTTCATCCACTCCGAGCGCAGGCAAACTGGCTTCAACCGCCCAACGGCTTTCGATCCAACGCCCGGGAGTTTTCCTGTCAAGCAAGTGATCCCACTGTTTTTGGTTGGCATCATAACGGATGTGACAACCATAGCATTGTGGAGCCCAAGCGGCGTGACAGCTATCGCAAGTCAGCCTTTCATGCCCATTCAGGTTGTGATGAAGACCCTGTTTGAAAAGCGGAATTTCCAATTCTTTTCCGCTTACCTTTCCCGTCAGTAAGCGTCTTTTCTTTCCAAGAGGAGAGACACTTTCACGTACATGATACAACGCGCTGCCATGGCGGCGGGTAACCGTCACCTCGGCTGAATCGGAATAAAAGAATCGCCCCGGCTGCAGCGCGGCATAAAGGTTTTCCTCTGGCGTCAGCCGGTTCAAAGGTTTCTTTGCCAGCTCAGCTCGGTGGCAATCCAGGCATTGAATGTCGATTCCTGACTCATCACGGATTCCGTTACCCATCAATTCCCGCGAGGTGTGGCAGTCGATGCAGGCCATCCCTGCCAGGCTGTGCAGGTCCGCCGCTTTTCGTTCCACCAGCCGACGGTCCGGAAGGCGACCGAAATCCTGGATCCTCTCTGGATCGACCTCTTCCACTTCCGCCAGGCCGAGATAATTCAGGGAAATCCTGCCGGAACGGCTATGACATCCAAAACAGCGGAGGTTGTCTACCTCGACCGTGAGTCGAGGATGCTCGGTTTTTTCGGGCTTTTGCGGATATTCCAGGTGACATGCCACACAACCCCCGCCACGGGCTTTCAGCGACTGACCATGCTTTCTCTTTTCATTGCCTAAATGGCAGGAAACACAAAGCTTTCGCAGATAAGAATCCGCTCCGCTTTGATCCAGTTTCTTTGAAAGTTCTAAATGATGTTGATCGATCGGTTGCTCTTCACCGAAAATCCGCCGTGTCGTTTCCAGCATCCCATCAACTGTATGCATCACAGAAAAGCGTACCCGCAGAACCTGTGCCTCATGACATCCGCTACGTCCGCAGGTTTGATCCAGACTGCCCATCCTTCCCGGAAAAGCCTCAAGCCCCCGATGTGCCAGATTTTCTTCTGAAGCTTCTGGATTCCCGAGATGACAGGAACTGCATCCCAACTGCCGGGGATCATGAAAAATCGAAAACCCCTTCCGCTCTTGATGACAGCCCAGACAACCCTCTTCGGCATGAATTACTTGGAAGCCTAGAATCATAATGATGATAAACAATATCAGTGGTTTAAAAACATGATTCAAACTTCTCAGCCTTCCCTATTAATAAAATAAGTAATTTTACCAATATTATAATATTCAGATATTGAGATAATTCTGTTGCCTGGATTCACCGGGTCATTGTTAGTTTTCAAATTATAAAATAGCGAGGATTTATGAGAAAACCAACGCTGCATTTCATCAGTTTGCTGACTGCAGTGATGATGCTACCTGCTCTGGTTTGGGCAGCGCAGATGACTGGCAAGGTCCAGTCCATCTCACGCAAAGCCAGCACGATTCAGATGATGAATCTGAAGACGAAAGAGGTGGATGTCATCCGTTTCAGCAAAAACACCAAGTTTGTCAACGCAAAATCGATCAAGGAATTTATCGTCAACGACAAGATCGTCGTCGATGCGTCTCCTGGAGAACCGGCACAGCAGATCAAGCGTGTTCTGGTCAAGATCGATCCTAAAAAAATGATCGGCACCAAGGAAGTTGCAGCCTTGATGAGGAGGTCTCCTGAAGAGTACCTGATCGTCGATGCAAGACCGGGTGGAGTTTATGACGTTGGTCACATCCCTGGTTCGATTTCCATGCCGACTGCAGATTTCAAGAAAAAAAACCAGTTGCTGCCAAAAGACAAAAACCGCCTGCTGGTTTTCTATTGCGGAGGGCCTACTTGAGGATTCAGTCCTAAATCCGCCGGTCTGGCGGAGAAAGCCGGATACACCAATGCAAAAGCTTACATCGATGGACTTCCCGCATGGAAAAAGAAAAAACTTCCAGTTGTTGTTCTCAACACCTGGCTCAAGAAAAACCTCGATGAACACCATGTGATCGTGGATGTCCGCAACCAGGTCAAACAACGTCTTCCAGGAGCCGTGAATTTCAATGCCTCCAAACTCCAGGCGATGGGCAAAGATTTCAAGTCCCGCAAGCTGAAATCATTGAAGAAAAACCTGCCCGGGTTGGGAGATAAGAAAGCCCCGATCATCGTCTATGCCGACAGTACCTTCTCTACAGAAGCATTGAAAGGGTATAAGGAGCTTTCATCCTGGGGTTATAAGAACGTCACCATTTTGGACGGTGGCCTGACAGAGTGGAAACAAAAAGGTTTTCCCCTGCTCAATACTCCACCGGAATCCCGCATCGTCTATGTCAAAAAACTGGTCCCCGGTGAAGTGGCAAGCGACGAGTTCCAAAAATTGGTCAACACCAACAATGCCTTGGTACTGGATGTCCGGACACCAAAGGAATATGCGGGAGGGCACATCAAAACGGCACTTCATGTCCCATTGGACGATTTGGAAGCCAATCTGGCCAAAATTCCAAAGAAGCGGGAAATTCTGATTCATTGTGTTGCAGGCGCAAGGGCCCAGATTGCCTACAACCTGCTCAAAGGCAAGGGGTTCGAGAAAGCACGTTTTCTCAATGCCACCATCGAGATTAACAAACAGGGTAAATTCACAATCCTCTGATTTTTTATGAACCTGATTTTTTAATCGCGGGAGGAATGCCTCCCGCAACGCAGGGCCTCCTTCCCCGACATCATCGTGATGGAGGACGTCCCGGCTGAAAACGGTCAAAATTCCTGGATCCTGAAACCGGCAAAACCATGAAGCCAAACTCATTGAAACGCAGAAAATTCTTGAAAATTTCCTCTGCTTTTCTGGCGTCTTCGACGATGGCCGGAGGATCGCTCTCTTTCAATCAACACAAATCCCTCAAAGCCGCACAAACTTCAGAAGAAAAGGTCGTTCCCACACTTTGCGAACTTTGTTTCTGGCGCTGCGGGGTGAACGCCCACGTACGTGACGGGAAAGTCTACAAGATCACGGGTCAGGAACAGCATCCGCTGAGCAACGGCAGGCTGTGTCCCCGGGGTACCGGAGGACACGGACTACTCTATGATCCCAATCGGCTCAAACATCCCCTGATCCGTGAAAAAGTGAACGGCAAGGAAATGTTCCGAAAAGCCGACTGGGAAGAGGCCATTACCCTGGTGGCAGATAATTTCATGCGCATCCGTGAAGAATACGGACATGGTTCGGTGGTTACCTTCACTCACGGATTCGGAGCCTCCTTCCTGAAAATCCTATGTGCTTCCTGCGGTATGATTTCCGCCCCATCCTATGCGCAGTGCCGAGGTCCTAGGGAAGACGCCTTTAAACTGACCTTTGGACATTCAGTGGGCAGTCCTGAAGCACTTGATATCAAGAACAGCCAGTACTTGGTACTGATCGGCACCCACCTTGGTGAAAACATGCATAACACCGCGGTTCAGGACTTTGCCGATGCTATCGGTAATGGGTGTCGAATCGTAGTCGTCGATCCGCGTTTTTCAACTGCTGCAGGAAAAGCCGAACGCTGGCTCCCGATCCGTCCTGGAACCGACATGGCCTTATTGAGGGCCTGGATCCGGATACTGATCGAAGAAGAACTCTATGATCGTCCATTTGTTGAAGAAAACACTGTGGGACTGGAAGAAGTCCGAGAAGGAGTGCAGGATGCGACTCCCGAAAACACTGCAGCCCTGACTGGAATCGCTGCTGAAGACATCATCGCGGTTGCAAGAGACTTAGGACGCTACAAAAATCACGCGCTGATCCATCCTGGAAGAAGGGTAACCTGGTATGGCGATGATACCCAACGTGAACGTGCGATTGCCATCTTAAATGCCCTGCTCGGCAATTACCGGCGTCCCGGAGGACTCTTCAAGCAGAATAAATACGGGGTTCCCAAACCAAAATTCCCGATCGCCATCGTCGGAGAACGAAAGTTCGTCTCACGCTACCCTTTTGCCAGCAGTGTCCCTGCCAGCGAAATCCTGCAGCAGACCATCACAAGCGATCCATGGCCCGTGAAAGGCTGGATGGTTTATGGAACCAACATGATCCATTCCCTGGGAAACCAGGCACAAACCATCGAAGCCTTGAATCAGCTGGAGTTCATGGTGGCAATCGACGTTCTTCCCATGGAAATCACCAGCTATGCGGACGTGATTCTCCCGGAACATACTTATCTTGAACGCTATGATGATCTCGATGACCGTTCCTTCCGGGTTCCTTATGTCGGTTTGAGACAACCGGTGGTGCCGCCACTCTACGACACCAAGTCCGGTTATGAAATTGCCAAGATGCTCTCTGAAAAAATGGGGAAATTCGATCTTTTCCCAGACGATGTCGAGACTTATCTCGACGGAAGACTTCGTGAAGTCAACAGTTCCCTGGCAGAAATCAAGGAAAAAGGGGTGCTTAAAAAACCTGAAATGGATTTTTACCGGAAACCCTGGGAGTCCCTGAAATTCAGAACCCCTTCAGGCAAAATCGAGTTGGCCTCATCCAAACTGAAAGCCAGCGGATTTGATGCCGTTCCGCGTTACACTCCACCACAGGAAAATCCCCCAGGTTACTTCCGGCTCTTGTTCGGCAGGGCCCCGATGCATACCTTCGGTCGGACTGCCAACAACCGTTTTCTGGGGGAGTTGATGCCGGAAAATGAACTTTGGGTGAATGAAATCACCGGGAAGGATATGAAACTCAAACCGGGCGAATATGTGTATCTGATCAACCAGGATGGGGTCAAGAGCAAGACCCCGATCAAAATCCGCCTCACCCAGCGCATCCGTCCGGATTCGGTTTACATGGTTCACGGGTTTGGCCACACCCATCCCGAGCTAGAGCAGGCCTTTGGCCGCGGGGCGAGTGATGCGGATCTGATCACTCATCTGGACATTGATCCGATCATGGGAGCCACCGGCATGCAGAACAACTTCGTCACCTTTACCCGCAAGGCATAATTACCAT
>FUWD013241455.1_pt9 | contig 20514 bp, 18 predicted proteins | sample 1063281 | NCBI WGS metagenome assembly FUWD01 (sample SAMEA79048168, study PRJEB19326) | metagenome | biome: marine | reverse complement strand
TATCTATGCGTTGCAAAGAACGATGCTGCTGTGCATTGCTTTGCCAATAAAGGAGCAATGCTGCTCCACCAACTGTCTGTATAAACAACTCTGTCTTCAATACTACCCAATAACCATCTACGGTAATTTTTAAGTTTGCATCTGGTATTTTTGCAGTAAAACCGATACTTACACTTGCAGACTCTTCTTCTTTTAATTCTGGAATACCTAATAATTCGGCAGCTCTACTATCATTTGCAAAAGTACCCACTTCTTGTGGATCTCCATTTTGGTCAAAGATTGTAGACGTAGAATTAAAATGTAATTGATGTAAAGAAGGTGCTCTAAAACCAGTGTTAAAAGCTCCTCTAATAGCCGTGTTTTCGTTTAACTTATACCTAGAAGTTACCTTATAGTTAAGAGTAGAACCGAAATCTGAATAATTTTCAAATCGCATAGCAAGACCTACCAACCATTTTTCTGTGATATCAGCTTCAACATCTAAATAACCAGCGATATTGTTTCTATTTCTATTTAATGCATTATCTGGACTAAATCCAGGAAAAACTTGAGATCCTCCTGCTCTAGTATTCCCAAAAAAGTCTGTCGCACCACTTGTTGATCCTGTAACAGGTGCTCCATCATTATCATATTGCGTGTAAGACTCTTCTTGTCCTGCAACTATTTCATAAGTCTCTGTTCTGTATTCAGAACCAAAAGCAACATTTAAACCACTAAAAATATCTTCATAATTTTTAGAAAAATCTAAATTCGTAGTATTTTGTGCGAAAGAAAAACCTCCAGCATTAAAAGTAGTAGGCGATGCACTTAATAAAGATGCATTCGCTGTATTATCAATAGTGTATAAAAATGAGTTTTTACCCCAAGTGTTTGAAAAATCTACATCCCATTCACCAATTTTTCCTTTAATTCCTACTGCAATAGATTTATCTTGTACTGTTGAATTAATCTCAGGTAAAAAACCATTAATATATGTTGGTGTATAAGTTCTAGATTGATTTGGTAATCTGTAAAAACCAGCAGAGTTACCATCTCTAGATCCCATTCCTGCAAAAGAATAGATTTCTGTACCATTATCATCTAACGGTAAAGAAAAGTTTGCAAAGAAACGACCACCTCTTACTTTAGATTGCCCAACCCTCATGTTGTAATCACTACGAGATTGACCTCTTGTTAATAATTCTGCTTCAGTAGTATCAAAATTTAATAAACTTTGTAAATCAGCAATTGAAGTTGCACCATTAATAGCGTTCTTAGTTGCTAAATCGAAATGAGTAACTCCTTGTGCAGCCAATTGAATGTCTGATAAAGACATGTCACCTAAATTCATATTTGAATTATTAGCAACCCATTCTACAGAATTATATGCGTTAAAGATGTTTCCTTCCCATTCTTTCATTCTGTTATAAGCTTCTCTTACATCAAAATCTCCAGTAAAGTTTATAAAACCACCATTGTTTCCTAATTTTATACCGTAGTTTGCAGAAACATTTACCGTTTCTCCATCAATACCACCTGTTTGGCCATTTGAATTACTAGAAACATGTGCTCCGTTTGTTACAGAAATATTTAATTCATCTGTTACATCGTTTAGTACAATGTTAATTACACCTGCAATAGCGTCAGAACCGTATTGTGCCGCAGCACCGTCTCTTAAAACTTCAATTCTTTTAATTGCAGCAGCTGGTATTGCGTTTAAATCTGTACCTACAGAACCACGCCCAAAAGTACCATTAACGTTTACTAAAGAAGAAGTATGTCTTCTTTTTCCGTTGATTAACACCAATACTTGATCTGGTCCTAAACCTCTTAAAGAAGCTGGATCTATATGGTCTGTACCATCAGAAATTGTTTGTGTATTCGATGTAAATGAAGGAGCCACATAATTTAAAATTTGATTTAGGTTTACTTGCGCTCCTGAGCTAAGTAATTCCTTTACATCTATAACGTCTACTGGTACCGGAGTATCAATAGCTGTTCTAGATTTATTTCTAGAACCAATAACTACTATTTCATCTAAAGCATTGTCTTCATTAACAACAATTGTTAAAAAAGAAGCATTGTTTACTTTTACAGTTTTTGTTTCAAAACCCATAGAAGATATTACCAAAGTTGTTGGTAAACTTTTTAATGTAATAGAAAATTCTCCATTATCATCAGAAACGACTCCATTAGAGGTCCCTTTCTCAACAACATTCATGTATGGCAACCCTTCGCCAGACACATCAGTTACTTTTCCCTTAACTGTTTGGGCAACCATCGTCAATGGTAACAACAATAATAAGGAGAACAGTAAAAATTTTTGTAAGTTCTTTTGTTTCATATAAATTAATTTGTTTTATGATTATAGACAAATATTGATGTTTTATTCCATAAAAAAAAATAATAGTGAGTAAAAAAATACTACCACGACACTTAAAGCGATAAAAAACCAATAATTTTACTCTATATTTTTTATTTTACAAATCAAATCACCTTTAACCTTCTTTTAACAAGAATAATTTCGTTAAAATTGTAGCTTTGTTTGCGTTTTAAAAATAACACTTAATACAATATTACAATGGATGTAGATGTAAGAGCTATTAATGAGAAAATAGAAAGAGAAAGTGCCTTTATAGACATTCTTACTTTAGAAATGAATAAAGTAATTGTTGGGCAAAAACAAATGATAGAAAGTTTGTTAATTGGATTGATTGGGAATGGACATATTTTATTGGAAGGGGTTCCTGGACTAGCAAAAACATTAGCAATTAATACGCTCTCTAAGGCGATTCAGGCAAGTTTTAGTAGGGTGCAGTTTACGCCAGATTTATTACCTGCAGATGTTGTTGGAACCATGATTTATAATATGAAAGAAAATGATTTCATGATTAAAAAGGGTCCAATTTTTGCAAATTTCGTATTAGCAGATGAGATTAACAGAGCACCTGCAAAAGTGCAGTCTGCCTTATTAGAAGCAATGCAAGAGCGTCAAATCACTATTGGTGACACTACTTTTAAGTTAGATGAACCTTTTTTAGTAATGGCAACTCAAAATCCTGTAGAACAAGAAGGAACCTATCCTTTGCCAGAAGCACAAGTTGATCGTTTTATGCTAAAAGTAGTTATTGATTATCCAAAGTTACAAGACGAACAGGTTATTATGCGTCAGAATTTATCTGGTAAATTTGCAATTGTGAACCCTGTTGTATCTGTAGAGCAAATTTTAAAAGCAAGAGAGGTTGCCAATGAAGTTTATATGGATGAAAAAATTGAGAAATATATTCTTGACATCATTTTTGCAACTCGTTATCCAGAAAAATACAACTTACCACAATTAAAAGATTTAATTAGTTTCGGAGCCTCACCTCGTGGAAGTATCAATTTAGCAAAAGCAGCTAAATGTTATGCTTTCATTAAAAGAAGAGGGTATGTAATTCCAGAAGATGTTAGAGCTGTTGTTTTTGATGTTTTACGTCACAGAATTGGTATTACCTATGAAGCTGAAGCAGAAAATGTAACTTCTGTAGACATTATCAATTCAATTATTAACGAAGTAGAGGTACCATAGAAAAGAGTTTGTAGAAAAATTAGTTGCAGTAGGCAGTTGCTTACCCATACTAAAACTAAATTATAAAACTCAACGGTTTGCTAATAACCGAGAATGAAAACTGGTTACTGAAAAGATGGAAACTAAAGAAATACTAAAAAAAGTTCGTAAAATTGAGATAAAGACAAGGCGTTTGTCTGATCATATTTTTGGCGGTGAGTACCATTCATCATTCAAAGGACGTGGTATGACTTTTTCTGAAGTAAGACAATACCAATTTGGTGATGATGTTAGAGCAATTGATTGGAATGTTACTGCACGTTATAACGAACCTTATATCAAAGTTTTTGAAGAAGAACGAGAATTAACCATGATGTTGATGGTGGATGTTTCTGGTTCAGAATCATTCGGAACAGCAACACAATTTAAAAAAGATACTGTTACAGAAATTGCTGCAACCTTAGCTTTTTCTGCGACTCAAAATAATGACAAAGTAGGTTTAATTCTTTTTTCTGATGATATCGAATTGTTTATTCCTCCTAAAAAGGGGAAAAGTCATGTTTTAAGAATTATTAGAGAGCTCATAGAATTTAAACCTAAAAGTAAAAAAACAGATCTTTCTGCAGCTTTAAAATTTTTATCAAGTGTGATGAAAAAAAGAGCCATTGTTTTTATGTTATCTGATTTTATGGATGATGATTATGAAAAAACATTAAAAATTGCAGCAAAAAAACACGATTTAACTGGCATTAGAGTGTATGATAAACATGATGAAGAAATTCCGAATTTAGGAATGGTGCAAATGTTAGATGCTGAATCGGGTAGTGTTCAATTGGTTAATACCGCATCAAAATCTATCAGAATAAATTACAAAGAAAACGCATTAAGGCTAACTGAATATTACATAAGTACTTTTAAAAGAAGTGGTGCAGGAACTATTAATACTAGAGTTGATGAAGGTTACGTGAAAAAATTATTAGGTTACTTTAAACACAAAGGAAGATAAAATCCTACGCTAACAATTCTTAGGGGAAGAAACAATCAAAATGTAAAATTTATGTATTATTACATTGAAAAAATAAATTTAAAAGTTGAAAACAGTCAATACATATAAAATATTTCAAAAAGAAAATAATAAAGGAAAAACCAAGTATACTCTTCCCCATAGAGAGGAGATTGCTGGGAGAAGCTTTATGTTATTTTTTCTTTTACTAATTAGCGTTTCTGCTTTTGCACAGAATTCAATGGTAAAAGCACAAATTGAAACTTCACAAATTAGAATTGGTGAGCAATTTAGTTATAGAATTTCTGTAAATGAAACTGAGAATGTAATTCTTCCTAAACTCGAATTAAAAGGTTTAGAAGTTATCGATTCTGCTAGAATTGACACTCTTAATAATATGCTAATTCAAAAATATATTATAACTGGTTTTGATAGTGGCGCATACTACATTCCTCAACAACAAATTTTCGTAAAAAACCAAGCATATCTAACAGATTCTATGTTAGTAAATGTCGCTACTGTTGCTATTGACACTACTAAAATTAAGAAATTTCCTATAAAAACGATTAAAGCAGAGCCTTATACTTTTGATGATTTTAAAATATATATTTATACCCTTTTAGCTGCTTTAGCGATTATAGGTTTCTGGATTTACTGGTTTGTTATCAGAAAACAAAAAACAGAAGATGACGAACCAACCTATAGAGCTTTACCTCCTTACGAAGAAGCTATTTATAAGTTGAATGAATTAGATGAAAAATTACTTTGGCAAAATAATAAAGTCAAAGAATACTATAGTGAGTTAACAGAAATTGTACGGGGTTATATTGAGCGTGAATTAAAAGTACCTGCCTTAGAAAAAACTACAGATGAAATCTTGGAAACACTAAAAGATTTTAATGACGTAGAAACGATAAAGACATCAAAAGAAACAATTAATAAACTAAAAGAATTACTACAAGAGGCCGATTTAGTAAAGTTTGCAAAATCCAAACCATTAGCCTTAGAAATCGAAGAAGATAGAAAAGATGCTGAAGATATTGTTAGTAGTTTAAAACCTAAACCAATTATAGAAGATGATGAATTGGAATAATTTTGAATTTTTAAATCCAGAATTTTTGTGGCTGCTAATTTTAATTCCATTTTTGGTAGCTTGGTATTTCTTTATGCGTAAAAAAGATGTCGCAATTTTAACGATGCCGAGTGTTAAAGGTTTTAAGGTAAAACCATCAATTTTATCAAAATTAAAACCAATCTTATCTCTTTTAAGAATACTAGCTTTGGCTTTAACAATTGTAGCTTTAGCAAGACCAAGAAATGTTTCTGTAAGTAAAAAAACAAAAACAAACAGAGGTATAGATATCGTTATGGCAATTGATGTTTCTGCAAGTATGTTAGCTAGAGATTTAAAACCAAACAGATTAGAAGCTTTAAAAAAAGTAGCTATCGATTTTGTTGACAGAAGACCAAATGACAGAATTGGTATCGTAGTTTATGCAGGAGAAAGTTTTACACAAACGCCAATTACTAGTGATAAAGCTATTGTAAAACGCACAATCTCAGAATTAAAATGGGGCCAACTAGAAGGAGGAACTGCAATTGGTATGGGGTTAGGTTCTGGAGTAAATAGGCTTAAAGAAAGTAAGGCAAAAAGCAAGGTTATAATTTTATTAACTGATGGAGTAAACAACTCAGGAAATATAGATCCAAGAACGGCAACAGAACTCGCAAAAGAACTAGGCATTAAAGTTTATACGGTAGGAATTGGAACTAATGGAATGGCCGATTTCCCTTGGAGTAAAGATCCAAGAACAGGAAAGTTAAATTTTAGGAAACAGCAAGTAGAAATTGATGAAGATTTGCTAAAAGAAATAGCAAAAGAAACAAATGGAAAATATTTTAGAGCTACAGATAATACTTCATTAAAAGAAATTTATGATGAAATTGACAAACTCGAAAAAACAAAAGTAGAAGAATTTAAATATTATAATTACCAAGAGATGTATCGATCTTTAGTGCTATTGGCTCTTGGTTTATTACTACTTGAATTCTTATTAAGAAATACATTATTTAAGAGCTTTATTTAAAATGTACAAATTAGAAGAACCAATTTATTTTTATTTATTAGCATTTATTCCTGCAATGATTGTTGTTTTTCTATTGGTTTTGTGGTGGAAAAAAAGAACGCAACGTAAATTTTCTAATCCTGATTTATTAAAAGTATTAGCACCAAATTCGTCCACATTCAAATCAACCTTAAAACTGATAATGTTGTTGTTAGGAATTGCTTTTTTAGTGATTTCTTTGGTGAATCCTAAAATGGGATCTAAACTAAAAACGGTAAAAAGAGAAGGTGTAGATGTCGTTTTTGCTTTGGATGTATCAAGAAGTATGTTGGCGGAAGATATTGCGCCTAACCGATTAGAAAAAGCAAAACAAATTATTTCTAAGATCATTGATAAGTTAGGAAGTGATCGAGTTGGTATTATTATTTATGCAGGTAATTCTTATCCGCTTTTACCAATAACAACAGATCATGCAGCTGCTAGTATGTTTTTGCAAAATGCAAATCCAGATATGGTTTCTAGTCAAGGAACAGCCATTAGTGAAGCATTGGAATTAGCAAAAACCTATTATAATAACGATGAGCAAACCAACAGGTTTTTAGTCATTATTTCTGATGGTGAAGACCATCAAGAAGAAACCAAACAAGTAGCTCTAAATTTGGCTAATGAAGGTGTTAAGATTTATACTGTTGGTGTTGGGGCAGAAAAAGGTGGCCCAATTCCTATACGTTTAAACGGCGCTATAAATGGCTACAAAAAAGACAATAAAGGAGAAACTGTAATTACCAAACTAATGCCTAAAGTTTTACAAGGAATTGCAGATGCAGCTAATGGAGAGTATATCGATGGAAATGTTACTGAAATTCCTGTAAAAAAGATTTCAGAAATTATTACAAATGCACAAAAAAGTGAATTTGAAACAAAACAATTTTCTGATTACAAAGATCAATTTCAATGGTTTCTAGCAATAGGAATTTTATTTTTAATTTTAGATGTTTTCTTGTTTGATAAGAAAACAAAATGGTTAAGAAAAGTTGATTTATTTAATGAAGAAAAGGTAAAAAAATAAAAAATGAAACTTTTACAAAACATCCTTATTTTATGCTTGATGCTATTTTCATCAACAAGTATTCTTGCGCAAAAAGATTCTATTGCTTTACAACGTAAAGCTAGAAAAATGGTGAGACAAGGCAATGAATTGTATCAACAAAAACAATACACAGACGCTTCTGTCGCCTACAGAAAAGCCTTAGATAAAAGTTCATATTATGACAAAGCAAATTATAATTTAGGCAATGCTTTGTATGAAAACAAAAACTTTAAAGAAGCTGTACCTCAATACGAATTAACGGCAAAAACTGCCACAGATAAATACACTAAATCAGAAGCGTACCATAATTTAGGCAATTCTATGATGGAAACTAAAAACTACCAAGGTGCCGTAGACGCTTATAAAAACTCATTAAGAAATAATCCTAATGATGATGAAACTCGTTATAATTTAGCGGTAGCTCAAGATAAACTAGAGAAAGAAAAGAATAAAAATAAAGACGATAAAAAAGATAAAGACAAGAATAAAAAAAATAAAGACGATAAAAATAAGGACAAAGACAAGGACAAGAAGGAAGGTGATGACGACAAGGATAAAAAGGACGATAAAAAGAAAGACGACGAAGGAGATAAAAAGAAGGACCCTAAAAAAGACAATAAAAAAGATCAGAAAGAGAAGCCTAAACCTCAACAAGGGAAAATGTCTCCTCAACAAATTAAGCAACTATTAGAAAGCTTAAATAATGAGGAAAAAAAGACTCAAAAGAAGATGAATGCTAAAAAGGCAAAGGGCAAAAAAATAAAACAAGAAAAAGATTGGTAATAGCCCATCTTTAATGCTCTTTAAGGAGAAGAAAAATCATATTTTTGAAAATTCTTTTAATACATCTTATTAGAAATTACAGTTCGTTGTTAAATAAAAAATTAAGAAAGAGTATTTCTCCTTTTTGGAGATGTTAAGAGAAGTAAGATGAAGATGAAATTTTACATATCAATATTTATAAGCTTATTATCACTTTCAATTCTAGCACAAGAGGCAGAATTAAAAGTGAAAGTGAGTAAAAATAAACTAGGTTTAAACCAACGTTTACGAATAGAATTTTCTGTTAACAAGCAAGGTGCAGATAATTTTACGCCTCCAGACTTTAAAGACTTTAGAGTCATTCAAGGACCAAGTCAATCTGTAAGTCAATCTTGGATAAATGGAAAGGTTAGTTTCTCTCAATCATACTCTTATATACTAAAACCAAAGAGAAGAGGTGAGCTTATTATAAGTCCTGCAAACATTAAATACAGAGGAAAAACTTTGAATTCGAAAATGATGAAAATCGTTGTTTTGAATCCAGTGGAAATACCTGACAATCCTAATGATCCAAATTACATAGCACAACAAAACATACATTTAGTTGCAGAAACCTCTAAATCTAGACCTTTTGTTGGAGAAGGAATTTATGTTGAATATAGATTGTATGTTAGCGAAAACGTGAGTGTTTTCGATACTTCTGTAACAGAAGCTCCACAATATAATGGCTTTTGGAATCAAGAAATTAAAATAAATGGTTTCCCTGTAAAAATGGGAAAATATAATAATGAAAACTACAGATATATTGTACTTCAAAAAGCATTATTAATTCCTACAAAAACAGGAAAACTTACAATTGACCCCATGAAAATGGATATTGTTATTGGGGTTCCAACGGGGAGAGTTGACTTTTTTGGAAATGTAATCACAAAAAATATTAAAAAAGAATTTGCCTCTACTAAAAAAATTATCAGACCTAAAGGTCTTCCTTTAGAAAATAAGCCAGAAAATTTCACAGGTGCTGTTGGGCAATTTAAATTTGATGTTTCTTTGAGTAAAAATGCTTTAAAGGCAAACGAATCATCACAAATAAAAGTGGTTGTATCTGGTAAAGGAAATTTAAAATTATTTGAATTACCAACGGTAAAAACTCCCGCTGAATTAGAGAAATATCAACCAGAGAGAAAAGAAGAGTTCGAGTTGCTGCTAATGGAATTACTGGTTCAGTAACTGATATTTATACCGTTGTACTCAGTATAAAGGAAAATATAAAATACCAAATGTTGCTTTTTCTTATTTTAATCCTGATACAGGAAAATACAAAACTATTGATACAGAAGATTTGTTTGTTGATGTTTTAGAAGGAAAAGAATTAATCACAAATAAAAAAAGTAATACGATACAAAAACAAAAAGTGGTTTCTACTGGTAAAAATTTTAGATATATTCAGACAAAAAGCAAATTTGTAGCTGAAGAAACTCCAGATTTCTACAAATCTAACTTATTTTACTTATTGTTATTTCTTCCTTTATTAATTATTCCTCTAGGAATTATTATTGCCAAAAATAACGAGAAACGCAACAGTGATGTTATTGGGAGAAAACAAAGAAAGGCAGAAAGATTGGCTAAAAAATACTTATCTGAAGCACAAAAACAGTTAGGTGAAAAAGAAGCTTTCTATGAAGCATTAGAACGTGCTTTACACAATTATTTAAAAGCGAAATTAGGTATTGAAATTGCTGATATTAGTAAAGAGAAAATAGCTCAAATTTTACAACAAAAAAATGTTGATGAAAATACTATAAAACAATTTATAGAAGTTTTAGAACATTCAGACCTTGCACGTTATTCCCCAATAACAAATACAGAAATGAAGCAAGAATTTGAAAGAGCAAAACTAGTAATCGTTCAATTAGATAAACAGTTATAAGATGAAAAAAACCCTGTTTTTATTACTGATAATTACAAATATAATCACTGCTCAAACTGCAAGTGAATCGTTCTCTTCTGCAAATGATTTATACAAAAACGAAAAGTTTGAACAAGCAATAGCATTGTACGAAAAAATAGAAGACCAAGGTTTAGTTTCATCAGAATTACACTATAACTTAGGCAACTCTTATTACAAATTAAACAAGGTTGGTCCCTCGATTTACCATTATGAAAAGTCTTTAAAATTAGACCCTTTAAACGAAGATGTGAAAAATAATTTAGTTTTTGCGAAACGTTTAGCATTAGATAATATTGAAGAATTGCCAAAAACAGTATTTCAAAAATTTAATAAAAACTACTTACAAATGCTTTCTTACAATCAATGGGCAATTGTCACTATTGTATTTTCTATATTAGGAAGTTTGTTTTTTTTATTATTCTATTTTGCAGTATCTCCTTCTAAAAAACGCTTTTACTTTGTAATAAGTGCTTTAAACTTTATTCTTCTGATTACCTCTTCTTTAATTACTTACAATCAATATTTACATTCTAATAATAACAAAGAAGCTATTGTATTTGCTAAAAAAACAGCAGTAAGAAATGCCCCAACTTTAAATTCTGAAGAAGTTTTTACCCTTCATGAGGGCACAAAAGTTTTGGTGTTAGATAACTTAGATGACTGGAAAAAGATAAAATTAGCTGACGGTAAATTAGGTTGGATTATTGCTGATGAAATAAGGCTTTTAAGCGATTTTTAATTATTATAATTACAATTATTTAAAAAACCTTTCTTATTTTTGCACAACTATAATATAGATTCTGTTATTGAGAGTTAAAATTGCACTTTTTTTCACATTCCTCTTTTCAATTTTATTAATTACACCATCAGTAATTAGTTTAATCGATGATAGCCAGCATATTGCTTTTTTTCTTGACATGAATGAAGAAGAGGAAAACAAAGGAAAAGAAACTTCAAAAGATTTAGAAGTTAAAATTCATCCGACAGACTCTTTTGGAACTTTATTATTAGACGGAATTCAAAAAAAGAGAAATGTACGTTTTCAATCTAAAAACTACACTTCAGAATATCCAAAAAAAACAACTCCACCACCAGAATTACTGTCGTAACATATCGTTAATTAAGACAAATTCAATCATCTTTTAAATTTAAAATACTCTAAATAAAATTATTTAGAGATAAAATTATATACATATATGTTTAAATATATTAAAAACGATTTACCTGCAAGTATTGTGGTATTTTTTGTAGCACTACCTTTGTGTTTAGGTATTGCATTAGCAAGTGGCGCACCTCTTTTTTCTGGATTAATTGCAGGAATTATTGGTGGAGTAATCGTAGGTTTCTTAAGTGGATCTAAAATAGGAGTGAGTGGACCAGCTGCAGGTTTAGCAGCCATCGTTTTAACTGCAATTGGCACGTTAGGTGGTTATGAAAACTTCTTAGTTGCTGTTGTTCTAGGGGGTGTTATTCAATTAATCTTTGGCTTTTTAAAAGCAGGAATTATAGGGTATTATTTTCCTTCTTCTGTTATTAAAGGAATGTTAACAGGAATTGGAATTATCATAATTCTAAAACAAATTCCTCATTTTTTTGGGTATGATGCAGATCCTGAAGGTGATTTAACTTTCTTTCAAGTTAATGGAGAAAACACATTTTCAGAAATTATCAACTCTATAAACAACATTAATTTAGGTTCTACTTTAATTGGAATTATTAGTTTAGGTATACTATTACTATGGAGTAGTGTTTTATCAAAAAAAGGAAAAGTTTTTCAAATAGTACAAGGTCCTTTAGTTGCTGTAGTCATTGGTATTGTTTACTTTTTTGTAACAGCATCTAATTCTAAATTTGGCATTAGCGCCTCTCATTTAGTAAGTGTTCCTGTGCCAGATAATTTAGATTCTTTTTTAAGTCAATTTAGTTTCCCGAATTTTAACGCAATTTATAACCCCGATATTTGGGTGGTAGCATTTACAATTGCCTTGGTTGCAAGTTTAGAAACCTTATTATGTGTAGAAGCTACAGATAAACTAGATCCTCATAAAAATGTAACACCAACAAATAGAGAATTACTGGCACAGGGAGCTGGTAATATTATTTCTGGTTTAATTGGTGGTTTACCAATTACACAAGTAATTGTAAGAAGTTCTGCAAATATTCAATCTGGAGGAAGAACTAAAATGGCAGCTATAATTCATGGTTTCTTGTTACTAATTTCGGTAATTTTAATACCGACTTTATTAAATAAAATTCCATTATCCGTTTTAGCAGCAATTCTTTTTATAGTAGGCTATAAATTGGCAAAACCTTCTCTATTTAAACAAATGTATAAGTTAGGATGGAAACAGTTTATCCCTTTTACAGTTACTGTTTTGGGAATTGTTTTTATTGATCTTTTATACGGTATCGGTTTAGGACTTGCTGTTGGTATTGTGGTGATATTAATGAAAAGCTACCAAAACTCTCATTTCCTACATATTGAAAATAAAAGCAATGGAAAACATAAAATAAAAATGACCCTTGCAGAAGAGGTTACATTTTTTAATAAAGGGGCTATCATTAAGGAATTAGATAGTTTACCAAGAGACAGTTGTTTAGAACTTGATTTACTTAAGACTAGATATTTGGACAATGATATTATAGAAATTTTAGAAGATTTTGCATTTAAGGCAAAAGAAAGAAACATTGACATCAAATTAATTTCAAAACGAGGTATTATTGAAAATCCTACAAGTTTTATTGAATTCTTTGAATTAAGACCAAAATCAAATATTAGTTTAAGTTAAGATATCATGAAAATAAATAAATATAAAATTTTAGTACTCTCAGATTTAAATAAATCTACAAGTAAAACGATAAAAAGCAGTATAAGTTTAGCTAAAATAGTGGATGCTGATGTTAACTTTTTTTATGTAAAAAAACCAACAGAAGTTGTTGAAAAAGAAAGTCAATTATCTGCAATGAGAACTATAAATAAAGAATATTTTTCTATCGATAAAAAGATAAAAAGCATAATAGGTCCTATGTCAGAAGAATATAAGATAGCGATAAATCATACCTTTTCTATTGGAAATTTAAAAAACGAAATAGAAAAGCATATAGAGGAGACTAAACCAGATATTATTGTTTTAGGTAAAAGAAAATCTAAAACAGTAAGCTTTATTGGTGATAACATAACATCCTTTATACTTAAAAAACATAAGGGCCCAATTGTAATTATTGATGATAAAAATGAATTAGAGCCAAATAAAGAATTGTCTTTAGGTTTATTTAACTATTCGAAAACGGATGATGATTTTTCAGAAAACATTAAACGTTCTACTCAAAACTCTTTAAAGGCCTTTAATATTGCAAATAATTTAGATTCTTCAAATAATAAAACATTCTTAAAAGATAGCGAAACTGTTGAATATGTTTTTTCTGAAGGAGATAATGTTTTAAAGAATATTTCTAACTATCTATTAAAAAGCAATGTTAATTTACTTTTTGTGAATAGACAAAAAAATAATTCTAATTCGATAAAACAAAACATTAAAGATGTAATTAATAAACTTGATTGCTCACTTATTTTAACAACCTAATAAAAACAATATTTATGAAAGCACATACAAAAGAAACACAAGCAGAAATAACACCTCAAAAATCGTTAACGTTTTTAAAAGAAGGAAATTTAAGATTTCAAAACAACTTAAAAGCAAATAGAAATCTTTTGGAACAAGTAAACGATACTAGTGATGGTCAATTCCCTTTTGCGACTATTTTAAGCTGTATAGATTCTAGGGTATCCGCAGAATTGGTTTTTGACCAAGGTTTGGGAGATATTTTTAGTGTAAGAATTGCAGGGAACTTTGTAAACGAAGATATTTTAGGTAGTATGGAGTTTGCTTGTAAATTAGCAGGAACAAAGCTAATTGTTGTTCTGGGTCACACAAGCTGTGGTGCTGTAAAAGGGGCTTGCGACAACGCTAAAATGGGTAATTTAACGAAGTTACTTGAAAAAATCACACCTGCAGTAAACGCTGTTACAGAACCTAAAGATATCAGTTTAAGAAATTCAAAAAATTTAGAATTTGTAGATACTGTTTCCGAAAAGAACGTTCTTTTAACCATTGAAAGAATCCATAATGAATCTCCAATACTTACTGAAATGGAAAAAAATGGTGAAATTAAAATTGTAGGGGCCATGTATGATGTAAATACAGGTACTGTAAACTTTATTGGATAAGTTTAAGTTTTGAAAAAAGGTGTAATTAAAAAGGCAGTTCTAGTAGCAATACTTTTACTGCCTTATATTACTTTGGGATAGAAAAACAATGTGCTTTTAGTACATGGTTCTATTTAACATAAAATTACATCTCTAAAACTGATAATAAAGGGACGTCTTATTTTACAACAATTTACCAATAGTCAAACTTTTAGTAAAATTAAGTTAGGATATCGTTATCGATTTCAGCAACGTTTTGTAGAATCTAATTTTAAGATGCATTTCGATATTTTTATCTCTAAACATTCCTATAAATATTACGGAAAATAATAAGTATTATTTATCAGCTTACAATGAAGTATTTTTAAATACAAAAACTTCTGTTTTTGAGAGAAATAGACTGTATGGTGGTATTAGATGAAATATAAACACAATTATCAGTATTGAAATAGGCTATATAAATCCATTCTTTGAAAGGTAAAATAGAGACCAATTAAATATAATAACCTTTGTGAATATCTAATTTAAAAGTCTTTGAAATTAAAAGGCAATACTTTCTAGTATTGCCTTTTTTTTTGAACAAATATGAATTAACTTAGTTGCCTTAAATATACATATATATATTAAACATGAAAAACATTTTTTCAAACATAAAAGGTGATGCTTTTGGAGGTATTACAGCTGGTATTGTCGCTTTACCTTTGGCCTTAGCTTTTGGTGTCTCTTCTGGATTAGGACCAAGTGCAGGTTTATATGGCGCCATTTTTATTAGTTTTTTTGCGGCTCTTTTCGGAGGCACAAGTACTCAAATTTCTGGTCCTACAGCTCCAATGACTGCTGTAAGTATGGTAGTTATTGCAGGTATAATAGCAGCAAATGATGGAGATGTTTCTAAAGCTTTACCTGCTATTTTAACCGTCTTTATATTGGCTGGGTTATTTCAAATTGGATTAGGTTTAATAGGATTAGGTAAATATATAAGATACATTCCGTACCCAGTTGTTTCTGGTTTTATGACTGCAATTGGAGTAATTATTTTGTTAACTCAAATTTTGCCATCTCTAGGATACTATCCAAAAGAAGATATAGAATTTGTAAATACTTTTAAAGCAGAAGCACAAGAAGTTATTTTAGAAAATATATTAAAAGAAGAAGCTAAAGAGGGTATTCTTGTTTTAGAAGATTTTAGCAAAACAATTGAAAGGGGAGGTAAGATTACTACTGAAGAAATCTTAAATGAATCGCAAACTCTCGCAGCAAAAGAAACTTCTGGAGTTTTAGGTGCTTTAAAAGCTTTCCCAAGAGCTATTCAAAATATAAATTGGTTAGAACTCATACTGGCTTTAGGAACCATTTTCATTATCTATGGATTTAAACGGATAACAACCAAGATTCCAAGCACGCTAGTTGCATTAATTGTAATGTCTGGTATTGCTGTTGCTTTTAGTTTAGATTATAGAACTATTCAGGAAATTCCTGGTGGAATCCCACAAATTAAATGGGAAATATTTTCAGGGTTTTCTTTAAGTAGCATTACTCCTTATATTTTCACTGCCTTAACATTAGCTCTTTTAGGAGCTATAGATTCTCTTTTAACAAGTGTTGTTGCAGATAATATGACCAAAACAAAACACAAACCTAATAAAGAATTAGTAGGTCAAGGAATCGGAAATACTATTGCAGCTTTGTTTGGAGGGATTCCTGGAGCAGGAGCAACTATTAGAACTGTCGTAAATATTAATGCTGGGGGAAAAACAAAACTTTCTGGTATGATTGCTGGGGTTATGTTATTGATTATAATGCTTGGTTTAGGGCCTATCGCTTCTAAAATTCCTGCTGCTGTTTTAGCAGGTATTTTAATAACCGTTGGTATTGGAGTTATGGATTATAAAGGTTTAAAAGCAATACCAAGTTTACCAAGAGATATTAAATTTGGTCCATTTAAATTAAGTTCAGAAGTACTAATTATGATTGTTGTTTTACTACTATCTACTTTCTGGAATTTAGTTTATGCTGTAGGTATAGGCTTAGTAATTGCATCTTTAATGTTTATGAAAAAAATTGGAGATTTAACTGCAGAAGGATCAGATGTTAAAACCTTAAAAGAAGAAGCTTGGACAGATGAAGAAGGTTTCCCTTTAGCCTTTAAAGAATCAGTTTTCATCAAACACATTAAAGGACCTTTATTTTTTGGTTCTACCAGTGATTTTCAACAATTATATTTACAAATACCAGACACAGCCAAATTAGTTATTATGCGCTTAGGAAGGATGCAGTATATGGATCAGTCTGGGTTATATGCGATGGAAGATATGTTACAGGATTTAAAAACTAAAAATGTTGACGTTTTATTTGTAAATCTATTAAAACAACCTAGATACATGATGGAACGTATTGATATCATCCCAGATTTTATTCCTAAAGAACACATTTTTAAATCTTTTGATGAATGCACAAGCTGGATTAAACAAAATATACAAGACACAAATTAAACTTAAAAACCACTTTATTATGCCACTTAGAAATAAAGCGATAACAAAGGAAGTTCAAGACCTATTGACCCCTATAAAGGTGTTACAAGATTTTATTGAAGGTAATTCCCGTTTTATAAGAAACGAATTAAATACAATAGATCATAAAGCGTTAATTTCTCAAACAGCGGACGGGCAGCACCCAAAAGCAATCGTACTTTCTTGTATAGATTCTAGAGTTCCTGTAGAGTTAATTTTTGATCAAACAATCGGAGATATTTTTGTTGCTCGAGTTGCTGGTAATTTTGAAAATACTGACATTTTAGGAAGTATGGAATATTCTTGTAAAGTTGCAGGAAGTAAATTAGTTTTTGTTTTAGGACACGAAAGTTGTGGCGCTATTAAAGCTGCATGTGATCATGTTAAACTAGGAAACATTACCTCTTTACTAGAAAATATTCAGCCCGCAGTTAAGTTGTCTGAAACACAAGTAAAAGGAAAACACGATTCTTCTAATAATGAGTTTATAATAAAAACTACAGAAAATAATGTTCAGTTAACAATACAAAGAATTAGAGAAAAAAGTCCTATTCTAAAAGAAATGGAAGAAAATGGAGAAATTAAAATAATAGGTGGTGTTTACCAAATTAGTAACGGAAAAGTTACGCTACTATAAACTAGTTTATCTTTTTAGGTTGCTATATCTGTGTTTCACCTTCTTTATTTCCCTCAATAATAGATGGGAATAAAGCAGGTGCAATCTCTTTTACAGGACCATAAAGTAAAGATTCATCTAAAGTTTCTTGTTTTATAAACGGAATCGTATTGTTTACTCTTCCAAAAAAAGTAAAAATTACACTTAAAATTAAAGCTATTTTTAAGACCCCAAAAACACCTCCTAAAAGTTTATTCAACATTCCTAAAGCAGCGACATCTGCAATTTTGGTTAAAATTTTGCCAATCATAATTATTACAATAACAACAACCAAAAAAGTAATCGCAAAAGCGACTATGCCATTCGTTTCATCTGACCAATTTATACTCGTAAGTTTTACTAAATAAAACTCTAAGTGATGCGCGTAATGAATTGCTATATAAACACCTGCAATAATTCCTACTAAAGAAGCGACCTCAGCAAAAAGTCCTTTCATAATTCCTCTTACAAATGCAAAAATCAACAAGGCAGCAATAATAATATCAAAAATATTCATCTAAAATAATTTCTTCAAACCTACATCTTTTTTTTACAATTTAAAAATGTGCATTGTATCTTTGCCCCTTAAATGTGTTTTATGAGTAAAATGAGTAATTTAAAAGAAAAGTGGAATTTTTTAGTAGAGAAACTAACCACTGATTTTTCTGAAGGAGATGAATTAAATTTAGATGGAATCCTTTATTTAATTGGTGTACAAGAATTAGGGCAAGGTCATAGAGCTTTTAAAAAAGACGAAAAAATGAACCTTATGCATATTGCTATTTGTAAATTATTAGAACCATACGGGTATTATGAATTTGATTTTTTTGATGATGAAGCTTGGCCACACTATAAAACACTTACTGAGTTGCCAAATTTAAAGGCCGGTGAACAAACTGTTTTAATGAAAGAAGCAGTGGTATCTTATTTTGAAGCTTTAGAGTATTTTGAAGATTAGGTAACGCTCAATTTTCTTATCATTATTGATAATAACTTAGGGAAGAAACGTTTCGCATACACCCCTAATTTTTCTTTTGCACCAGCAATGTAAACTTCTTCCTTTTTATTTTTAATAGCTTTTGCCATCAATTTTGCAAAATGTATTGTATCTATCCCGTTTGCTGTTGCAACATCCATTTTTTGTTGCGGAGATCCGTTTCCTGTTAATGCATTTTTAGAAACATTCGTATTTACAAAACCAGGACAAACTAAAGTTACCAAAATATTATCTTGATGGTGTTCTGCTCGTAAACTATCAAAAAAGCCATGTAAAGCGTGTTTACTTGCTGCATAACTAGAACGTAAAGGAGTTCCTATTTTTCCAACGATACTTGTCGTTACTACAAAGTGGCCCTTTTTATTTTTTATAAAATATGGAAGAATTGCTTTCGATAAGGCAACAGTTCCTAAATAATTGATATCCATAATTCTTTTATCTACAGAAAAATTAGTGTCTTTTACAAATGACCTCTGACTAATTCCTCCATTATTCACTAAGATATCAATAGTGCCGAAAGCAGCTAACGCTTCATCAACTTTTGGTTGTAAATTTGTATAATCTTCTAAATCTAGAACAACAATTTTTACTTCAGATGAACTTTTACAAGCATTCTTCACCAACTTTAAATCTTCTTTTCTTCTTGATGACAAAATAATTTTTGCGCTTTGGTTTGATAATTCTATAGCCAAAGCTTTTCCTATTCCTGAAGAAGCACCAGTAATCCAAATTATTTTATTAGAAAAATCCATATATTTATTTTTAACATTACAATATAACTATTTTAATACAGAAATGTTATTTTTGATATCCTTCTTGGGAATTGCTATATCAAGAATAAATCAACATAAAAAATGATGAAGACTATTTTTACTTTTCTACTTTTAGTGTCGTCAATTGCGAACGCACAACATACCATTAAAGGGATTGTAATCCCTAAAATTGAAAAAAGTGATTGGATTATTTTATATAAAATTGAAGGAACAAAACAAGTTTTTGTAAACAACACTTCGATGAAATCTGTTTCTATAGTTGTAAATGGTAAAAAAGAACTTGCGGGTAATTTTGAATTAAAAATGCCTTCTTCTGCAAAATCGGGGGTGTATAGAATAAATTATAGATTAGAAGGAGAAAGTTTTGTGGATTTTTTTTACAATAAAGAGGATGTTTCTTTTATTTTTAATCCTGATAATCCCGAACTATCAATTACATTTTCAGAATCATCAGAGAATAGGTTGTTTAATGCCTATATAAAAATTATTTCTATTGCTCAACAACAAGTAGATTCTATTCAGGTTGCTGTGCTACAAAACCCAAGTTTAGACTTAAAAATTCAGTATAAAAAAGCCAAGAAAAACGTAGATTCTATTCAAGATAAATACACGGAAGCTGCTAAAGATAAATATATTGCACCTTTTATAAAAGCCAGTTTACGCAATAACCCTGCAACTATTTTGACTTCAGTAAATGATTACATGTTAAATTTAAAAAACACCTATTTTAATACATTAGATTTTTCTAGTAAGACGTTAATTAATTCTTCTTTTTTAACCAATAAAATTTTAGAATATCTATTTTATATCAATTTTTCTGATGACAAAAAAACTCAGCAAAAGTTGTTTAAACAATCTATAGAAACTGTGCTTACTAGAATTAAAAGCCAACCTTATAAAAAAGATATTATTGAGTTTTTAATCGAGCAATTTGAAACTTCTAAAAATTTAGAAATAATAGATTATCTATT
>FUWD013248842.1_pt2 | contig 20554 bp, 34 predicted proteins | sample 1063281 | NCBI WGS metagenome assembly FUWD01 (sample SAMEA79048168, study PRJEB19326) | metagenome | biome: marine | reverse complement strand
GAGTTGATACATACAGAAGAACCAGAAGTGATAGAGAAGAAACAAGATCTCACTGAGTCAGAATATGTACACCTGGAAGTTGATGATGTTGTGGTTTTCAACGAACCAACTTCAACTTCAACTTCAACTTCAACTACTACAGATGAAGTTGAAGACGTGCCATTGACAGCTCAGGAGGAAGGAGAGAAGTTTGATGAACTTAATACGATTGAGACATTTGAAGAGCCCGATGATCAATCTCTTATTATCGAGGATGTGGATTAAATTTTTAGTAGTATTTACGTACTTGGAAAGTTCAATAAAATAACTTATATATCATGCAATTCTCGACAATAAATTTTACAAAAACAATAATCCTTTCCTTCGTTATTTTAACCGCGCTTTGCGCTCATTCACTTGAAGCAGCTTGGACTAATCCCAGTAGCAATCCTCCAAATGGAAACATTGCCGTCCCTGTTAACGTTGGTTCTTCTAATCAGACAAAAGCGGGAAGCTTTTGGTCTAATGGCAGTCTTGGAGCATCTGGTAATATACAGTCGAATGCTCGTAGGTATAATTTCGGAAACAGTCAGTATCTCTATGGTGATAATAGCAGCGCATTATACTGGACTAATAATCACAGTAGTGTGACACAATTAATTATGCGTGATGCTCAAAGCACTGTATATGGTCGTTTATATGGTAGTGGTAATGGTGCTCAGTTTGGCCTATTAGATGGTGATGGACAGTGGTCGTACTTAGCCGCAAAAGACAACTACACGCAGTTGCGAGTTAATAACGACTCAGTGCTAACATTGCGTTCTGATTATGCTAATTTTCCTAACCAAGTTCGAGCACAATCGTACTGTAATACTTCGGGTGGCAATTGTCTGATTCCTGGACAGTCTACAGCTGGACCACAGGGTCCTGCCGGAGCCACCGGAGCTACAGGATCACGTGGAGCCACCGGATCACGTGGGACAACCGGAGCAACCGGATCACGTGGATCAACCGGAGCCACCGGGCCTCGAGGAGCCACCGGAGCAGATGGTTCTAGCATCACTACTTACTCTTGTCCCGTAGTTGTCGACGCCAATTGTGGGTCATCATGTGTTGGTCAACTTACGAAAAATAGTTCTTGTGTATCATACCAATATGGTAGCAATAATGCAGGAGAATATAGTTGTAGGGCATCAACATATTCTTGTACCCTGCAATAAATTACAGATCATGTCCACTCCGCTTTTTAAGCGAGTTTGAGCTGCAGTAGTTAATGCTGTGCTGGCTAGTATTGATGACTCAGGTGCAGAAAATACTATTTGTTACAATAACGATAATATGACAGATTCTATACAAAACTTTTCTTTACAAAGTATATTTCATCTTTATTCCGTATGCTTGCATGGAAGCAGACAAAGGAGGAGGTTTAAAACCTAAGATTTTCAAACAAACATAGAACGAAGCATCTAATGATACCCTGCCGTATCTAGCTGAGTACATATAGTGCCTGCATCGGTTTACCTGTAAATACATCCTGCATTTACAAAAGAGAAGAGTAAGTAGAGATTTCGCTAACTGTAACTTACAGTTACCCAAAAATTGGCTATTTAGTTCAGTAACCATCTCTTTGTAGAATTTTAAATTGTGTATTAAAATTCATTACCATATTTTTATAAGGTATCATGATAGACATGACACAACACTACACTTTGAGATCATTCTTACTGGTAACCATGACTACTTTATTCGTATTTAGTTTTTGGGTAGCAGGCGTTTTTGCACAGTCATTTAGCTCTGTGGTGCCCCTAGAAGGGTACGCATGGAGTTCAAATATCGGATGGATTTCAATGAATGGAACAAATTACGGTGTTCAGATTAATCTAGATAAAAGTGTTACCGGGTACGCATGGAGTTCAAATATCGGGTGGATTCAGTTTGGTGGATTTAGCGCTGCTGATATACCTAGTGGTGGCGAACATAAAAACAATGCACGTGTTGTGGGGATGCCAGGAAATTGGAGTTTTCAGGGGTGGGCGAGAGCTCTTTCAAATGGAGGTGGTTGGGATGGTTGGATTTCTTTGAGTGGAGTAGCAAGTAACGGCAGTTCCTATGGAGTAGATTTTGATAATAATGGAAACATGCTTACTAATTCACAAAGTCCGTATGCCTGGGGTTCAGATGTTGTTGGGTGGACTCTCTTCTCACTGGTCTATATGACTCCTCCGTGTGGAGTAGCTCCATCATGTCTAGCTAATAATTCAGGATATCAAACTACAAATATTTGGTGTGACGCTAATATTCCTACGTCATGTACGAGTTCTTCAATATGTATTGATTCCTCTCCAGGATGTACGGAGATTAGAGGGAATTTAGATGTGAGTCAGAACCTTGTAAGAAAAGGTAATGTAGTTATGTTTAGCTGGAGTGGAGTTACTCTTCCAGTGACACAGTGTCGTGTGGAAGGGAATGATGGGTATGAATTTATCGGAGGTCAATCTAATGCAGGAGTGAATTCATATCCAGTTACATTTAATCAAACGATGTACACACTGTACTGCACACCAGTAGGAGGAGCTGAAGTAGAGCTTGATAGTGTAACTGTTTCAGTGGTGCCTGAAATATATGAAAATTAATTTTTAGTAGTATCTATTTCCTTGATAAGGTCATGAGAGAATTCATGGCCAGCTTTAAGAGGTTTATGTGTGATCGTGTAACATGTTGCATTGATTATACATATGCCACATGCCCTTGCAAAATAAGTCCGTTCTGCTATGATTGCTCCACTGTCGTGACTTCATGTTGTGGCAGGGAAACTATACAGCTCATTGTCATACCTCAAGTGGAAATGTGGCGCGATGTTCTCGCGGCCCTACATTTGCACTGGAGAAGCTTTTTATTTTTTATATTAAAACGAAAAGCAGCAGTGTGCGGTATTTATCAGCATCTTGCTATTAGCAGTCAGCAGTCATGAAACGTGAAGCGTTCCTAACAGCTAACAGCTAACAGCTAATTACTATAATTTTATGGCAGATTTCGATCGATCAAAATCACACATTAACGTAGGAACTATTGGTCACGTTGACCACGGTAAGACTACGCTAACTGCTGCGATTCTCAACGTGCTTCACGCACATGAGTCAGAAGGGTATGCAGCTAACCTTAAAGCTGTAGAAGACATTGACAAGGCACCAGAGGAAAAAGCCCGAGGTATTACTATTTCACTTTCTCACTCTGAGTACGAAACTCCAACGCGACACTACGCACACATTGATGCGCCAGGTCACGCGGACTATATTAAGAACATGATTACTGGTGCAGCCCAGATGGACGGTGCAGTACTTGTAGTTGCTGCTACAGATGGAGCGATGCCACAAACACGTGAGCACGTACTTCTAGCAAAGCAAGTTGGTGTACCAAACATGATCGTATTTATGAACAAGTGCGATATGGTAGACGACGAAGAAATGCTTGAGCTAGTTGAAGAAGAGCTTCGAGAAATGCTCACAGCAAACGGATTCGATGGTGAAAATGCACCTATCGTTAAAGGGTCTGCATTGAAGGCTCTTGAAGATCCAGCTGGAGAGTGGGGAGATAAAGTACTTGAGCTTGCAAAGGCGATGGATGACTATTTCCCAATTCCTGAACGAGATCTCGACAAACCATTCCTTATGCCAGTTGAGGACATCTTCTCAATTGAAGGACGAGGTACGGTAGTAACAGGACGAGTAGAACGAGGGGCAGTAAAGGTAGGAGAAGAAATCGAAATTGTTGGAATCAAGCCAACAGTAGTAACAACTGTTACTGGTGTAGAAATGTTCAACAAGCAGTTGGATCGAGCGCAAGCGGGAGACAATGCCGGTATCCTTCTACGAGGTACTAAGAAAGAGGATGTACACCGAGGTCAGGTACTAGCTGCCAAAGGCTCAGTAACACCACACACTGAATTCGAAGCTGAAGTATACGTACTTGGTAAGGAAGAAGGTGGACGTCATACTCCATTCTTCACCGGGTACAAACCACAGTTCTACATCCGAACAACGGACGTAACTGGAGATGTAACTCTTGCTGAAGGAACTGAAATGGTAATGCCAGGTGATACTGCAACTTTCAAAGTGAAGCTTGTGGCACCAGTAGCAATGGAAGAACAGACAAACTTTGCTATCCGTGAGGGTGGTAAGACTGTAGGAGCTGGTGTAGTAACGAAGATTGTTGTATAGCAACAATCTTCTCAGCAACCAGCAGTCAGCAACCACCAGTCAGCAACCAGTACTTGATTTTGCATCGCAAAACCGTACTAATCGCTCATCGCTAGTCGCTAACCGCTGTTAAGCTGTTAAGCTGAATTTATTATGGCTACAACATCTAAAAAGACTACGAAGAAGAAAGCAGTGGAGGCAACTCCAAAGCTTCGAATTCGTGTCCGTGCCTACGAGCACAAAATTCTTGATGCCTCTGTAAAGCAAATCATTGATACTGCATTGCGTTTTGACGCAACTGTTGTAGGACCAATTCCGCTTCCAACAGAAATCAAGAAGTACACAGTCAACCGTTCGTCATTCGTTCACAAAGATGCGCGAGAACAGTTCGAAATGCGAATGCACAAGCGTGTAATCGACATCATGGAGCCAAGTGGGAAAGTGGTAGAGGCACTTACGAACTTGTCGTTACCTTCAGGGGTGAACATCGACGTGAAAATGATTTAAATTTCCTAAAAATTGCGATTTACTTCGTTAGGTTTCAAAAAATAATTGTCAACGTACCCCAAGTACGCCTCCAACTATTTTCTTCACCCGCCTCGTAACTCATCAATTTTAAGAAAATTTGAGTGTTTGCAAAGACACAACAAAAGACCGACAGCTTTGCTGTCGGTCTTTTGTTGTGGTGTATATGTGATCATAGGTATATCTGTATGTTAGTTATATACAGATATCCCCTAAGACCTATAGGCCTTAGGGGAAAGTTTAACGTTTCATGCTTCGCCCTCTTGAGAGGGTTCTTGGAGCGCCTCGTGGTGAGGTTATATATGCACCATTTATTAAATGAGCATGTAGTCTTTCGGGCAATAAAGAACGTGCTAGTGAATCCATTTCCCCCATGTTTATCACAGGAAGGTAGACACCACGTGTCACCGGATGGTCTGCATCCAACTCCTCTTGCACGAGAGAGCTATTTGCTTGGATGAGCAGGTCCAGTAGGGAGATAAAGCCAGTAAATTCCCGGACGATGTCTGAGGTAGATTTTGATGATAATTCATCTTGTAGCAGTGACCGCAGGTATGTCAGTGAATCCAGCGGATACTGTACGAGTGCAAGTATAATAGTTTCAGCTAAACCGGGAGGGTCGGTGGATGATCCTGCTGCTCGCAGGAGCCCTTCTTTCAGTGCAGACAGCATGCAAGAAGGGTCTGAGAGGTCAACTGATTCACTAGTATCTCCCCATGGCCCCGAATAAAGCTTCGCTTTTTTCCTAAGTGCTCTAATCTCTTGTTTCGTAGCAATAAGAGATACGATGGTACTTTTTACCATTATGGTATTTCCCTCTGTTGATCCTATGGGAACATTACCAGAACATGACAAAAACACAATGAAGTACAAAATAACCCTCCACTAATCGTGCATTTTCGCTACAGAAACCTAGGACATTCGATGTCCTAGGTTTTTTAGGGCTTGCAAAAACTCTGTAAATACGTATACTACGGCCAGCTTTAAAAGACCTATGTTCGGTGATCGGTGGCTTGCCACTGTGAGAACCAATGGGCAGAAATCGCACTGTTTTGTGTGAGCATTCTGCTCGCACACAAACGGTGCGATTTCTCATTTGGGGTCTATAAATAAGCTATACATATTATTAGACTAGTTCAGCAAATAAATGAAATTTATTTTGGGAACAAAGGAAGGAATGACCCAGGTGTTTGATGCTGATGGTGTTTGTCACCCAGCGACCATCCTCCGAGTTTCTCCTGCAACTATCACACAAGTGAAGACGCAAGAAAAAGACGGATACGAAGCTGTACAGGTTGCAACCGGTTCTCGACGTGAGAGTCTTGTGCCTAAAGCAGAACGTGGACACACTGGAGGAAACTTCCGACACATGAAGGAGTTCCGAACACGAACAAACTACAATGAGTCAGTAGCAGGTCTTGAAAAAGGTCAAACTATCGATGCATCAACCTTTGAAGTAGGAGACAGTATTGTCGTTGCAGGAATTTCAAAAGGTAAAGGATTCCAAGGTGTAGTAAAGCGTTATAACTTTAAGGGTAATAAGGCTACTCATGGACAGAAGCACACACTACGAGCGCCAGGTTCTATTGGAGCAACAGGACCAGCACGTGTATTCAAAGGAATGCGAATGGGAGGACGAATGGGAACTGACAAAAAGACAGTTAAGAACCTATCAATCCTACAAGTAAACACTGCAGATAACTTACTATTAGTAAGTGGAGCAGTACCAGGTCGAAAAGGAACATTAGTAGAGGTTCGAAATGTGTAATGCGTATGGATACAAAAATATTTTCTCAAGACGGAAAGGAGAGCGGAAAGATGACCCTTCCAGAATCAGTATTCGGTGTAAACTGGAACGCTGACTTGGTGCATGAGGTTGTTGTTTCTATGCAGAGCAACGCACGAGCAGGAACTGCAAACACAAAAGATCGTAGTGAAGTACGCGGAGGTGGTCGGAAGCCATGGAAGCAAAAGGGAACAGGTCGTGCGCGACACGGTTCTCGACGTTCACCGATCTGGAGTGGAGGTGGTGTAACGTTCGGACCTACAAGTGAAAAAGACTACTCAAAGAAAATCAACAAAAATGTAAAAGCGAAAGCTCTTGCAATCACACTCTCAAAGAAATTTAAGGACGGTGAGTTGGTACTGGTAGATAGTCTGGCATTTGAAGGACCTAAAACAGCATCTGCTAAAACAATTGTTGCGGCACTTGCAAAAGGAACTGGAATCGGAGAACTCGTTACAAAGCGAAAGAACGCAGCATTGCTTGTGATCGGAAACCGAGACGAGAACATCGAAAAAAGTTTCAGTAACTTCGGAAATATGGAAGTTATGCAGGCAAAGGATGTCAGCACTGTTGATCTTCTTACCTACAAATATGTTGTTGTTATCAACCCTGATGTTTCAATCGAAACATTGGTAAGTCGGGCTTCTAAGAAGAACGCAGTAGCAGCATAAATCAGTCAATCAATAAAAAATTATTATGGCACTCTTTAGTCGAACAAAAAAATCAGCTACGAAAGTAGTGAAAAAAACTGAAGAAAAAGGATCTGAAAAAAGTACACCTGCAAAGGTGTTTGTAGGCAACTCGCTTCCAACTGACTATGATCTAGCAGGCGTAATTGTACGACCACTAGTTACAGAAAAAGCAGTAGGTATGGGAGAACGAAATGTACATACATTTGTCGTCCGAACTGATGCTACAAAGTTTCTGGTGCGAGATGCAATTAAGTCTCTCTTTGGTGTGACGCCGGTGAAAATAAACATCGTAAACAAAGCACCGCGACAGTACATGTCACGGGCAAAAGGTCGTCGATTAACAGAACCAGGAGTGAAAAAGGCATACGTCTATCTCAAGGACGGTGACTCAATCAACCTGGTATAAGCTAAAAGCAATATATTATGGTAAGAAAATATAAACCGACATCAGCTGGGCGACGTGACGGTTCTGTAATTGAGTACAAGAAGTACCTCACTACAACACAGAGCGAGCCTCTAAAATCTCTTACTAAAGGTAGGCGATCAACTGGTGGACGTAACAGCGCTGGACGTATCACAAACTGGTACAAAGGAGCTGGGAACAAACGAACATACCGAGAAATTGACTTTAAGTTTGATAAGAAAGATGTCCCTGCAACAGTAGAGACTATCGAGTACGATCCGTATCGAACTGGGTTCGTTGCACTGGTTCTGTACGCAGACGGTGCACGACGATACATTCTTTCTCAACAGGGAATGAAAGCAGGGGACACATTCATTGTTTCTGCAACCGCAAAAGCAGTGAAGATGAACCGACTACCGCTGAGCGCAATCCCACTAGGTTCATTTGTGTATGCTGTGGAGACGCGACCACAAGGTGGTGCACGTATTGCACGAGCTGCTGGTATCCATGCTGAAGTGATTGCTCACGATGCTGGGTATACAACTCTTAAGATGCCATCAACAGAAGTTCGTAAAGTACTTTCAACCTGTTGGGCAACTATTGGAGAAGTGTCAAACGAAGAACATCGTCTGGTATCAATCGGTAAAGCGGGACGAGCACGACACATGGGACTTCGTCCGAAGACTCGTGGTACGGCGAAGAACGCGGTTGACCACCCACATGGAGGTGGTGAGCAAAAGTCTCCACGGGGGCACCGACGATCTCGTACGAAACAAGGTCGGCCTACAGGAAAGGGTCAAAAGACTCGTTCACCAAAGAAGCATTCAAACAAATTTATCGTCGTACGACGAAAACTTGGAAAGCTTATGGGCAACCAGAGGCAAAAGATTGCTTCAAAATAATGCTAAACCATATAAAAACAGCCCCATGAGGGGCTGTTTTTATATGGTGTAGCATGCCCTGCGGCAGTTACACCCCAGGCTTCCTCTCTCTTTGCTTAAACGTAAAATGCTTTAACTTCTTATGTTCTGTAAGAGCTCTAAATAGAGCTTTTGGGTCTGAATTTATATGGACTGCCACCTTCTGCACGCTTTGTCCTGAGATAATCATCTCCATTCCAGCGGTGGTGTACACGACAGTGACAAAGCGTGAACCAGCCCCTTTTCGGCTATTGGTCTTTATTTCCCCCGGTGCAATCATTTTTACCCCTGGCATACGCTCTAATACCCGTACTACCTCTTGGGCAGTTTCAGTAAGCGTCGTGTGTTCTTTTCCTCGAGGTTTTGGCATGACTTTCACAGTATCACAGAAATGTTTATTTTGTATACTTAAGTAGATATGCTAATATAAAATTTATGTTGAATTTCTTAAATAAAAATCAGGTACTTATTGCTTTACTGGTTCTTGCTAGTAGCTACATCTATTGGTTTATTCCCGTGCAGCCATATCTCAGCTCGAGAGGTGCCGATATATTTGCAATACTAATCAGTGGAGCGGCTATTGTGGTACTTACGGAACTTTTGTTCTTATATATAAAAAAAATAAGATGGCATATATTGATTAATGCATTTCTGATTTCTGTCCCGTTTATTTTACTGACTGTCACGGGATATCTTACTACTGTCTCTTTATTACCTAGAGGGGAGACTACGATAGGAAGTTACTACGATATTGGTATGCTTTTTGTTTTGATATCTATGCTTGTATACCTAGTTTCTATTTTCTTAGTCCAGCGGCTTTTAGATACTTATTTTAGTAACAACCAATTGGTCATAAAGACTGGAGGCTTGTTGGTTTTAGTATTCCTTACAATCAGTTTTTGGTACATAGTAGTACCTGTTCTTATTGTGATATATCTTTTTGTACACGACCAAAGATTTTCAATTAGAAATAAGGTACTACTTTCTGTATTCTGTGTCCCCACGTTTATTTTTCTAGGCGTTCAGTTTTTAGAAGTAACACGTAACCCTTCTCTTACTATTTTTAATCAAGGTGAAGCTGTACGAGGAGAAAGTTTGATGATTGAAGGAGTGGTAGTACCAGCGCATACAACATTGTTCATCAGTGATTATAAAGGGACATTCCCAGGTAATAAAAATGATCGTTTTGAGATAGAGACAGGTTCGGATGGACATTTTAATCATAAAGTCCTCCTTGAGGTGGGGTCTAATGACTACACCTTTTGCTTCAAAAACTTTAACAGCACATTTTGTAAACAATCCAACTTTGAGAGAGTGGAGTAGTTTCCTCAGTTCTTGCTGTATGAACCGTCGTAGGTTCTGCATAGTAGAACATTCTCTCTGGTTTCATTTGTGCACCTAAAACAAGCCTGCAGCTGTTGACTTCCACCCATATTTCACGTACTATAGCGCCGTTCTAACCTCGTTATGTATATACCCCCTGGCAGGGAGATATGCTACAACAAACCGTTACACGACCTCATTTGTAAAGAGTGAGGGAGGCAGAATAATTATTAAGTATGCGACTCTAGTAGACCTTCTGGTTTGCTATAGCCGTCGATCTCCATGAAATAGTAGTATTGATTGCTCTAGGTAGAAATACCAAAAGCGTAACGCAACTACTATTTCAGGGATATTTTATTTCTCTTATGTCACGATCATTATATAAGGGACCATACGTCGACGAAAAATTACTGAAGAAAATTGCGAAGTCAAAACCCGCAGACGCAGTAGTTATCAAGACATGGGCCCGAGCGTCGGTGATTTCACCAGAAATGGTGGGCTACATCTTTGGAGTACACAACGGTAAGGACCACATTGAGGTTCTCGTTACTGAAGATATGGTAGGTCATCGTTTGGGTGAATTCTCACCAACGAAGAAGTTCTACCGACATGGTGGAAAGATGCAGAAAGAACTTGATGTTAAGAAAAAAGAGTCTGAGATTGCAGCAGCTAAAGCAGCGAAGGCTACAGTATAACCTTATATAGAGTATGAAAGCAGTTCTAAAAAACTACCGACAGTCTCCACGTAAGGTTCGCCTTCTTGCAGATCTCGTTCGAGGAAAGAAACTAACTGAAGCACTTGGACTTCTTAAGTTCGCCGACAAGGCAGCTGCAGGTCCATTTACAAAGGTTATTGAGTCAGCAAAAGCAAATGCCGTACAGGCAGGAGAAGATGCAGACAAGCTATTTATTAAAATGGTGGCAGTAAACAAAGGTACGATTCTGAAACGTTTCCGGGCACGAGCTCGTGGTAGCGCATCACGTATCAACAAGCGAAACAGTCACATTACCGTTGAACTCGGTACTAAGTAATCGGAAAATACTATGACACACATAGCACATCCATATGTACAAAGACTGGGTATCAACCGTGACTGGAAGAGTCGTTGGTTTGCTACAGACCCAGCAAAGTATCGTGAATATCTCCGAACTGACGCAGCAATCCGTAAACTTCTTGCAAAGAAGCTGAAGGGAATGTCTATCGATGTAGTAGAGATTGAGCGAGATGAGAAGACACTACGTATTCTTATCAAAACTGGACGACCAGGTCTTGTGATTGGTCGCTCTGGAGAAGGTGCTGTACAGCTTCGAAAAGAAGTTGACTTGCTTCTTCGAAAGTTGAAGCTTTCAGAAAAACCAGACATTAAAATTGACGTAGAAGAAGTTCGTTCAATTGAGACAAGTGCCAACATCGTCGCAGGGATGATTCAGGAAGGTCTTGAGAAGCGAATGCCATTTAGACGAGTTCTGAAACAAACTGTCGAAAAAGTTATGGCAAACCGAGATGTTCAAGGAGTTCGTATTTCAGTTGGAGGCCGTCTTGGCGGAACTGACATGGCTCGTACAGAACAGCTTAAAAAAGGTCGAATCCCACTCCAAACACTACGTGCTGACATCGACTATGCTCGAGAGCGCGCTAATCTACCCTACGGTGTGATTGGTATTAAGGTTTGGATTTATCGAGGTGATGTGTTTGCTGACCGAAAGTCAGGTGCGGAAGAAAAGAAAGCACCAGCAACACACCGCACTAATCCTACTGCGTAACTAAACTCTCTATGTTATTTCCAAAAAAGGTAAAACACCGAAAGTGGCAAGTGATGCGAAGAAGTCCTGCAAAATTATTACGACCTGACACACGAGGTGTGACAGTATCGTTTGGTTCATACGGACTGAAGGCAGCAGCGCAGGCTCGTGTTCGGTCAAACCAAATTGAAGCAGCGCGTCGTGTGATATCACGAACACTCGGTAAGTCAGGAAAAATCTGGATTCGTATTTTCCCAGACCGTCCAGTAACAAAGAAGCCAGCTGAGATGGGTATGGGTAAAGGTAAGGGTGATCCTGAGTACTTCATGTTTGAAGTACGTCCCGGTCGTATTTTATTCGAAATTGACGGTGTCTCTGAAGAAGTCGCTCGTGAAGCATTGCGTAAGGCAGCTTGTAAGCTCCCTGTGAAAGCAAAATTCGTGAAGCGTGAAGACACAAGAGTGTAAGGACACTCTTTTGTCGTGTGGAGCTAATAACAAAACTATGAGTAACTACAAAGATATTCAGAAGAAGAGTGATACAGAAATCGTTTCTTTTGTAAAAGAGCAACGAGAGTCACTTCGTAAAGGTCGCTTTGCAGGAGCTGGTGCAGCCAATGCAGATGTTAAGGTAGTACGAACTGCTAGAAAAGACATCGCGCGAAGCCTGACTGAGCTCAACGCACGAAAACGTGATCAAGCTAAAAACAACGCATAATTGCTATGTTTGGAAAAAAAGAAACAACCGAAGCAACAGCAGAAGTAAAGACAGGAGGACGCGTATTGCGCGGAACTGTTGTTGCTGCGAAGATGCAAGATACCTGTACGGTGGCAGTTGAACGATATGTAAAACATCCAAAGTACAAAAAGTATCAGCGTCGTACCAAAAAGTACCTCGTGCATGATGCAGGTAATACTGCAGAAGTAGGGCAAAAGGTCGTAATTCAGGTGACACGTCCAGTTTCAAAGCGAAAACACTTTGAACTAGTTAAAGCATAAACGTATGATTCAACCACAAACAATTGTAAAAATTACCGACAATTCTGGAGGTAAATATGGACGAGTATTCAAAGTACTTGGCGGATCAAAGAAACGGTATGCGGAACTTGGCGAGCTTGTAATTCTTTCAGTACAATCTGCAGAACCACGTAAAGGCGTTAAGAAGAAAGACGTTGTGTGCGCTGTAGTAGTACGTCAGAAGAAGAAGTATCGACGTAAAGATGGTTCGTACGTATCATTTGATGACAACGCTGTTGTACTTATCGACAAAGAAAAGAAAGAACCAAAGGCAAACCGTGTGTTTGGTCCAATCCCACGTGAATTATCAGAGGCTGGTTTCCAGAAAATAGTATCACTAGCACCAGAAGTCGTCTAAAGCTTTCAAAATTGGCACAGTCGCTTGGTTTTGAAAAATTTGTTCAGTCACTGTATATCTCTATACACCTCTGTCACAAATTTTTCTTCAACCTGCGCGTCGGCACTCAATTTTGAAACTTTTAGAAACTACTAAGAAATTCGTATGAAAATCAAAAAAGGTGACAACGTCATCGTAATCGCTGGTAAAGACAAGGGGAAGACAGGTACTATTGAACAGACTTTTCCAAAGACTGAGCAAGTACGTATCGATGGTGTAAATGTGAAAACAAAGCATCAGAAAAACAAGCGTACGCGATCTGCAGGACAAATTCTTCAGATCAGTACGCCAGTACACGTTTCTAACGTTTCACTTGTGGAAGGAAAGAAAGCAGTGCGAGCTGGATACAAGGTAGAAACTGACGGTGATACTAAAACTAAAGTTCGTATTTCACGAGCTACAGGTAAGAAAATATAATTATGGCAACTCAAAACATGCAAACAAAACTTGCGTCAGTGTTTGACACCCTTAAGGAAACTTTTTCTTACACAAACGTCATGCAGACAGCAACTATTGAAAAGGTCATTGTGGCTACCGGAGTAGGAAAGATTGAAGATAAGCAAATGATTGCCCATATCCAAGATCGACTTGCACTGATCACAGGGCAAAAAGCTTCACCTCGAGCAGCTCGTATGTCAATTGCGACATTCAAACTGCGAGAAGGGGATATCGTTGGATTCCAAGTCACTCTACGTGGCGGACGGATGCGAACATTCCTCGACAAGCTTATCGATGTAGCATTGCCACAAACTCGCGACTTCCGTGGTTTGAATGCAACGGCTATCGATGAAATGGGTAACATCACTCTTGGTCTTAAGGACCACACAATCTTCCCGGAGACTGTGAACGATGACCTAAAAGATGTGTTCGGTCTAGCGATTACAATCGTAACGACAGCAAAAACTCCAGCAGAAGCTGAAGCTCTGCTACGACACATCGGTTTACCGTTAAAAAAAGCAGTAGTTACGAAGTAACGAATGCTTTTTAGAAGACAAACAGTTTTGTCTTCGTTTAACGGTAAAAGTCGGAGACATGTTTCTTTCCCTCCAAGGGAAGAAACAGTCGAGACCGGGGAGGAAGTTCTTATGAGCGTAAGCGAATTAGAAACTTGACCCTACCACTGAAAAAAACAGGATTAGAAACTAAATAGTTTCTAATCCTGTTTTTTAGAAAGCAAACAGTTTTGCTTCCGTTCAGTGGTAAAGGGCGGAGTGTTGTAAGTCGCCCCGTTCCTAGGGCGACGAACCACGAGCCGGGCCTGATAGTTCTTAGTAGAATTTTAGCGAAGCTGAAATTATATTTAGAAACTAGTGGGTACCGTTGAAAAAACTCCACCAAACCATTGAAGACAAAACGAACGTAACGGTTCAAGAGGCAACTCAATATAAAAACACGACACCGAAAGGTGTCGTGTTTTTATATTGACTTTTAAAAACTATTCTGGCACGGGGTTGTGCGTTTGAGGTGTTTATTCATGAGGTCGGGTTGATGCATCTAAGTTTGTGTTGCCAACGGATGTTACATTTGCCAACTTCGAAGATCAGATTCGACAATGGAGTGAGTAATATTTTTTAATTAAGCAAGCTTACCTAAACAAATCAGAGTGTGTACCCGTTCTCCTGAGAACCAAAGTTGTTTCTGTAATCTCATAGATCAAAATCCAGTCTGGTTCAATGTGCAGGTCCCACATTCCTGTATATTCACTAGTGAGTTTGTGAGGTCGCGCGCTGTGAGGTAAGGGTATATGTAGAGCAAGTTTTCTAATTACATCATCTAACTTATCAATTTGTACGTTACGTTTTTTAACACGCTTAACATCCTTTCTAAATAAAGTAGTATCACTAACAATACGCATGTTAGTCAGTTTCTTTATGTAAATCTGCTAAAAAATCATCTACAGACGAAAAGCTGGGTCGATTACTCACATCTTCTTCCAGCGCTGCGATAGTAACTGCATTTGGGATACGTGTTTCAAAGGGGATTCCTTTTTTCATGACTAACTGTCGCAAGGCCATGCGAGTGAATTCTGTTGCCGAAAGACCGATTTCAGTAAGCACTGCTTCAGCCTCCTTTTTTAAAGTAGGGTCAAGACGTATTTGCATTTGTGTTGTTTTGCTCATGTATGTAGTATATACCAATTGGTACCAATTGCAATACAAACCCCTAAACACCCAAAATGGGGGCCATTTTGGGTGTTTAGGGGTTTGGGAGGGTATTTTAAGAAGTTTATTCCTATTGTTTTGGTAAAAACATCTCACTATGGTATGGTTGCGTTTAATTTACCTCTAATTAGAGGAGGGTATTATGTCACCACCACTTGGAATGTTCTTTATTGTGTGTGGTGTCGTCTTGTACATCGCACGAGTGTGTGGGTACTTTACCACCGACGGAAATATACATTAGCCCCAGCATTCCTGGTTGGGAATGGAATTGGTTTTTTTATCACCGCCCATCCTTGGGCAGATGGTTTGCTTATTGGCCTGTTATTAGCTTTCCTAGACTGGTGGTTCTTTGGGAAGAAAAAGAAGAAGACAGCTACGTAACACTGACGGTAGATAAGCGCTGTATGCACAGCGCTTTTTCTATTGCAATTCACTGAAATAATGCTATATTACTACACGAAGCGATATACGCATCTCTCACACATTTTCATAGATGGTGAAGAAGGACCGCACTGTTGTAGCCAAACCAACGGGATAATCGAAAGATTCTCAAGAGTTTGCAACAGTAGGCGTGTTTTGTGCTATGGGTGACCATGCATACGTGTACGTGGAAGGCGAGCTACCGTAAGGAAGTCAGCCGGATTATAAGGGGGATAGGTCACCGATTCACGGTGAGACAGCCCCAAAACAGCAGTCAGCATACAGCGGTCAGAAACAATGCTTTGCATTGTTTCACTAACTGCTAAATGCTGACGCCTAACAGCTAAATTTAATATGGCACGAAAGTCAGTGATCATTCGGGCGTTACGCGTACCGAAGTTCAAGTCTCGAGTAGTCCGACGTTGCAACCAGTGTGGTCGTAAACGAGGATACATGCGTGATTTCGACCTATGTCGAATCTGCTTCCGAGAGCAAGCAAACGAAGGACATATACCAGGTATAAAGAAATCATCATGGTAGGCGATACAGTAGGCGATTTCATCATCCAGCTGAAAAATGCCGGAATGGTAGGGAACAAAGAAGTAGCACTTCCATACTCAAAGCTAAAGCATGCAATTGCAGATAAGCTTGTAAAGGAAGGATACCTAGTGTCTGCACAGACAAAAGGTGAAGGTGTTGCAAAGAAGCTAGTGGTGAAACTGCAGTATGACGAGAGTGGTGCACACCATATCAAAGGCGTACAGCGAATTTCAAAGCCAGGTCGACGGGTATACATCAAGGCTACAGACATTTATCCAGTTAAGTTCGGTAAAGGGAAGATGATCCTTTCAACACCATCAGGTATCCTCAATGGAGAAGATTCCCGAAAGGCAAACGTTGGAGGTGAGCAACTCTTTATCATTTGGTAATATGAGTCGATTAGGAAAAATACCAGTAGTTATCCCAAGTGGTGTTGAAGTAACATTCACAGACGGTCTACTTACTGTGAAGGGTCCAAAAGGAACTCTTGAGCTAGCAATGCGCGAAGACGTGAACCTAGTTATGGAAGGGTCAGAGATTACTCTTACTCCAGCTAACGAAACAAAAAAGGCTGCAGCCCTGTGGGGAACATATGCAGCCCTGACACGAAACCTTATCACTGGAGTAACTGAAGGGTTCTCACGAATGCTTGAGATTGAAGGAGTGGGGTATCGAGCAGAAGCACAGGGGCAGAAGCTTACATTGAATGTAGGATTCTCACACCCAGTACTTATGGATGTACCAGAAGGCATGACCACAATAGTAGAAAAAAATATCATTACTGTTTCAGGTATTGATAAGCACGCAGTAGGGCAGTTCGCTGCAAATATTCGAAAGGTGAAACCACCTGAGCCATACAAGGGCAAGGGAATTCGGTTCCAGGGAGAGTATGTTATCCGTAAACAAGGTAAAAAAGCAGTGTAAAGATTCCCTAATTACCTTATCTACATCGTTGAGTTTAAAAAAATAATTCTTCTTAACAGAAGCTGTGCAGGTTGTCGATATTTTCTAAAGAAAATACCAGGCAACCTCTTGCGAAAGTGTTTAGACACTTTCTCACACCGTACTATACGTACGACTCGTATTATTTTCATCACTCGCCTCGTACCTAAGGCAATTATGAAACTTTAAATAAGTTACATATCCACGTTATGAAAAAAACAATTCACAAACAAAATACACGTGACCGGCGACATGCTCGTATTCGTTCACGTGTGATCGGATCTGCTTTGAAGCCTCGTTTAGCGGTCTTTCGAAGTAACCGATTCATTTACGCACAACTTATTAATGATGAAACAAATGTAACACTTGCATGCGCAGATTCACGAAAGGTAACTGGAGCAAACCCAACTGAACGGGCAACTGCAATTGGTACTGCTATCGCCGGTCTGGCGAAGAAAGCAGGCATTGAGACGGCAGTGTTCGACCGAGGAGGATTCAAGTACCAGGGAGCAGTTGCAGCAGTTGCACAAGGCGCTCGAGAAGCTGGACTTACAATTTAATTGAATGAGTGTTTATATTTTCTTTAGTAAATATAAGGACACGAATTTACGCAGTGCCACTTTACATTTTCAAATATTTGAAAAGTGGCATCGTGCAGATCGCCCATTAAAATAAAAATTATTATGTCAGAAGAAACTAAGCAGGAAGCTACAAAGGAGGAGGCTGTTGTGTCTACTCCCACACCTGAAGTTACTGAAGCTGCAACAGAGTCAAAAGACACTGCAACGCCAGAAACTTCTACCGATGCACCCGCTACTGATGCTCGTCCAGGACGAACGTCAAGCGCTAGTGCTGGTGGTGATCGACGTACTCAGCGAAACCCTCGACGTCCTCGACGTGGTGGACGACGTACTGAACGTCCTCGGCAAGAGTTTGAACAAAAGATTGTTAGCATCCGTCGAGTAACTCGAGTTATGGCTGGTGGACGACGATTCTCATTCTCTGTATCAATGGTAATTGGAGATAAGAAAGGACGAGTTGGTGTTGGTGTCGGAAAGGCAGGTGACACACAATTAGCAATTGAGAAATCAATTCGAAACGCAACGAAGAATATGATTACAGTACCGATGAACAAAGATCAGCATATCCCACACGATGTACACGTAAAGTATGCATCAAGTGAAGTTATGATGATGCCTGCACCAGGTCGTGGACTGGTGGCTGGTTCATCAGTACGTACCGTACTTGAACTCGCAGGAGTAAAAGACGTTACTGCAAAGTTATTCTCACGGTCGAAAAATAAGCTTAATAATGCGAAAGCTGCTGTAGAAGCACTTAAGCAACTTAAAGCCTAATAGTTAGCGATTAGCAGTCAGCAGTTAGAAGTTACTACTTAGTAAAACGCGAAGCGTTTGCTAACAGCTAACAGCTAAATGCTAACAACTCTAAAAATATGCAATTACATGATTTAAAACCAACAGCAGCACGACAATCAAAGAAGCGAGTGGGTCGTGGTGGTAAGCGTGGTAAAACATCTGGACGAGGTCACAAAGGACAGGCTGCTCGAGCTGGTAACAGCTCACGACCTGAAATGCGTGAGCTTATCAAGAAGATTCCTAAGCTTCGTGGACACGGTGTAAACCGAGCGAAGACGGTGAACTCAGAAAAGATAATGCCAACAGTAATCAATGTTGGGGCTCTTGAAGCTGGACTTGAGGCTGGAGCTGCAGTAAACCCGAAAGCGCTTGTAGCGGCCGGACTTATTGAAACTCGACGTAAGAAAGCTCCTACCGTTAAGATTCTTGGTACTGGTGATCTTTCAAAGAAGTTCACTGTAACTTCTTGTGAAGTGTCTACTTCAGCAAAAGAAAAAATCGAGAAAGCGGGTGGAACAGTGGCATAATGCAGTTACAAAGAGCATCTTCGATGCTCTTTGTATGCTAAAATCGAGATAGTAGTTAACTGAAATTTATACAATGCACAAATTCATTCATAAGCTCAAGATTGCGTTCACTGACAAAGCAATTCGAAATCGAATCTTCTTTGTTTTGGCTGCACTAGCAATCTTTCGAGCACTTGCGGCAATACCGATTCCTGGTATTGATCAAGTTGTTCTAGAACAATTCTTCTCAAACAACGATTTCTTAGGAATGATGAACATCTTCTCAGGAGGTGGTCTGGCAAACCTTTCGATTGTGATGCTTGGTGTAGGGCCGTACATTACGGCTTCTATCATCATGCAGCTTTCGACAGTGATGTCGCCAGCTTTGAAGTCAATGCACTCTGAAGATGGGGAGTCAGGACGAGCAAAGTTCCAACAGTATGGACGGTTGCTCACGCTTCCGCTTGCAATTCTGCAAGGTTTTGGATTTCTCTCGCTCCTACAGAGTCAGGGAGTTATCTCAGGGCTGTCATCATTTGAGTTCATGGTAAACGTGATGTTGATTGTTGCGGGATCAATGCTCCTTATGTGGGTAGGTGAGCTAGTAACAGAGTTCGGTATCGGTAATGGAGTTTCTATTATCATCTTTGCTGGAATTGTTGCGAGCATCCCCCAGACGCTGAGCCAACTTGCATTTGCATTCTCTGACCCATCACAACTTCCGTTGTATGTAGGGTTCCTCTTTATTGGTCTGGCGATTATCTATGCCGTGGTAGTGATGACTGAGGCTGAACGCCCAATTCCTATTACCTACGCCAAGCAAAGTCGTGGGACAAACACCTATGGAGGTAGTCAGTCCTACCTGCCACTTCGACTAAACCAGGCTGGTGTGATTCCAATTATTTTTGCACTTTCAATCCTTATGTTTCCACAAATGATTCTAAATATCCTTTCGGCGTTTAGTTTCTCATGGGTACCTGGAGCGTTGACGCTGGTAGATCAATTGATGGCGAATCAGATTCTGTATGGAGCAGTGTACTTTGCACTGGTATTCCTCTTTACGTTCTTCTACACTGCAGTCACATTTGATCCTGATCAAATTTCAAAGAACCTGCAGCGAAACGGAGCGTTTATCCCAGGTATTCGACCAGGAGGACATACGTCACAGTATCTTGGAAACGTGATTACCCGACTGACACTGGTTGGTGCGGGATTCCTAGGATTCATCGCTGTGTTCCCAGTTGGGATGCAGGTGTTTACCGGAGTCGCGTCACTGGCTATTGGTGGTACGGCACTACTTATTGTAGTGAATGTAGTATTAGACCTGATTCGGAAAATCGACGCACAAGTTAGTTTGCGCGAGTATTAAAATCACTTCACTAGCTTCGTTGGGTTTCGGAAAATAACTCTCACCGTACACTTGTACGACTCGAATTATTTTCCTCACCCGCCTTGCTAGTAAAGCAATTTATAATCCTCACTTGCTTCTGTAAGGAAGAGCGGATTAAGAGCAGAACAAAATACAAAAGCACGACACCCAAAGGGTGTCGTGCTTTTGTGTTAAACACACCTCCAAAACCCCACCTATCATATATGATAGTGGGGTTTTGGGTTAGGATTGTCTGGGT
>FUWD012840208.1_pt1 | contig 20591 bp, 31 predicted proteins | sample 1063281 | NCBI WGS metagenome assembly FUWD01 (sample SAMEA79048168, study PRJEB19326) | metagenome | biome: marine | reverse complement strand
GATATACAGTTAGTGCTGATTCACTTCCATAGTAAGCCTCGAAAACCATAGACGCAAGACGCATCGTCTTGCTATCGAAAGAAGACCTACAAAGACCCGTTCAGTCTTGTCACGATCTCCGCTCCGCGTTCCGTCACGACGACGGTATCCTCGAAATGCGCAGAAAGGCTCCCGTCCGCGGTGACATAGGTCCAGCCGTCCTTCGCAAGCCGTATCGCATGACCGCCCACGTTCACCATGGGCTCGAGCGCGACGGTCATCCCCTTCCGGAAGGAAAAATTCGCCACGTCGCTTCCGGGGTAATTCGGGATTTGCGGCTCCTCGTGCAGTTCACGTCCGACCCCGTGTCCCACCAGGTCGCGTACGACCGAAAACCCGTCATGTCGGACCCGGCGATCGACCGCTCCCGCATAGTCGGACAGCCGCGCACCGGACCGGATTTTCGCGATCCCCCGATCGAGCGCCTCGCGGGTGACCGACAGGATCCGGGCCGCCTCGTCGGACACCGTGCCAATCGCCTTGGTACGTGCCATATCGGACACCATGCCCTGGAACCGCAGGCCGAGATCGAGTTTGAGCAGATCGCCTTCGCGGAGAAATCGATGCGGCGACGGGATGCCGTGGACAACCTCGTCGTTTATGGATACGCAGACCGCGGCCGGAAACGGCTTTCCCCATTCGGCTCCATATCCCTTAAAAACAGGTATCCCACCCTGTTTCCGGATGAGTTCCTCGGCCAGATTGCCGAGAGCCTCGGTCGAAACGCCGGGAACGGCGAACGAGAGCAGGTCTTCCATGACCAAAGAGAGTCGATGGCCGGATTCCCGAAGATTCTCGATTTCCGCATCGGTCTTGATAAGTGCGTTCATATGGAGTCGGTTCAGTGTATTATCGACCGTACCTCGGCGGATATCTCTTCCGCCGGCCTGTCCCCGGAAACGCGGAACAACACCCCTTCCCGTTCAAAGTATGCTATCACGGGCATCGTTTCCGTGCGAAAGACACGGAACCGTTTCCGGACGCCCGCTTCGGTATCGTCCTCCCGCCGCGAGACCGTGCCTCCGCAGGAAGGGCAGGCGGCAGCCCCCTTCGGAAGATCGGCACCGAGGACGAATTTCCGTCCGCATCCGCTGCAAGAAAACCGCCTGGAAATCCGTGCGACGGAAACCTCTTCCGGCAGATCGATAAACACGACCGCACGCAATTCGCGTCCCGATTCGCGAATCGCGGACAATACGATCCCAATCTGACTCTCCCGACGGGGTGCACCGTCGATTACCACGGGACGGGAAGCGTCGATCTTCCGAAGCTCGTCCCCGAGGACGGACCGGACGATGTCGTCGCCGACGAGTGTCCGGTGTTCGTTTATGGTACGGGACAGTTTCTCCCCGAAAGGCGTCAGCGCGGCGGCGGCGCGCAATGCCGAACCCATGTCGATATGGGCCGCATCGATCGCGTCGACGAATGTTCCCGCCTGCGTGCTTTTCCCGCTGCCCGGAGGACCGAGCAGGATGTACGCACCTGATTCGGAGTCTATACGGTCCATACGGTCGGGAATTTACAACTTACAACCGACGATGGGAACGGAGATGGATTCCGGAAACTCGAATACGCAGGTCAAGAGACCGGAATGACAAAGAAAAGAACATGGAGACCGTACGGTTTCCGACTCCCCCGTTCCATGTTAACCGTTTTCCGTTCCCGACTTCCGACTTCCGACTGCGCGCTTTCAATGTTTCATCCCTTAAAACCCCTCGTAGCTGCGCATGGAGAGCTGACCCTCGACATGTTTCATGAGTTCGAGAACGACGGAGACGACGATGAGTATGGAAACGCCTCCCAGGGTGAGCGACTGGATATTCGTCAGGTTCTGGACGATGGACGGTAGCACGGCGATGACGCCGAGGAAAACCGCCCCGCCGAGTGTAATGCGGTTGATGATCCGTCCGAGGTATTCCGCGGTCGCCGTTCCGGGACGGATACCCGGGATGAAACCGCCCTGTTTCTGAAGATTTTCCGCGATCTTCCACGGATCGAAAACGACGGCTGTATAGAAATAGGTGAAGACGACGACGAGCAGGAAATACAGGCCCGCATAGATCCACGGGTCCTGGAGGAAGACATTGACGGAAAACGCGATGTCGGCCACCGCACCGGTTCCCGACTGTGCGAGATAGCTTGCCGCCATCTGCGGGATGATGATGATCGAGACAGCGAAGATGATCGGTATGACGCCAGCCTGATTCACTCGGAGTGGAAGGTGCGTGGATGAGCCCCCGTAAACCTTGGCGCCGCGGATCCGTTTCGCGTACGAGATCGGGATGACACGCCGGCCATCGTTGACGAACACGACGCCCGCCACGGTCACGACGGCGACGGCGAGGAACATGAGGTAGGAAAAGATCTGCGCGGGATCCCAGGTCGAGAGAAACCGGGCGAACGACGTCGGGAGATCGGCGATGATACCGGCGAAGATCATCATGGAAATGCCGTTGCCGAGTCCCTGTTCCGTAATGAGTTCGCCAAGCCACATGAGAAAGACGGTTCCGGCGACGGCGGTCACGATCATCGCGGACAGCATGACCGGGGAGGCAACGGCGATCACGCCCTGCGACTTGAGGAGCGTGATCATGCCGAACGCCTGGATCGCGGCGAGCGGAAGCGTAATCCATCGCGTCCACATGTTGAATTTCCTCCGACCGGCCTCACCTTCCTCCTTCTGGATCCGTTCGAGTGCCGGCACGGCCATCGTGAGAAGCTGCATGATGATGGATGCGGAAATGTACGGCGCCACGCCGAGGATGACGACGGACACGCCCTTGAGGCCGCCACCGGAAAAAGCATTCAGGAGTCCGAGCATGCTGTTCTGATCGAACAGGTTCGCGAGGACGGCCATATCGACCCCTGGCATCGGGATGTTCGCGGCGAAACGGTATACGACAAGAACTCCGAGGATGAAGAGAATCTTCTCCCGGAGTTCCGGAACGGACAGTACTTGTCGGAGCGCACGAAACATGGGCGTGAAGGAAAAGGTTACGCCTCCAGTATACCCGAGACTAGTCCTCCCGGACAATCCCGCCAGCCTGCTTCACCGCCGCCAGAGCGGTATCGGAGAATCGGATACGGGAATCGAAGGTAAGCGCCTTGGTCAGTTCGCCTCCGCCAACGACCTTGAACCCGCCTTCGACATGCTTGGGAGAAAAGAGTTTCTTCCCGATCAGGGTCTCGCGACTCACCTCTTCGCCCGCCTCGAAATGTTTCTCGAGGAATCCGAGCGGAAGCGTCACGCGCTTCGGATTCGGGGATTTGAATCCCCGCACCTTCTTGAGCCGTTCGACGAACGAGGATCGTCCACCCTCGAACAACGGGTCGACGGAAGCTCCCGAGCGGGATTTCTGTCCCTTCGTTCCGCGACCGGCGGTCTTCCCGCGACGACCACCGCGACCGACGCGCTTGCGTCCGGGCTTCCCCTCGACTTTGAGTGTATTGATCTGCATACGGTTCGGAGCTTACTGGTTCGCTTTCGTCTTCGTCTCGGACGGTGTCTTGGCTGCCGGCTTCGCCTTGGCCGCCGGCTTCTTTGCCGGAGCCTTAGCAGGAGCTGGGGCCACCTCGGCCGCCGGTGCCTCCTTCGGTCCGATGGCGGCGACGGGCTGCTCTTCCACGACCGGGAGCATGCGGAACGCGTTGATCGTCGCACGGGAAAGATTGAGCGCGTTCGAGGATCCGAGGGACTTGGAGACGATATCCTTCACGCCGAGCAGATCGGCTACGGCACGGATGGCACCGCCGGCGATAAGCCCACGACCTTCCTTGCCCGGCTTGAGAAGCACCTTCGCGCTTCCTTCCTTCGACAGGACATCATGCGCAATCGTTCCGTTCACGAGTGAAACGGAAATCAGGTTCTTTTTGGCATCGTTGAACGCCTTCTGGATGGAATCGGACACATCGTTCCCCTTCGCGACGCCGACACCGACCTTGCCCTTTCGGTTCCCGATCACGAGCGTCGCGCGGAAACGGAACCGACGACCGCCTTTCACGACGCGGGTCACGCGCGCGAGCGACAGGAGCTTCTGATCATATTCGGGCTTCTCGCGGCGACCGCCTCCGCGACGACCTTTCGACTGTGGTTTCATTGCCATAACGTTTCAGATACGATTAGAACCGGAGACCGGCCTCGCGGGCACCGTCGGCCACCGCCTTCACTTTTCCATGATAGCGATATCCCGAACGATCGAAGACGGCCGTCTCGATGCCGGCGGAAAGACAGGCCTGACCGATCTTCTTCCCGAGAAGCGTCGCCCCCTCGACCGTATTCTTCGCGCCCTTTCCGAGATCGCGGATATCGGCGGAGAGGACGGTCGTCCCGGACGCGTCGTCGATAATCTGGACGGTCATGGTCCGAAGACTCCGGAATACCGAAATTCTCGGCCGTTCCGCCGTCCCGGACACCTTCGCCCGCACGCGTCGCGCGCGCTGCCGTCGTTCCTTGTTCCTGAATATCTGCTTCAACATATGCGTATGAAAATCATGCTGTTCCCTATGAGGAAGATTTCTTCCCCTCCTTGCGTCGGACGATTTCGCCGACATACTTGAATCCCTTGCCCTTGTACGGCTCCACCGGCTTCAAACGACGGATCTCGGCCGCGAACTGGCCGACCTCCCGCTTGTCGGTCCCGTCGATCGAAAGGACATTTCCCTCGACCTTCGCCTCGATCCCTTCCGGGACAACGACCTCGACGGGATGGGAGAATCCGAGGGCGAGGTTGAGTTTCTTTCCCTGTACCGCCATACGGAACCCGACGCCGTTGAGCTCGAGCTGCTTCCGGAACCCTTTCGACACCCCTTCGATCATGTTGTCGACGAGTTTGGCGGTCGTCCCCCAGATCGCCGCGGCCCGCTTCGACTCGCCGAGCTTCGAGACAGAAAGGACACCGTCCGAAATCGCGACCGAGACATCGGTATGATGCGCGAAAGAAAGCGTCCCTTTCGGTCCCTTTACGGTGATGATATTCGCCTTGACGGATGCCTCGACATCCTGCGGAACGGCGATCGGTTTTTTTCCTATTCGGCTCATAACGACTTCATTAGCTTCATTAGCTTTCCGGCAACTCGACCGACTCCGAGTTCTTTGCCCGTGACGTTCGACGTGAATGTTTTACCAGACCTCGCAGATATATTCCCCGCCGAGTCCCTGATAGAACGCGTCTTCCCCGCTCATGACCCCCTTCGAGGTGGAAATGACCGCGAGTCCGTATCCGTTCTTCACCTTGCGGATTTCACCCTTCTTGGAATAGACGCGACACCCTTCCTTGCTGATCCGACGGATTCCGCTTATGGCCGGATCCCGACGAAGCAACGACCGTTCGACATACTTGAGCGTGATCTCGAGTGTCTCCTTTTTCCCGGTCTCATCCTTCCGTTTCTCCACGCGCTCGATGAATCCGCGCGAAAGGAGCGTCTCCGCTATGGAGAGCTTCAACTTCGAGGCGGGAACGGCGACCGTCCCGTGTCCGGCGCGTTGCGCGTTCCTGATCCTGGTGAGCATGTCTGCGATTGGGTCCAACATAGCCTTGACTTCATTAGCTTCATTAGCTTCTTGAGCTTCATTAGCTTCTTGAGCTTTATATCGCCTCTCGGCCTTCCGTTCCCGGAAACCTGAGAAGCTTTCGAAGCTCACGAAGCTGTCTTTCTCCTACCACGAGGACTTCCGGACGCCCGGAATCTCCCCTTTCAGCGCGAGTTCACGGAAACAGATCCGACAGAGGTCGTACTGTCGCAGATACCCGTGTTTCCGACCGCACTTCCAACACCGGCGCACGGCACGCGTGGAGAACTTCGGATGTTTTTCCGCCCTCGCTGTCACTGAAGTCTTCGCCATAAGAGATACGTTATCGTGAGTCGTGATTACCTGGAAGACTCTTCCGTCCGGAACGGGAGCCCGAGCCTTCGGAACAGTTCCATTCCGCCCTCGCGGTTTTTCGCGGTCGTCGTCACCGTCACCTGGAGACCGAAGATCGTCTGCACTTTCTCCGGAACGACTTCCGGGAAAATCATATGCTCGCGCAGGCCGATATTGCAGTTTCCGGACGCGTCGACCGACGAGACGGGAATACCCTGGAAATCGCGGGTTCGGGGAAGGGTCGCATAAAGGAAACGGTCGAGGAACTGCCACATGCGGCGACCGCGGAGCGTCACCCGTGCACCTACCTCGAGTCCCTCGCGGATCTTGAAGCCAGCGATAGCCTTCCGCGCCTTGACGAGAACCGGCTTCTGTCCGGTAATGGCCCCAAGCGTGGCAAGGATCTCGTCCACTCTGGCCTGCTCCTTCTGGAACTTGCCGATGCCGACATTGAGCGTCACCTTCATGACGCGCGGGGCGGCGAAGGGGTTCTTCTCACCGAGAGCCTTTTTCAGCTCCGGGAGAATCTCGAGATATTTCGTTTTCGTGATCGACTGGTTCATACGCATCGTTGGTACGGAATAATCCCGTTCGTTAGATCGCCTTGCCGGAACGGCGGCTTATACGGACCTTCTCCCCGCCTTCCTCGGCATATCCGACGCGGGTCGGCTTTCCCGTGTGGGGACAGACAAGCATCACGTTGGAGACATGGATCGGAAACGGCATCTCGACACGCTCGCCGTGGCTTCCGTCACTGCCCGCCTTACGGTGCTTCTTCATGACATTCACGCCGTCCACGACCACCTGGTCCTCCTTCGGGATGACACGGGAAATCTTCCCGCGTTTTCCGCGGTCTTTTCCGGCAATCACTTCGATTTCGTCCCCTTTCCTCAGTTTCATAATCTCTTTGACTCACAACTCACAACTCACAACCCACAACCTCCTACAAGCCCCGGCGTCAATGCTTGCGAAACGTTGTCAGTTGTCAGTTGCCAGTCATTGGTTAGCTACAGCACCTCCTGCGCGAGCGAGACGATCTTGGAAAATCCCTTCTCGCGGAGTTCGCGCGCCACCGGACCGAAAATCCGCGTCCCTTTCGGATCAACCCCGTTCGCATCCAGGATGACCGCGGCGTTCTCGTCGAACCGGATATAGGAATTGTCCTTCCGCCGCTGTTCGCGCGTCTGCCGGACGATCACCGCCCGGACCTTGTCGCCCTTTTTCACCGCGCCACGCGGTTCGGCCGACTTGACCGAAGCGACCACGATATCGCCGAGAAAGGCGTACCGCCGTCTGGTCCCGCCGAGCACCTTGAAGCACTCGATCACCTTCGCCCCCGAATTGTCGGCCACTCTGAGCCGTGTTTCTGCCTGTATCATATTCGTGCGTCTCCCCTCATGATCGGTTTACTTCGCGTCCGCGATGACGATATGCCGCTTCCTGGCGCTGATCGGACGACATTCCCGGAACGAGACCTCGTCCCCCTCGGCATACGCCCCTTCCGGAACGTGCACGAGATACTTCTTCGAGGAACGGTACCGCTTGCCGTATTTCGGATGGACCTTGAGCGTCTTCACCTCGACTGTGACCGTCTTTTCGGTCTTCGCGCTCGTCACGGTCCCATGCAGGGTCGGCGCCTTCGAGGAGGATTCGGTTGTCTGCTTCGTGATTGCCATAGTCTTCTATGCGTTTAATTCCTCTTCGCGTCCGAGCGTGAGCATGCGGGCGACGTCCTTTCTCGCGACCCGGTGTTCCCGATGGTTCCTCGTCTCGCGACCGGCGACCGCGAACCGGAGTTCACGGACCTTCTTCCTCAATTCGAGCAGAAGTTTCTCGCGTTCGACCGGACTTTTTTCGCGGAGTTCTGTGATCTTCATAGTACGTTCCTTATTCGGTTCCGTGCCGGTCGACGAATCTCGTCTTCACCGACAGCTTGTGTGCCGCGAGTCGCATCGCTTCCGACGCCGCCTCACGGGAAACCCCGTCGAGTTCGAAGAGCACCTTGCCGGCCTTCACCTTCGCCACATAGTGGTCGACACTTCCCTTTCCCTTACCCATCGGGGTCTGTTCGCCTTTCTTCGTGATCGGCTTGTCGGGAAAGATCCGGATCCAGACCTTGCCACCCCGCAGGATATGCCGGGTGATAGCGCGACGGGCCGCTTCGATCTGACGGGCGGAAATGAGTCCGGCTTCGGTCGCCTTGAGGCCGAAACTTCCGAAACTGACGCGGGCACCCTTTTCGGTCGGGCCTTTCGGCCAGCCTCCGCGATGCATCTTCCTGTGTTTTACCTTCCGTGGCATGAGCAGCATACGGTTGTCTTCATTCTTCGCTTATCGCCGATGGTCGGCTTCGGGCTGTTCCTCGCGGGCCTCGAACTTCTCCCCCTTATTGATCCAGACCTTCACTCCGATAACCCCGTAGGTCGTCCGCGCTTCCGCTTTCGCGAAATCGATGTCGGCCCGGAGCGTGTGAAGCGGGATCTCGCCTTTGGAAGTCCATTCCCGACGGGACATTTCGGCGCCGCCGAGCCGTCCGGAAATCTCGAGTTTCGCTCCCTTCACCTCGCGTTGCTTCATCACGGTGTCAATCGTCCCCTTGAGCACCCGACGGAACGGCATGCGCTTCTCGAGCTGCTCGGCGACCGCCTGGGCGACGAGCGACGCGTTCTCGTCCGGCGTCCGGATCTCGCGGACATCCACCTTGAGGTCCGTCTTCCGTCCACGGAAGAAACGGGTCTTCATGATGCGGGTCAGATCCTCGACGCCCGTACCGCCGCGTCCGATAAGCACTCCCGGGCGGGAAGTCTCGATGATAATCCGAATGACGTTCGCGGAGCGCTCGATATACACTTCGGCGATTCCCGCGGCTTTCCATTTCGTCTTGACGAACTCGCGGATTTCGACATCCTCGCGGAGCGTCTTCTGGAAGTTCCTCGAATCGAACCATCGGGATTTCCATCCCGCGGTCACGCCGAGTCGGAAGCCTACCGGGTGAATCTTCTGTCCCATAGCGACAAATCGTTAGAATGATTTCCTCTGATACACGCGCTTGACCGCGTTCTTCCGTTCCTTCATCTCCTGCTTGACGGAAACGCCCTTCTTCGCCTCTTTCTTCTCGTCCTTTTCGAGCAGGTTCTCCTCGACGGACTTCTTCGCGGCTTTCGGCTCCGCGACCGGCCGTGCGGCGACGGACGCCTTTTTCACTTCCCGCCGGTTCAGTCCTTCGATCCGCTCTTCGACGATCAGCGTCACGTTCGAGAGCCGGTGCAGGATCTGTCCGGCACGGCCGAACGCCCGTGGCTGCCACCGCTTGAGCCGCTGTCCGTCCCCGACGAGGACGGAGCGGACGAACAGATTCGCGGTATCGAGACCGTGATTGTGTTCCGCGTTCGCGACCGCGCTCCGGAGTAGCTTATCCATAGGCTCGGACGAACGCTTCACCTGTTTCGAAAGCTCGATGAGCGCCGCGTCGACGGTCATTCCCGTGATGACATGCGCCACGAGACGGACTTTCCGCGGGGAAATCTTCAGTTTGTTGAGTCGTGCTGTTACCTGCATACCCGTAGTGCTCTGTTCCGTGCCGACCGGAATTATTTCTTAGCTCCGCCCGCGGCCTTGGCCGCCTTGTTCGCATCGAGTTCCCGCTGCTTCGCCGCCGAATCCATTTCCTTCTGGATCTTTCCGCCGTGTCGCTGGAATTTGCGCGTCGGGGAAAATTCCCCGAGCTTGTGACCGACCATCTCCTCCGTGCAGTATACCGGGATGAAATCCTTCCCGTTGTGGACACCGAAGGTGAATCCGACCATCTCCGGGGAAATCGTACAGGCCCGGGACCAGGTCTTGATGACGGTCTTGTCCCCAATCTTGCGTCCCTCGAGTTTCTTTATGACTCGCGGATCGACATAGGGTCCTTTTTTGAGGCTTCGAGACATAGTGCTCAACTCACGACTTACGACTTACGACCGATATATTTCCGCTTCCGATGGTATCGGCCGTACGACATCGGGTCCGATCCATGATTACCGTCGCTTCTTGATTCTCCGCTTCACGATCAGTCGGTTGCTCGCCTTCTTCCGCTTCCGTGTCTTCTTGCCGAGTGCCGGCTTGCCCCACGGGGTCTTCGGACCCTTGAGACCGATCGGCTGACAACCCTCGCCTCCTCCGTGCGGATGATCCACCGGGTTCATGACCGTTCCGCGGACCGCCGGCCGTTTTCCTTTCCACCGGTTCCGTCCGGCCTTACCGATCCGTTCCGCACTGTGTTCGAAATTGCTCATCTGACCGATGGTCGCGTAACATACTTTGGATATGAGTCGGACCTCTCCGGAGGCGAGCTTCACCTGTGCCATATCGCCCTCGAGTGCCATGAGGGTCGCGCTCGATCCGGCACTTCGGACGATCTGTCCGCCGCGTCCGACCTTCATCTCTATATTTGAAATGACCGTTCCCGTCGGGATATTCCCGATCAGAAGCCGATTCCCTTCCGCAACCGGCGCATCCGGTCCGGAAAGGATCCGCTGCCCGACCTTCATGCCGGCCGTCGCGAGGACATACCGCTTCTCGCCGTCCGCATAGTTGAGAAGGGCGATAAGGGCGGAACGGTTCGGGTCCCGCTCGATCTGTGCGATCGTGCCCGGGATGCCGAACTTATCCTGGCGGAAATCGATCAGACGGTATGCGCGCTTGTGGCCGCCTCCCTGATGTCGGACGGAAATCTTGCCGCCGCCGCGACCCGCATTCTGCTTGATCGGACGGAGCAGGGACTTCTCGGACTCCGCTTTCGGCGTCACCTGGTCCGGCTTCACGATACTCATGAAGCGGCGTCCCGCGTGGTTTTTCTTGTAGATCCTGATGGCCATAATTCGTTGCTGCTAGTTTCTCGTGCTAGACGCCCTTGGAAAGGACGATCTCCTCGCCCTTGGAAAGCGTGACGACCGCCTTCCGCATTCCCGCCGTCCGTCCGATCGTCCGACCGAAAGTCCGTTTTCGCGAAGCGACGTTGATCGTCCGCACCTTGTCGACATGCACGCCGTACGCGGCCTCGACCGCTCGTCTCACCTCGTCCTTCGTCGCGCCTTTCGCGACGCGAAACACGTACTGGTTGAGCATTCCGAGAACATACGCCTTCTCCGTCATGCGACCCGACAGAAGCACACGCTCCGCCAGAGACTGTTCCCGAAGAAACTCGCTCCCTTTCGGCGCCGCGTCCTTTTTCGCCGATTTCTTCTTGTCCGCAACTTTCTTGGTGAGTGCCATAGTCGTTTCCCTATTGCTTCTTTTCCGCCGTGACCCGCTCATCCCCCGAGATCCTTCCGGAGAGCATCGCGACCGTTTCCTCCGTAATCACGAGATACTCGTTCTGAAGGAGGTCATAGACGCTCATGTTCTCGGAGAGCACGTTCTCGACCCGGTCGAGATTCCGACTCATACGCTCGATACCGCGCTCCTCACGGGCGAAGCCGACAAGCGTCTTTTTTCCGGAAACAATCCCGAGGCCAGACAACAGGGAAGCGAACGATTTCGTCTTCCGATCGTCGAACGAGAACGCGTCCACGAAGCGGACCTTGTCCGCGCGGAGTTTTTCCGAAAGGGCGATCCGGACGGCCTTCTGCCGCATCTTCCGGTTCGCCTCCTTGGAGAAATTCCGATCCTTGGTCGGACCGAACACGATACCGCCCTTCCGCCAGTGCGGGGCACGGACCTGTCCGATACGGGCGCGGCCCGTTCCTTTCTGCCGCCACGGCTTCTTGCCGGAACCGGCACGATCGGCGCGATCCTTCGTATGGGCGATCGGCGAACGGAGATTCGCGGCGATTGCGACATATACCTGATGCAGCAGCGTATCGTTTCCGGGAAGGTCGAATACCGCTTCCGGGAGTTCGATCGTCCCTTTCTTCTCACCTTTCGAATTGTAGAGCGGAGCCTTGATCATATTCATTGCCTGTGATTTCTCTCGTACCGTTCGCGACCGTTTATGCCTTGCTTCCGAGACTGCGGATCCCGACGATGCCGCCGTTTATCCCCGGAACCGCCCCCCGGACCGCGATAAGATTCTTTTCCTCGTCCACGAGAACGACCGTGAGGCCCCGTACCGTGAAGTTCTCGCCGCCCATCCGGCCCGCCATCCGGCGACCTTTCACTACATGCTCCGGGAACGTGGCTCCGATGGAGCCCGGCTTGCGCATATCGTGTTTGCGGCCATGGCTCGCGGGCGCTCCGGCAAATCCGTGCCGCTTGACCACGCCCTGAAAGCCCTTGGCCTTCGTCACGCCGGACACGTCGACGATATCGCCGACCTGAAACGTCGAGACCGAAAGGGTGTCGCCGACCTTCACCTCACCGAGTATCGCGGCAGCCGAGGCTTCGTCCTTTCCCTTCGCGGTGAACGCGGGGCGGAACTCCTTGCGGACCTTCCTTCGGGAGGTCTTCGCCGTCTCCACCTGGACCGCCGCATATCCGTCCGTTTCCACGGTCCGCACCTGTGAAACCGTATTCGGTCCGCAGACGATCAGCGTCACGTTCTCCGAGACCGCGCCTTCATGAAGCGAGGTCATTCCGAGTTTCTTTCCGATGATGAATTTCATACCGTTTTCCCTGGTAAAACAAAAAGCCGGTCTCCCAGCCAAACCGCTTGCGCGACCGGCCCGTTCAGTATCCCGCTCCTTTTTCGTCCCTGCTTTCGAGGAAGGACGGAAAAGGGGCGGGACTTTAACGAGTGAATCTACATTTTTATTTCCACATCGACTCCGGTCGGGAGATCGAGGTTCGTCATGAGGTCGATCGTCTTGGATGTCGGGTTCACGATATCGATCAGCCGCTTGTGCGTGCGCATTTCGAACTGGTCACGCGCGTTCTTGTGGACGAACGTCGACCGGTTCACGGTCACCTTCCGGATTTCCGTCGGAAGCGGGACCGGTCCGACCACGGATGCGCCGCTGCGCTCCGCCGTCTCGACGATCTTCTTCGCGGACTGGTCGATGACCTTGTGATCATACGACTTTATCTTCACGCGCATGCGCGATTCCGCCTCTTTCACCGTTTTCTTCGCTGTTGCCATTGCCGTTTTCCTGTGGATTTACGCTCGATTCAGGGAACGATGGCGGGCGGAACCCCTTCCGCCCGCGCGATTCCGTGAACCGACGAGACTATTTGATGATACCCGTCGTGGCTCCGGCGCCGACCGTCCGACCGCCTTCGCGGATCGCGAAGCGCATGCCCTCTTCCATGGCGACCGGGGCGATGAGCTTGATCTTGAGCGTGACAGTATCGCCCGGCATGACCATTTCGGTCCCCTCCGGAAGGGTCACCTCTCCGGTGACATCCGTGGTCCGGATATAGAACTGCGGCTTGTACCCTTTGAAGAACGGCGTGTGTCGTCCGCCTTCCTCCTTGGTGAGGATATAGACCTGTCCTTCGAATTCGGTATGCGGCTTGATAGAACCCGGCTTCGCGAGCACCTGTCCGCGCTCCACGTCCTCTTTCTTGATACCGCGGATGAGGAGTCCGGCATTGTCTCCGGCCTGACCGCGATCGAGCTGCTTGTTGAACATCTCGACGCCGGTGACGACGGTCTTGGCCGTGTCCTTGAGGCCGACGATCTCGACTTCCTCGTTTATATTGACGGTTCCGCGTTCGATGCGTCCCGTGACGACGGTTCCGCGTCCCTCGATCGAGAAAATGTCTTCAATCGGCATAAGGAACGGCTTGTCCACGTCGCGGACCGGCTCGGGGATCTTCTGGTCGAGCGCGTCGATGAGTTCGAGCACCGGCTTGGCGGCCTCGCTGTCGGCATCCGTGGCTTCGAGCGCCTTGAGGGCGGATCCGCGGACCACCGTCGCATTATCACCGTCGAATTCGTACTTGGTGAGGAGCTCCCGGACTTCCGCCTCGACGAGGTCGACGAGTTCCGGATCATCCACCATGTCCACCTTGTTCAGGAAGACGACAATCTCCGGCACGCCGACCTGACGGGCGAGGAGGATGTGCTCGCGGGTCTGCGGCATCGGGCCGTCCGTCGCGGCGACCACGAGGATCGCACCGTCCATCTGGGCGGCACCCGTGATCATGTTCTTGATATAGTCGGCATGCCCCGGACAATCGACATGCGCGTAGTGACGGGCGGCAGACTCGTATTCGCAGTGGGCGGTTGCGATGGTAATACCGCGTTCCTTCTCTTCCGGCGCCTTGTCGATGTCGTCGATATTGCGCTTCTTCGCGAGACCCTTAAGCGAAAGCACGTTCAAGATGGCCGCCGTGAGGGTGGTCTTTCCGTGGTCGACGTGACCGATGGTACCGACGTTGACATGCGGCTTGGTCCGCTGGAACTGCTCTACTGCCATACGAATGTTGGGACTGCGTCGGCGAAGCGCAGAGCGCCCCGTCCGTGCCGTCCGAAAACTAATGAATTATTTTTTACGATAATGAAAATCATCTTTTCCGGCCGACGAATCGTCCGGAAGAGGACATCGATTGGAATGGTATCAACTCCGCTCCCTCCTGTCAAGGGCGGAAGAAACCTATTCCGCCCGCCTCTCGGACGCTCCCTGCCGGCTTTCGACCAGCTGGGCCGATACGTTCGACGGAACCTCGGCATAATGGCCGAATTCCATCGAATAGCTCGAGCGACCCTGGGACATGGACCGAAGCTGGGTCGCGTATCCGAACATCGATGCGAGCGGGACATCAGCATGGATCTCCTTGACCCGGGCGTTCCCCTCGCCGCGGTCGGTCATCTCCTTGATGATGCCGCGCTTCGAGTTGACGTCGCCCACGATGTCGCCCATGAAGGCCTCCGGCGTGATGACGATGACATTCATGATCGGTTCGAGGATGACCGGCTTCGCGCGGCGGGCCGCTTCCTTGAAGGCCATCGAACCGGCGACCTTGAACGCCGCTTCCGAGGAGTCGACATCGTGGAAGGATCCGTCGTAGACGACGACCTTCAGATCGACCATCGGATACCCGGCAAGCACGCCGTTCTGGGACGCCTCGAATGCGCCGCGGTTGATCGGCTTGATGAACTCGCCCGGGATGACGCCTCCCTTGATCTCGTCCTCGAACTCGTACCCCTTGCCGGTCTCGAGCGGCTCGACACGGAGCCAGCAGTGACCGTACTGACCGCGACCGCCGGACTGGCGGATGTATTTGCCTTCCGCCTGGGCGGTCTGACGGATCGTCTCGCGGTACGCCACCTGCGGCCGGCCGGTGTTCACTTCGACCTTGAATTCGCGTTTCATGCGGTCGACGATGATATCGAGGTGGAGTTCACCCATGCCGGAAAGAATCGTCTGCCCGCTCTCCTCGTCGGTGTGCACGCGGAAGGTCGGATCCTCCTCGGCGAGCTTCTTGAGCGCGACACCCATCTTCTCCTGGTCGGGCTTCGTCTTCGGTTCGATGGCGATGTCGATGACCGGCTCGGGGAAGGTGATCGACTCGAGCAGGATCGGATGATCGATATCGCAGAGCGTGTCGCCGGTCGTCGTCGCCTTCATGCCGACAAGTGCGCCGATGTCGCCCGCGGAAATATCCTCGATCTCCTCGCGATGACTCGCATGCATGCGAACGATGCGGCCCACGCGCTCACGCTCGCCCTTGGAGGCGTTGAGCACGTAGCTCCCCGTCTTGAGCGATCCGGAATAGACACGGAAGAAGGTCAGCTGTCCGATGAAGGGGTCGGTCGCGATCTTGAACGCGAGCGCGGAGAACGGCTCCTCGTCGGTCGGCTTCCGGGTCATTTCCGCGCCGGTCTTCACGTCCTCCCCCATCATCGGCGGGACATCGGCGGGCGACGGCAGGAAATCGACGACCGCGTCGAGCACGAGCTGCACGCCCTTGTTGCGAAGCGCCGTACCGGTATAGACCGGAACGAGTCGGGTCGTGATGACCGCCGCGCGGATCGCTGCCTTGAGCTCGTCCACGGAAATCTCCTCGCCGCCGAGGAACTTCTCGGTAAGCGCGTCGTCGGTCTCGGCGACCTTCTCGACGAGCTTCTCCCGCCACTCGGCGGCCTTGGCGGTATATTCGGCCGGAATCTCGCCCTCGATCACGATCTCGCCCATGGCGCCGTCGAAGGTATACCCCTTCATCCCGAGCAGGTCGATTACGCCATAGAAATCACCGCGCTCCCCCATCGGGATCTGCATTGCGACCGCATGCGGGGTGAGCCGGTTCCAGATCGATTCGAGCGCGACCTGAAAATCGGCGCCTTCCTTGTCGATCTTGTTTATGAAACAGATGCGGGGGACATGATACTTTTCCGCCTGACGCCATACCGTCTCGGACTGCGGTTCCACCCCCTCCTTGCCGTCGAAGACCACGACGCCGCCGTCGAGGACACGCAAAGAGCGCTCCACCTCCACGGTGAAGTCCACGTGCCCCGGCGTGTCGATGATGTTGATCTGATGACCCTTCCAACTGCAGGTCGTCGCGGCGGAGGTGATGGTGATACCCCGTTCGCGTTCCTGTTCCATCCAGTCCATGGTCGCCTCGCCCTCGTGCACCTCGCCGATCTTATGCGTGATGCCGGTGTAAAAAAGGACGCGCTCGGTCGTCGTCGTCTTTCCGGCGTCGATATGCGCGATGATACCGATATTGCGGATCTTGTCGATGGGCGTGAGGCGGGCCATAGGACGAAAAGTTAACGGGTTTTTTAGCTGATTGATTTCGTGGGATCCCATCTTATGAAAACGGGAAGGGGCCGCGCGAGGCTCCCCTTCCCGTCTGGCCGCCTCCCTACGGCATTCGTCGGAATGATGACTAGGCGAAGTGGGCGAACGCCTTGTTCGCATCGGCCATACGGTGCACCTCGTCGCGTTTCTTCATGGCCGCTCCGGTCTTGTTCGAGGCGTCGATCAGTTCGTCTGCCAATCGCTCCGCCATCGGCTTCCCCTTCCGCTTGCGGCAGGATTCGCGGATCCAGCGCATCGCGAGCGTCTGGCGACGGTCTCCGGAGACGGGAATCGGAACCTGATAGTTGGCACCGCCGACGCGACGGCTCTTGAGTTCGAGAAGCGGGGAAATGTTCTTGATCGCCTGCTCGAATATGTTGAGTCCGCCCTTCTTGGTCCGATCGTGGATGATGTCGAACGCGTCGTACACGATCTTCTCGGCGATGCTCTTTTTCCCGTCCCACATGATGAGACCGACGAAATGACCCACGAGCGGGCTGTCGTACCGGGCATCGGGGGTCCATGTCTTGTCGTATTGCCGTTTCCTTCGAGGCATATCGCTGAAAAACTTACAACTTACAACTTACAGATTACAACGGGAAGTCTCCTGTCATCGTACCCGACTCGGAGGAATCTCGTGCTTCTTCTGGGTTGTTGGTTGTTCGTTGTTGGTTGTTAGCTGAGTATCTTATTCCTTCGCCGCCTTCGGACGCTTCGCGCCGTACTTCGACCGGCTGCGGTTGCGCTTCGCGACTCCCGCCGAGTCGAGCACGCCACGGACGATGTGATACCGCACGCCCGGAAGGTCTTTCACGCGACCACCGCGGATCATGACGATCGAATGCTCCTGGAGATTATGTCCCTCTCCCGGGATATAGGCCGAGACCTCCATACCGTTCGTGAGCCGAACACGGGCGATCTTCCGGAGGGCGGAGTTCGGCTTCTTCGGGGTGACGGTCGTCACCTTGGTGCAGACGCCGCGCTTGAACGGGCTCTGCGTGAGCGTCTTGTCGTTCCGGATCGTATTGGAGACGAAGGTCATAGCCGGAGACTTCGACTTCTTGACGGAGGTCTTTCTCGGGCGCTTGACAAGCTGGTTGATCGTTGGCATTGCGGTGAAACAAAATGAAAAGCGGTTGTCACGCTGTGAGAACATGGTAAGGGAAAGCGGGGAACTTGTCAACAACGCCGCCGGACGACCGGATATCCGACCCCTCGGACCACGGTTTTTCCCGGAAGTCACGCGCGGTCAGACCATCAGTCCGAGAAAGAATCCGAGTGCCGTATCGAGCACGACCGAAATCGGACCCGGAATGAAAAAGACGAAGAACATGAGTATGAACAACCCGTACCGTTCAAGGAACATGACCGTCTCCGACTTCAGGTCGAAGACCGAATAGAGGAGCTTGGAACCGTCCAAAGGCGGAAGCGGAATCAGGTTGAAGAACGCAAGGATGACATTCCAGAACACGACGATCATACAGAGTCCGAACAGCACCTGCGGGACGGATCCGGACATGGCGGTCGCGAATCCTCCCCACGAATCGAGGAATCCGCCCGATCCCGACAACGCCTCCGCGAACCGACCGTACAGTTCGTACCGCAAGACGGTACCGATCGGGAGCAACCGCGCGACAATGACCGCCACCGTCGCCAGGATGATGTTGGATAGCGGGCCCGCAAGGGCGACGAGTGCCGGCCCCCACTTCTGATTCCGCAGATTGTACGGGTTGTACGGCACGGGCTTGGCCCAGCCGAACGCGAATCCCGAGGAAAGGAACATGACGACCGGCACGACGATTGAGCCGACGGGATCGATATGTTTCATCGGATTCAGGTCGAGTCGTCCCGCGTACTTGGCGGTGAGGTCGCCGAGCCGAAGCGCCATCCATCCGTGCGACACCTCGTGGATGATGATGGAATAGAGCAGGATGAGAAAGTAGAAACCGATCAGGATGAGTTCGTTGGACATAGATATAGATAAGGAATGATGGATTTCGAATTCGGAATAAAATCGCCCCCTCCGATTCGCGCATACCGGAAAGGATTTTTCCGGATATCACGTGCGATATGACTTTTCTCGGGACGCACCGTCGAAATCGTTCGCGACCGGCGTTTTGTTTCCTGGATTTCTTTTTTGCGGATGCCTATCCTGTTTCGGCAATCTTTTTTTGAACCGGACCCGTCCGCCTCGCGTCACTTCGCTCCGACACCCGTAGCGGATAGCGCGATCCGTGAAGGAAGCGGCTTCATGACGACATCCGGCGGGAGAGAACGGCAAGGCCGTATCACCGATTCCTTAAATCGCGCGGTCGGCTCCTCGGGGTCACATACCTTATCCGATTCGGCCATACTTCCCGGCTCCGCCCGGATTACTCCCTTTTCCTTCTCCGATTCCGTTTCGAAATTACTCCCCGCCCCTTGCCACATTCCGATTCCCATGATACCGTAGCCCCTGTAATACCTCAAGACCCCCGACTATGAGCCGAGTATGTCAGGTAACCGGACGCGGAACCCGCGCCGGAAATTCCCGCAGTCACTCCAATATCGCCACCCGGCGCACGTTCGCCGTGAACCTGCAGACCAAGGTAGTCGACGGCAAGCGCGTCCGCCTGTCCGCCAAGGCGATCAAGACCCTCGCCAAGCAGGCGACGAAATAGGAACCCGCGCATCGTTCCGATCGGAAACGGACCCGTCATCACGGGTCCGTTTTTTTTGACAAAAACGCCGGTTCGGTGTTTTCTGAAGATGAAACCGAATCCGACGAACCTTAAGAACAAAAGGAGCCCTGCCATGACGGAACAACCGCAGTCACCATGCGTACCCTCCTGGTACGCTCCCCTTCTCGAACAGATCCACCCCCTCCTGACGGAAGAGGAATACTCGGAAATGAAGGATTGTTTCCCGGAGTTTTTCGCCAAGAAAATAGGCGATGCCACAATAAAGATCGGAAAGATAGGACGGAACGCGCCACTATTCGTCGCCTGGCTCAGGAGAAAGGTCCTCTGGTCGAAGGAGCATAATGCCATTTTCTTCCGGAGAATATCCAGCATCCTCTGAGTCCGCGACACGGCTTCGGGATTGAAACATAAAAAGCCTTCAAGATAGTATCTTGAAGGCTTTTTTCTTTTGCATCACGCATCCCGACTCATGGATCCGGGAAATACCTGGGCGCATGCCAGGATGGATATCCACTTCAGGGGAGCGCATGAGGCCGTCGCGATATGCGGACACGGCGGATGATTGTTCTCCTGCAGTTCCCGTTTCAGGGACTCCTGGGCAAGTGCCGGATTCCGCTCGGAAAGCGCGATTTTTAAAATTTTCGGATTGACTCCGAACTCGTCTGTCAGCATGATTCAAAGGTCTGATGATTTTAAAAAACTGTCCCATCGGATGATGGATTTGTCATCATATTGACATTTTATATCGAATCTGTCAATCCCTTTCGGAAACGGTCGGGAGGACACGAAGCACGAAGAAGGCGATCACCGCACCAGCGAGCGCGGTCGCGAACTGAAGCCCGCCGAACATCATGGGAATTTTTTCGGCTATCGGCATATCCCGAAACAGTGTCAGGCCGAATACGGAAGCGACACAGAAGAGGAATGTCGCCTTGACGGTCGCGGCGAGGATGGCCGTCGGGAAAAACGGAACCGATTTCCGGAGCCCACGATCGGCCAGAAAAACCAAAAGGAGGTTGCCTGCCATGATGAATGGCACGATCGGGGCGAGCACGACCGGCAACTGTCCCGTGGCGACCGCCACCAGACTCGGCACGGTCGCGATGGCGACCGATTCCCTGCGGAAACCAAAGAATACCGCGGACAGGAACAGTGCCGCGTTCACGAATGATCCGGTGACCGGCTGCGAAAAAACCAGCGGCGATACCAGCACGATCACCGACAGGAACGCGAACCGATACAAGCCGACTGTCCCCGCCACTTGAAACGGAACTGTCTTCGTCTTGTTTTCCGCGCCGACCGTTTCCATATCCATATGTTTTTCAATCAATGATTCTCACG
>FUWD013021644.1_pt1 | contig 20597 bp, 21 predicted proteins | sample 1063281 | NCBI WGS metagenome assembly FUWD01 (sample SAMEA79048168, study PRJEB19326) | metagenome | biome: marine | reverse complement strand
GTGGGTATTTAGTTGCACACAAAGCAACTGGAAGTGCTGACGTTATTCATTTCTTAGCCAAGAAACAATTTAAACACGTTCTCTGCAACTCTATCACTTACGACAATGGAAGTGAGTTCGCCTTGCATAAACTTATTGAGCGAGATACCAGCGCAACGGTGTATTTTGCTGACCCTGGCAGCCCTCATCAACGTGGTGCTAATGAAAACTGCAATGGGCTTCTTCGTCAGTATTTTCCAAAAGGTTCTTCCTTTGCTACTATTACTAATACTGATGTTCAGCGAGCGGTTAGAAGATTGAATAATCGACCACGGAAGCGTCTTAACTATTTAACGCCACGGGAAGTGTTTGAAAATGGAGGTGTGCGATTGAGGTGATTATTTACTGGAATCAAAATGTTTCTGTTTGTATAAAGCATCGAATCCTTCCGAAAGTGACATTGAGTCACTTTCTCTCGGCGCACAAAAAAAGCGGCTAAAGCCATTTTAGTTTTTGTGCGCCGAGCAGGATTCGAAGTTTACAACTTCAGTACAGGTTATCGATATTTCTTTGAAAATATCTGATGAACCTTTTCGAATCCTGACACAAGTGACGTGGAGTCACTTGTTCTCGGCGCACGAACAAAAAAGGCACACTGATGTGTGCTCTTTTTTGTATTCGTGCGCCGGGCAGGATTCGAACCTGCGTAGACATAAGTCGTTTGGGTTACAGCCAAATGCGATTGACCACTCCGCCACCGACGCATTTTTACATCGTTCGTGCCAGTAAACTGACAATAGATAAAATATAAAGAAATGTATTTTATCTACCGATGCTTATATTTTTTTATATTCATCTATCCAGATAAGAATTTGTCGTAACAATTTCTTGTCTGCGTACCGAATATGCACTAGACCATACGGCATTTTGTCTTTTTTATCAAGTCCCTTATCTTGCTTGATGTATGGTTTGGTGAATTGGGAGCTGTGAATACACAATATTTTACTCCAATACGCTATTTGCCTGGCTTGTTTTGATTTGTGGTGAGTGTAGAGATATACTCTAATTCGCTTCTCATCAACACCACAAATAGATCGTAAGAATCGTATAAATATTTTTTGCATTTCTGCATCACTGTTAGCGAAATCTATTCCACCACTTTTTTCAGTCTTATATCCTTCTGCCCAGTAGAGCATTACTCCAGCAATCTTTAGTGCCTCGTCTTGCTTGGTACGTATCTTTTTTAGTGTGTACGAAAGTGGTTTTCTATCAAATCTAATTTTGCTATTAAGCGATGGTTTCCTGCGTACAATGTCGTTCTGCCTCATGGCGTAATAGACTGCGTCGATTGAACACTCAAGAATTTCCGCAATCTCTCTGGCACTACACTGTGTACTGAGATACAGATTTTTAACTTTTTGTATTTCTTTTGTTTGTAAGGTTGCCATACGTATTGTTGTCAAAATAAATAGTACATAAAACTATTGTATTTGACTTACTAACATACTACCAACTTATCACATCTTGTGTCATCAGGGAAGTGTCTGCTTGTGATACGATTGTAGAAATGAAGGTATTCTACTTTATACTGTTTGTATGTGTATTCTCGGCACCTTTTCTTGGACTGGGGCTGCTTACTGGTGATGAGGTACATTACGTCAATCAGGCGTCTGCGCAGGAGAGTCTAGTGCCTGCTGGCAGAGATGATGACTACAATCCTGATGGATATGGAAGTTGTGAGCTGGTAGAGACGGTAAATAACGTCATTCAGTTCCTTATCCAGATTTCGGCACTGCTGGCTGTAATAGTGTTTATGTATGCGGGGTTCATTATGGTCAGTGCCCGAGGCGATAGCACTCTTATAGAGGGAGCAAAGAAAGTGTTCGCTAATGTGCTCATCGGGTTCGTCATTTTGCTGACTGCGTTCCTGGTGATAAATACTATTATTGGCATTTTAGTAGGTGGTGCGTCTGGTGGTCTGACGTGGCAGAGTATTGAGTGTCAGTATGCAGTTGAGTCCAAGGATGCAGATGCTGTTGATATAACTTTAGAGATTCATAAGGGTGTTATTGTAAATGCATTTACCCCCGTTATTATCGGAAATATGCCCACAGCAGGACCGACTGATGGTGCTTCTTGTTCCTCTTCTGGATTAGTAACAGGTGATAGCTGTTATGCACCAAATAGATGTCAGGTAGGAAACGTAGGAGGGGCGTGTACACGAATAAGTACATTTGAAAGTTATATTTCTGCCGCAGCAACTAAATACAGTATCCCAGCAGAACGCATCCGAGGTATTATGATTACAGAGTCTGGTGGAAACCCTAATGCCCGTAGTCCCGTGGGGGCACTGGGGTTAATGCAGATTATGCCAGCAACGGGTCGTGCAGCGTGTGGGTTAAGTACAGCCGATTTGCTTGTTCCGTCTAAAAATATTGATTGTGGGGCGAAGTACTATGCTCAACAGTACCGCTCTTTTGGTAGCCATGATCTAGCTGCAGCAGCATATAATGCAGGTCCTGGGAGAAATTCTGAAAGTCGTGACTGCCCAGGCTTGCGGCAGTGGCAGTGTCCATTTAATTCTGGAGGATGTTGTTCTTCGGGGAAAGTTACTGGGACAACGTGTAGTATTAATACAGGTTTTGCAGAAACACGTAAGTATGTAGATAAAGTAAACGCAGCATCACCAGCATGTCGCCGATAATTGTATGAAAAAAATAATCTCACTAAGTGTTGTCATTATAGTAATAGGTGGATTTTTTGTATGGCTGTATGGACTAGCGGTTGATACTAGTCAACGGGAAGTACAAACACTTCCGCAACCCGAGTACTCAGAGAGACCGATAGTTTCCCAAGGGAATCGTACCGTTCTTTCTGAAGAAGGTTTTGTAGAGATTGCAGATATTACCATTGAGCCAATTACGTCGTATGAAGGAGATGTATTTGTTTTTGCTGACACTGCTGATTTTTCGCTTGCGTATTATCGTCGTACTGATCATTTTTTAATTACGTTAAAAAGGGAAGATAATTTTGCATTCGCCCGTGTGTATGCAGAAGAGACTTTTTTGGAGAAGTTGAATATTACACAAACACAAGTGTGTTCTCTTTCTGTGGATGTGGTAATTCCTCCATATATTGATTTTGATCTTGCTGGAAGTTATGGACTATCATTTTGTCCTGGGGCAATCCCTGTTCCATAAAAATGTCGTGCTCACTTGCTAGATAGTGTATCCTTACAATAATATGAAATACCTTACCCCCTTATTTTTGTTTATAGCAATCACCGTGCCAAATTTTGTGTTTGCAGTGGAAGATCCAGCTCCTGATGGTTTGGTGACGTGTACCGATGGAGGACTGTGTGATTGGTGTGACTTTGTAGCCATGATTCAACTTATCAATATCTGGCTCATAGTAATTGTTGGTCTTATTGCGGTGATTCTGTTTATGTATGCGGGGTACCGCATCACGTCATCTCGAGGAGAAGTGGGTGTGGTTACTGAAGGGAGAAAGATGATTGGGAATGTAGCAATTGGCCTTTTTATCTTAATACTGGCAACCACTATTGTGGATGTAATACTTCAGACTGCAACAGGAAAAGATTTTGGGGTTTGGAGTAGTCCAACAGAATGTGGGGAGTCCTTTGGAGTAACAGGAGCTGATCCAGTTGGAGTAGGGCTTGGTAAGCATGATGGAGTTACTGTCTCGCCTGACCCGAATGCTGGACAACCAGGATTTGACGAAAATGGATTCATCAGTGCTCCTCCAACAGACCCGAATGCTGGACAACCAGGATTTGACGAAAATGGATTCATAAGTGCTCCTGTAGTAGACCCTAATACTGGAGAAGGATCATCGGACGCTGCTAGGAATTATATCCAATATGGAAATTAAAATAGTGTCAATGGTATTTCAAACACAGTACCGTAGTAAATAGTATGAAGTTTCTTACCTTATTTTTTACAGCAGCATTTGGTCTATTTCAATCATCAACAGTGATGGCTGCTGAAGGTCTGGTTACCTGTACGGGAGGAGATGAGTGTAACTTTTGTTCGTTTGTAGAGATGACCAACGGGCTTATTGAGTGGCTGATTATTATTGCTACATTACTCACTGTACTTTTGTTGGCTTTTTCTGGGTTTCGTCTGGTTACCTCTGGAGGTGATGCAGCTGCTTTCGAGCAAGCGAAAAAGATTTTCGTCAGTAGTATCATTGGTATTATGATTATGCTCGCTGGCTGGACTATTGTTGATACCGCTTTAAAAGTTGCTGCAGGAGGTGATTTGGGAGTGTGGAACGCGGTTGAGTGTGGAGGTGCATATGAGGTTGCTCCCGCTGATGAAGTTGGTATTGTGCTGGAGACGTACGAGGGTATTGGGGTAATTCCAGGCGATGAAGTAACTCTTCATACAGGTGGACATGTTGGGACTGATGGGGAAACTCTCAGAATTAACCGTTGTGATGCTTCTACGATGACGACCATGCAGTTTTTGGGACATTCAGTAACTATCAACAGCAATCTTGTGTCAAGTTTTCAGCGTATCGATAAAAAATGGCGTGATCTTGGGGGTAATGCATCTTTTTACAAAGTATATAGCGCCACGGGATTCCAGTGTAGAAATGTTGCAGGTACGAATCGAACGTCTAACCACTCGTACGGCATTGCTATCGATATTAATTCGGCAACAAATCCGCATAATGGAGTGAGAGGAAGACCAAATGTGTGTACAACCGATATGCCTCGAGCTTTTGTACAGTTGTTTCTCGATGAAGGATGGGGATGGGGTTGTAACTGGAACTCCACAAAGGATGCTATGCATTTTAGTAAAGCACCTGGTGAGGGTGGTAACGGTCGGTATTAGTTTATAATAAATATAGTGTTATGAAATCGCTCACAAAATTAACCATAGTAATATTCCTTATAGTTTTTTGTGGTGTTGGTGTTACGCTTTTTTTACAAAAAAGTAGTAATAATACTGGTCAGTACCCAGAATTTCCGGTAGGAAGCGAAAATGTGCCACAAGAGAAGGGAGGCGTCGTTCCCACAACCGTTGGTTTTGACCCTAAGAATGTTCAGCCGTTTGACACCTTGTTGAATGCACGACCAGGTTATATATTTTCCTCAGTGCTTGAGAGTACTTATACGGATGTGTATGGAATTTTCCCTTGTCGAATAGGAGAAGAAGAGACAAATGTATTGATGCTTACTGCAAAATCAACTATAGACATAAACGGTGAGGTAGATACCAAAACTAGAGAAACATTCAAGGCATGGGAACCTCATAGCTTTGCTGATATCGGTCACTTTATCTTTCCAAAGAGAACGGTACCTGATTCGCCAAGATTGGTAGCGTTTAGAGACGTTGGGGGTGATGGGTACAAGAGTGGGCAGGTCACCTTTTCTGATGGAGTAGGAGGATATATCTATACAGGTTGGCGACTCAACTTTGTGTTTTATGCAAGCTCACTTGAGTGTTTAGAAAGTGCGATGGATTTGGTGTATTCGCATGATTAGTGAGTGAGGACTAATGGTAGTCCATATGGATTTAATAACCGTCTTGGCCCTAACAATCCATACCTCTGGTCTCCGACAGGGGGGGGGTAGTGTGTGCTGTACATAGAAAATAGGGGAATGAAAAGGGTTACTTAGACAGTTAGCCGTTTGGAACCCTTTTTCTCGTGATTTTTTATGTGCCATATACTGATAGGTACATAGTCAAGGCTATTTCGGAACAGAAACTTTGGGCAAGAGAAACGTGGCTTTCAGAACTATGTAGGGAGAGGGAGTGTATACAGTCGAGCATCGCTCAGTTACAAAGTTTGGTATCATAGTGTTATGAAAAGTACTTCCAACAACATTGCCTATATCGACGGACAAAATTTGCACCTAGGCACAACCAAACGTGAACCAGAATGGGAAGTTGACCTTGCTCGTTTCCGAGTTTTCTTGGAAGAAAAATATAAAGTTAAGAAAGCGTATTACTATCTTGGCTACGTGCAAGATGGTAGTAGTTACCAAAACTTGTACGACGCTGTGCAGGATGCTGGTTTTCACCTCGTGTTCCGTGAGCACAACTCTGCTATGAAAGGAACAAAAAAAGGTAATGTCGACTCGGACATCATATTTTCGATTATGAAACGACTATATCTACAAGAAGATTTTGATAAAGTCGTACTTGTTTCAGGTGACGGTGACTACAAACAGTTGGTTGATTTTCTGATTGAACAGCGAAAGTTTGAGAAAGTGCTGTTTCCAAAACAGATATATGCATCATCGTTGTATAAAAAAATGGGGGAGTGGTACAAAGCGGATTTATCCGAACCTAACACAAGAAAGAAAATTGGCAAATGAAAAAGGGGCCTTAGGTATCTCTCCGTTCGGTCCCCCTTTTCGTCGTGATATTTATATAATACCCTAGCTTGATTTTCTGTCAAGGGTTCAGAATGTTCACGTGGGGTATATGAAAAAAGCATAGTAAACGCTGTGTATGTCGGGTCTTACGGACAGGAGTCACAATATATCCTTTCGTTTCACTCAGAATCTACTAAGTGCTCACGACCCTGGCTCAGCCGTTGCTAAAGCAACATGCTTCCGTCTCCCGCTCGAGCCGTAAGTGACATTGGTCACTTACTAAAAAATAACACCTAATACTTTCGTATTAGGTGTTATTTTTTACTCGAGCGGGCAAGAAACGTGGCTTTCAGAACTGTATAAGGGGAGGGAATATATACAGTTGAATGTTCAATTATTGTCTGGATTTTTGACGATCTCGACTACGCATAGTAGTTTTTGAGCAATTCTATGCAACTTTTGGCCAGTCATTTTGCTGAATTTTTCGTCACCAACATGTTTATGCATTGTCTCTTTGAATTCAGTAAAGCCTTTTTCTAGAATCTACATATCGGGTTATTTAATAATTATCTTCTACGTAAGATATACATCCTTCAATAAAAGAGTTTGAGTTACCTCCACAATCAGACTCGTCATAGATACCCTTATCTTCAGCCCACTCGTACCCAGCCTCATGTCCACTGCAGTCGTCTGTACAAGGATAGTTGTTAAATGTCTTTGTTGGTTGATAATCATCATGAAAACTATAATCATTATTTAAACTTTTGGACGAAGATGTTCCATCATCAGATGATAGTCCATATATAATAACAACTCCAATAAGTACGGCAGTTCCAATTACAATATTTTTCATATTTATTTTTGTTGTCATGATATTAGTTTTTAAATTTTGTTGATGCAAAAAACATAACGATTGCTACAACAAAATCAAATACCATCCAAACTTCCTTAGCAAAAGTAATAGGAGCTATTGGGTTAAATAGTATTGCCACAAAAACCATTGTCACCGCCCACCATTTTAAACCTTGTTCGTGTGCAGTATAGGCGTTAAATAATCCAATTGAACAAACTATCCAACGAAGTAGCTGATAGAAACCGTAAGGCCAAATAGACGGAATTGCAAGAAGAAGCATTGCCCCAGCTATTATTGAAAGTGTTTTATTTAGTTTCATATATGTTGGTTAGTAATTTGGTTTAAGCTCAGCAAGAGTCTGCTCAAACTTTGGACATTCACTCAAGCTGCTAAATTTAAACCCCAAACAGGCATCAATAGGGTGTGAGGCGTAACCGTCGTCGTTAACGTCAAATAGCCGACGATTTCGTCGCCATTCTCCAGGCCATTCTCCAGTGTCAAAGGTTTGGCTTGAGTATTCGATGTACAAACAGGTGTCGTACTGGGGACTGTAGAAGATTTGTTCCAAAGAAGTTTCTCCAAAAGTCGAGTCCTTGTTTCGAAGCTTTTGGTCAATTTTTTCCTTCATGGCATTACATACCAAGTTCTGTTCAAAATAGCTTATCTGTTCAGTTTCAGAAACTTTAATTTCTTTAGGTTCGGAATCATATAAAAAACCAATAAAAATACCAATTATTAAGAAGAATAAGGAGACAAATATTGTTGTTTTATTCATGTTGTCCCTTGAGAGCTTTAATTCGTCTATCAAAAATTTCGCAACTGTAACGTCGGTTATTTTGTGTACTATCTATATATTCAATCATAAATTCATTTCCTTCTAGTTCGTATGATTTACGCTGTCTAGCAGCTTTAAAAGAATCTATATATTGGCACCATGTAATTGGGTCTACATCCATACCCATTTTGTAGTCATAGACTTCACGGTCAATTACATAATCCAGATCAGAGCCACCTACGTCGGTAATCTCTCTGATATACAAGCAAGTGTCATCCCGAGGTGAATAGAAAATCTCCTCCAAAACAGCGATCATAGACAATCCAGGTTCAGGAAGCGCGTGTCTTTTATTCCAGTCATCTATCTCTTCTTGGATAGAGCTCTTTTGCTTTGCACAAAGGGCATTTTGTTCAAAGTAACTAACTTCTCCCTTTTCAGTTTCTATAACTTCAGTTTGCTTCGGTTCACTGTCTGTAAATAAACCAAAGTGATAACCTAGCGCAAATAGTATGACTACAAATGCAGTAATCACTACTTTATATAATTCGTTGAAGTTCATTACTTTAATATACACTAAAAATCTTGTTAAATGATAAAAATATATATAATGTCTATAAAGAGTGTGACAAAAAACACAGGGATGAACTGATTAAATGGATGGAAGATTTTGAAGGTAAATTGGTCGAGCTGAAAAAGCATAATAAATAAGTAGAAATATATTTAAACTAGGAGTATAGTGAAAGGATGAATAAAGACTTTGCATCGTTTGTAATTTGGGCACTAGTAGGTGTTGGTAGTATTGTAGCTGTAATATATTTTTGGGATTTTTTTTCTGACTCTGTACCTGAGAGCATAGTTGAAGTAGAGAAGATAAGTTATTTTGAACAGAATAGTTTCTGTGTAAAACAAAAAGATGATATAAAAAAAGATATGTCTTTAGATTCTTCTAAATATGACCATTGGCATGAAAAGCTGATTGAGATTTTTTATTCTCCACAGCACGATTCTTGCGTGTATGTAAGTGAAGTTAGAGACCTGTCAATAGGTTATGGCGTCACCATTATAAAGAGACTTGTGGACTACAGAATGGAAGTTGGCAGTGACCCATTGTTTTCGTGTGAGTATGCTGATGAACCATGGGCATTGGGAGAGTGTGAAGTGTTTGATGAAAAGGTAAAAGATTTAAAAGATGGAGTAAAAGGAGTTAATCTTTATGAGTAAATATGTTGTCACATATAAGAATATTCACAAAAGAGCGTTTAAAAACTAGTGGAATATGGTGGAAATGTATCTAAGGCTATTCGAGATGCTGGATACAGTCCTGAGACGGCCAAGACTCCCTCAAAATTGACCAACACGAGGGGTCTCTGTCATTACATGACCAGTATACCTTTTGGCCACTTTGGTTCGCTACGCTTCCAAACTAGCTCAAAAGCTTTTCGAGCCCTCGTGGACCTCCCAAAATTAGTAAAACCCAAAGCTTGCCCCCTCATGCGGTCACGAATCACTAAGTATATCCTTTCACTTCGTTCAGAATCTACTAAGTGTTCTCGACCCCGGCTCGCGGTTCGTCGTTCCTCCTCACAACGCTCCGCCTCCCGCAGTAGCCCGCAAGTGCCACTAGGCACTTGCTAAAAACTAAACATCCGATGCTTACGCATCGGATGTTTAGTTTTTACTACTGCGGGCCCACGAGGGCTCGAACCTCGGCCGCTGGTTTTGGAAACCAGAATTCTACCACTAAACTATAGGCCCTTAAATAGTCTGGGAGACTATTTAAGCATACTACAATGCATGCTCAAACAATCACTAGACTTCGATACCAGATGTATATTGTCGTTGGTTACGACAGGTTCTATTTCTTGCTGCCTGAATTCTACTAGCGAATGACACGAGAGAAGTGGAAGTGACGTCAGTCATTTACATTTCCGAGTGAATGAAGCTAGAAAGAAATTGAAGGTCACTTCAAGTTTCTTACCACTAAACTATAGGCCCTTGAACAGTCTGGGTGAGAAAGCCTGGGAGGCTTTCGCAAGACCTTGCCTGTTTATTTTCAAGGAAAATAATGACAAGGTGTACAGCTCCTGTAAGGAGACTGTTCAGGCATACTACAATGCATGCTCAAACAATCACTAGACTTCGATACCAGATGTATATTGTCGTTGGTTACGACATGTTCTATTTCTCACGGTCTGAATTCTGCCAGAGGGTGAATATACTCATGTCTGGCTGAGCTACATAGTAGGCGAAAGAGGACAAATGGTCAAACCTTTAAAAACGACTCTACTGCTTTAGAGATTGCTTCTGTGTCATCTTTAGTGAACCATTGAATGGTCGAATCACGCTTGAGCCAGGTAATCTGGCGCTTTGCGTACTGCCAGTTCTTTTCAATAAATTTCTGTAGGAATTCTTCACGAGTGATTTTCTCCTCAAAGAACTTGATGCCCAGGAGGTATTCAAATCCAATCTCCTCTAAGCGTTTTCGAGATAGGTCAGAAGTTAGAAGACTCTCGATTTCTCCCATGAAGCCTTGCTCAAGCCATTGTTCTGCCCGTTGTTTAAATCGTGTACGCAGAGCTTCTTTTTCTGTGATGATACCAATAGTGAGTACATCGTAGGGTTCATCAGTTGGTATAACTGGAACAGCACCAAGCGCCGCAACGATTTCAAGGGCTCGAATCAGTCGTCGAGCATTTTGAGGGTCCATATCCAGGGCTCTACGAGGGTCTTTCTCACGTAATTCTGCATACAGTTCCTGAGCTGTGTAGGCTTCAAGTTTTGCGCGCAGAGCGGGGTCTGGGGGTGTCTCAGGGGTAGTAATTCTTCCCAAGAGCATATCGACGTAGAAAAAAGTACCTCCGGCTACGATAGGAAGATTGTTACGTTCTCTAATCTCAGTAATTGCTTGGGTTCCAGCCTGCTTGAAATCATCTGCTGTATACGTGTCTACTGGGTCAATCACGTCTAAAAGGTGATGCGGCACTCCCTCCATCTCTGCCTTTGTTACTTTTCCACTACCGATATCAAGCCCTCGGTAAATTTGCCGTGAGTCAGCAGAAATAATCTCACCAGAAAATTGTTTTGCCAGCTGTATAGACAGGGCAGTTTTGCCAGACGCAGTAGGTCCAGCAATGACAAGTATCTTCGGTTTTGCGTCGTTCATAGTGTTTGCATGGTACCACAGTGCGGATTAAGTATGTATCGTATTAAGAGTTGCTTCTGATACGATAATTAGTATTGGCAGGATAAATAGTCTAGGTTTTTGAGAGTTTGATTTCTTGTATGAATTTTTCTACATCTCGAGATAATCGAACTGTGTACTTTAGGTTTCCAGCTTTTTGCATTGTTGTATACATGTGTGGCTTGAAGTGTGTCAAGGGTAACCCTTGACACTGACCCTTGACACTGAGTAACTCTTGACACTGAGAGAAATTTCTCTCCATCACAAAGCACTCCCTTGTAGGGAGTGCTTTGTGATTTGTGCTGAAGGAGGGACTTGAACCCTCAAGCCCGAAGGCAATGGGTTTTGAATCCATCGCGTATACCAATTCCGCCACTTCAGCAGCTACAGTTCGTCCTAACTGGTCTCAAAGAGTGTACCAGATTACTGGTAACTTATAAACACCAGCGGGGGAAGAGAGGTGTGTTAAAATAAAGCCTAACGTTTCCAGATTGGGAGTAATAATTTGGTTCTTATTGTATTTAGATATGGCATTTCAAGGTGATTCAATTTATTGGGTAGAAGTAGGGAAGATTGTTCCAAATCCGTTTCAGCCACGGAAGGAATTTAATGAAGACAAGCTTAAAGAGCTGGCTGAGTCTATTCGGATGTATGGCATATTGCAGCCATTAACCGTCACTCGTAACGAGATTCAAAGTGATGATGGGGCTTTTTATACTGAGTATGAACTGATTGCCGGTGAACGTCGACTGCGAGCTTCTAAATTGGCCGGCCTAGAGCAGGTACCCGTGATTATTCGTTCTGGAGAAGATACAGAGCAGGAAAAACTTGAACTTGCTATCATTGAGAATCTGCAACGTGAGGATCTTAATGCAGTGGATAGGGCACTGGCATTTAAGCAGTTGGCAGAAGTCTTCAAGTTATCGCACGCCCAAGTAGGGAAGAAGGTGGGTCGTTCTCGAGAGTATGTTTCAAATAGTATTCGTCTGCTTAATTTGCCTGATTGCATCTTGAACTCGCTGAGTCTTGGTGACATCTCTGAAGGACACGCTCGAACTCTACTGATGCTTAAGGACCGACCTGAAGAGCAAGACGTGGTATATCGGGAGATTCTTTTGAAGAAGCTTTCAGTTCGAGAAGTTGAGCGTATTGCCCGGAAAATTGCTACTGACAAGGTTCGAAAAAAGAAGTGGACCAATACTGACGCACACCTAATTGAAATAGAGCGAGAGTTTACCAATACATTAGGAACTCGTGTGCAGATAGCGAAGACAGATTTCGGTGGGAAAGTAACTATTGATTATTTCTCTGATGATGACCTGCAAAAACTCCTCACACTCATGCAACAGCAAGGAAAGAGTATAAATGGAAATGACAGCGTGCGCACTGAAGTGCAAGCAGGTGAAGCCAATGCTTCGAGTACAGTAATTCATGAAATGTCGCCCGAAGCTTCACTGTTAGCAAAGCTCTCCACTACAACACCGCTTGAAATTGTTGACGATGTGCCTGAAGTACCGTCGGTTCCTGAGAGTGTGAGTGAGCTATCTCCAGCTAGAGAAGATTTTCAGCAGGATATTACTGATGTTCCTCAGGAGACACTTGCTCCTGTCGTGGAAAGAGATGCGAAGTCTGAGTTAGAAGCGCTTCTGAAGATTGTCGATGATATACCTGCCCAGCCTATGGTGGAAGAGGATACAGTAGCTGAGGTGGCTCCTATTACCCAGCCAGAACCAGAACCAGAACCAGTACCAATGCCAGCACTGGTTAGAGAAGATGCTCCAGAAGCTTCTGCGCAGGACACTCCGCCTCAGTCCGTTGGTACCGCCGATGGATACCTACAGTCACAAGGTATTGTGCCTGAAGTGGTTACTTCTTCATCATTGGTTCCATCAGTTGAGCAAGATACATCTGAACAAGCTATTTTGGAACCTGCACAGGTTGTTGTTCCAGAAACGGAAGCTACTCCAGAAACAGCTCATGCTATTGAGAGTAATAGGGCACATTCTTCAGTAGTGGCTAATCATATAGAGGCTGAGATTCCACCATCAGAGATCTTGGAAAAAATAGTACCAAAATCTGACCCTTCAGCAGCGTTGGCTCAGTCAGCAGTAAACGACCTTACGCAAGCTGTGGCAGGTTCAGAAGTTCCAAAGGATTCTACAAAAGATGAGAATGATGAGGATTTGTATTCGATGAAAAACTTTTCGTTGTAAGAAACCAGCTCACGGGTAGTAAAAAAACGATGCAATTATGCACCGTTTTTTTGTAGCTATTTTTTCCCTAATTCTCCTAACGCTGATTTTATCCGTCTTTTAGCTATTGAAGTCCTTGCCATGGGTATCCATTTGGGAGAAGGTTTGGCGCTGGATTTTGTTTCTATTTCAACAATGTCTCCATTTCTTAATTCTGTGTCTAGGGATACAAGTTTTTGGTTTACCTTTGCTCCAGAGATATGGTTTCCAACTTCTGAGTGTATTGCGTATGCAAAATCGATTGGTCCAGCTTTGGCTGGAAGGTCAACAACGTCACCGTTTGGTGTAAATACAAAGATTCGGTTACTAAAGAAATCATTGCGCATATCCTCAATAAATTCGTTGCCTGACGCTTTTTCATGGGTGTACATATCACCAATTTGGTTAATCCAGTTTGGAATTTTCTGTTGTGGTGGTATGTCTTTGGTGATATCTAAATCTCCTTGGGAAGGATTATTTCTCCAGGCAAATGGTCGAAATAGGGTGGGTACCAAGTTTGCAAACCATGAGCTACTTTCTTGCTGCCCATTACTTTCCTCGGCATCTTTGTAGATGATATGCGCTGCCACACCATACTCTGACTCATGGTGCATTTTTTGTGTCCGAATTTGGATTTCAAGAATGGTGCCCGCTTTTGTGATAACAGTTGTGTGGATGGACTGATATCCATTTGGCTTAGGCAGATTGATATAGTCTTTGATACGTTTTGGCATTGGTCGCCATATGTCATGCACGATACCCAGTGCTCGGTAACAGTCTTCGATGTTTTCAACGACAATGCGCATAGCAAGCAGGTCGTAGACGTGTTCTATGTCCCACTCCTTTCGCTTAAGTTTATGATACAAGCTGTAGAGACCTTTCACACGGTATGATGTATGAAACGTGGTCAGCCCTGACTCAGCCAGTCTCTTTTGGAGAATTTTACGCTCACGCTCTAACAGCACTTTGGTTTTTTTAGTATTTTTTTCAAGGAGCGCACAGACTTTTTTATATTCTGCTGGATACACGTAGGGGAACGCCAGGTCTTCTAACTCTTTACGAATGAGTCCCATTCCAAGTCTGTGTGCAACCGGTACATAAATCTCAAGTGTTTCAGTTGCGATACGCAGCTGTTTTTCTTTGGACACAAATTCAAGGGTCTGCATGTTATGCAGGCGGTCTACCAGTTTTATAATAAGCACTCGAATGTCTTGGCTAGTGGCAACGAAAAGCTTCCGCAGACTTTCGTTGTGGCGGTCGGTTCCGTAGTACCGAACAGAACTAAGTTTTGTTACTCCTTCTACCAAGAAGAGAATTTCTTCTCCAAATTCAGTGCGTATATTTTCAGAAGTAATCTCGGTATCTTCGATGGTGTCATGGAGCAATCCAGCTGCAATGGTGTTTGGCCCCATTCCCATTTTTGCTAAGTGAAGACCTACAAAAAAGAGGTGGGTGTCATACGGTTTACCAGATTTTCGTTTCTGACCGGTATGCGCTTCTTTTGTATAGTCGTAGGCTTTATCAATAAGCCGCCGATCTGCCTCGGTAGAATTTGTTAGTTGGGCAGTTATTTCCTTAGCAGTTATCATAGGTAAATTCTACCTGTCTATTGGAGATGTGCAAGAAAAGAGCGTTTATAGTATTACACAGTAGCAGTTACCCAATCTTCAGTAGCTCAATAGCATCTTCCACAGTGAAGTCTTCAAGCTTGGCCTTCTCGGGCAGCATGACTCGTTTGAAGCCTTTTCGTAGGTAGCGACCAGACTTAGATTCATATACATTAACTAACTTTTTTGTGGTCAGGTTCAGACCGAGTTCTTTGATGAGTGTTTCTCCTTTACGACCTTGCTTAGGTTCCTTAAAGAGATTCATTGCTCGTTTGTAGGTGATGTCGTAGGGGTTATCTTTTCCTTTCAGCGACCGATAGTCTCCAGCGTGGACAATGTAGGGGCCAAATTTTCCTGAGTTTGCGATGACTGGCTCACCAGTCTTTGGATGTTCTCCAAGTTCACGTGGAAGAAGAAGAAAGCGGGTTGCTTCCTCAATGGTTACGTCCTCAGGTTTCATATCCTCAGGGATGGCAGCTCGTCGTGGCTTTGGTCCTCGCTTTTTTAGAGGGATAGTTTTTCCAGTTTCAGGATCTTTTGTGATTGGATTAGTACCCATTTGGATGTAGGGACCAAATCGTCCAGTCAGGATAAAGATACCTTCACCTGTTTCAGGGTGTGTGCCAACTGGCTCACTATCCCTTACCTCTTCTCCATCAATCATGCGTGCACCATCACACTCTGGGAAGGTTCCACATGAGAGGAATTTACCAGCCCGTCCCAGCTTGATTACCATGTCCTTTTGACACTTTGGACACTTGAATTCTTTTGGTCCAGGACCAAGGTTGGTGAGCTTCTCTATATCTTCCTTTGCCTCTACTGCTTTATGGAACGGTGTATAGAAATCAGTCAGGACTTTTTTATAGGCTCGGGTTCCTTGAGCAATATCATCAAGCTGGTCTTCCATGTCACTAGTGAAGTCATCTCCGATGTAGTCAGCAAAGTGCTCTTCAAGGAAGCTTGAGACTACATCTCCAGTATCAGTCGGCAGAAGGGTGCGTCCTTCTTTTTCTACATACCCACGGTCAATGATAGTCCGCATAATAGACGCATAGGTGGAAGGTCGACCAATACCTCGCTTCTCAAGTTCTTTAATCAGACCGGCTTCAGAGTAGCGGTTTGGTGGTTGGGTTTGTTTTGCCTCAACCTCGATTTCTCTAAGCGTTAGGGCATCACCTTTTTTAATTTTGGGTACTTCCACATCTTCTCCTCGTGCTCCGGGATCAGCTTTAAGCCATCCGTCAAATACCACCCGTGAACCCCGGACACTAAAGTCTGGAATGACTTCCGTCGCATCAGGCACATTGGCAATGACTTTCGTCCGTTTGGTTGTAGCGTCAGACATTTGCGATGCTACGGTGCGGGCGAAAATGAGCTCGTAGAGTTCTTTTTGGTCACCAGTAGCTCCGGCACTGAGCTTGAGGAAGTTAGTGGGACGGACGGCTTCGTGGGCTTCTTGCGCTGATTTACTCTTTGTTTTAAATGTTTGGGCATTTAGGTACTCTTTCCCATACTCTTTGCCAATCATGGTATGAATCTGCTTAAGAGCGACGGTACTCATGGTAGTAGAGTCTGTACGCATGTAGGTGATGTGACCTGACTCATAGAGCTTCTGGGCTGCACCCATGGTTCGAGACGGGGAAAAGCCAAGCCGAGTCGATGCAACTTGTTGCATAGTCGATGTGGTAAATGGTGCTTTGGGCGAACGTTTTGCTTCAGTCTCTTTGATGTCAGTTACTTTCCAGTTATTTGCTTCACCAACTTGCTTGATACGGTCAGCTTCTTTTCTTCACCTGGTTCTTTGGTACAGACAAATGGTATCTCCATTTTGTCCTTGGTAGTGTGGGCAGTCAGGACAAAGAAGTCATCAGGGATAAACGCCCGAATTTCTCGTTCCCGTTCCATGATGATGCGCAGAGCAGGGGACTGAACACGTCCAGCTGAAAGACCGTAGCGTACCTTCTTCCAGATAAGACCGGAAAGATCGTATCCTACTAGTCGGTCGAGTACTCGACGAGCTTCCTGTGCTTCTTTCAGGTGCATGTCGATTTTTCGAGGGTGTGTGATAGCTTCTCGAACTGCGTCTTGGGTAATCTCATGAAACACAATCCGTTTCATTTCTTTAGCTTCTTTCTTGATAAGTTCAGATACGTGCCAAGCAATAGCTTCTCCTTCGCGGTCGGGGTCGGATGCTAGCAGGACGACATCAGCTTTTTTGGCTTCAGCCTTGAGCACATTGATGACTCGTTCTTTACCTGGAGAGTTAATGTAGTTGGGAATAAAGCCACCGGCTACGTTAACGGCATCTTTATTGGTCTTAGGCAGATCACGAACATGACCAACCGACGAAGTTACGGTATAGCCTACGCCTAAATATTTTTCGATAGTCTTCGCTTTAGCGGGAGACTCTACTATTACTAATGTTTTTGACATGATGTGTTGCTAATAAATACTATGTATACATATATATGTCAAATTATAACAATATATTTGTACCAACCGAGTCCTCTAAACCTACCTGTTAACAGGTAGGTTTAGAGGACTCGGTTGAGTAGTCTGGCACGCGCACGTGGGCTTACTTGGGCCAGAATAAGGTCTTGTATAAGTAACATAAATGAGTTTGTGTCTTTTTGTGTGACGCATGACAGCATTTTTGAATACGTACCTTTTTTATAGTCAGTGAAGATGCGTTGCGCAGTAGAAATACTTATTGTAAGTGTGTTACTCACCCTGTAGGGAGAATATGAGTCTTCATACATGAAGACTGCAGCAAATCTTTTAACAATCATAATTTGTTCTGATGGGGTAAGAAGTTCGTTCAGAAAATATTGTGAATTGGTTTTTTGGAGGTTCCCAATAAATTTTATAAGCTGATCTTGAGCAAGAATGAAATTTTTGTCACTCTTTGTATTTTTAGAAACATTTGTCATATGCTAACTATACCTGTTAACAGGTATAGTTAGCAAGAATTTATTTGGATGGGTTAGGTAGTTTTTCGGTAGGTATTATTTTCTGATGCAATCAGGCCTTTCATTTCCATTTGCATCAAAAGAGCATTGGCCTCGTGTGAGGGAAGTCCGCAGAGTCGAATGAGCGTATCGGTGTCAGTGGGTTCAGTCAGTGCATCAAGTATCTGTTGCTCAGGTGGAGAAAGGGCAGAACGGTCCACAAATGGTAGGGCCTTTTGTGGACCGTTCTCTGGATTGATGCCAAGGGCATAGAGAATGTCGTGGGCGTGTGTGACTGGAGTGGCACCGAGTTTTAAGAATTGATGGGTTCCAGCGCAGTTACCTGAGAAGATATTGCCGGGAACTACCAGTAACTCACGATTATAGTCGGTTGCCATACGAGCAGTGATGAGGGTGCCTGATTTTTCTGTAGCTTCTATCATGAGGGTGGCATGGCTGATGCCAGCCATGATGCGGTTACGTTGGGTAAACGACCACTTAGTAGCTTTAAACGTTGGTTCAAATTCAGAGAGTAGGCCACCATTGTTTTCCAGAATTTGTCTGGCTAACCCTTTGTGCCGGGCGGGATAGATGACTTCGTCAGCTATCCCACTACCAGGAACTGCGAGGGTATATATATTGTGTCGTAACGCGGCTTCGTGTGCTAGCGAGTCGATACCTAAGGCTAATCCAGACACGATACCAACATCGAAGCCTTTGAGTCCCGAGACGAGATGTTCAACGACCTGCTTGCCATAGGTAGAGTATTTGCGTGACCCCACCACAGTCAAGAGCTTCATGCCGGTTGGAGGAAGTTGACCCCGATAGTTTAGTGACTCAGGCACCTGAGGAATCTCCCGTAACAGAGCTGGGAATGCTTCAACGGACACGTTTTGGATAGGAAAGGACATATATAAATACTAGCATGTTGACATATCATGTATGTTTTGTTATTTTTTCTTAAGTTGCTTGGCAGTAAAGGCCTGTTAAGCCCTTCTGAAACAGAGGGAGTGTTCAGGAGGAGTAATTGCTGAACCCACAGCGTTGCATTTTTGTTTCTGCCACATGGGAGGAGGCTTAAACAAAAACCCTCGTCAGGGGTTGTACTGACATCAACCGCAAAGAACAGTGCGAGCTGGGCCCGAGAGATTGTACCGATGATTGCTGCGGCACCTTCGGAATAAATCTCTCGGGTTTCTTTTTTTTATATTCAAGATATTGTATACTCTAGATACTATTATTCGATACAGTGGTGGTATAGAATTCGTTCGTCAGAATTTGCCAAGGGCAGAACAAATTCTGACGTATGAAAAATATATGCGCTACGCTTATTATTTTACACAATGTTAGACATTAAATTCATCCGAGAGAATCTGGACATCGTGAAGATGGCCGCAACCAAGAAGCATATAAAAATCGATCTTGATCGACTTGTTTCGCTTGATGACTCGCGAAAAGAATTGATGCAGTCACTTGAGGCCAAGAAAGCTGAGCAAAATGTGGCGTCAAAAGAAATTGCTTCTGTCTCAGACAACATTATTCGTCAGCAGTTAATCTTGGAGATGACTGAGCTTAAGGCGCATATCCAGGCTGATGAAGAAAAGCTCAAGCCAGTACTGCAAGAATGGCAGTCATTGATGTTGCAAGTCCCTCAGATTCCTGATATGTCAGTGCCTGACGGTAAGTCTGACGAAGACAACGTGGAGCTAAAGGTATGGGGTGAGAAACCAAAATTTTCCTTTACACCAAAAGATCATGTAGCAATCATGACTGAACTTGGTATGGTGGATTTTGAGCGGGGAGCTAAAGTGCATGGCTTTAGAGGGTACTACCTGATGGGGGACGGAGCCCGTCTTTCATGGGCAATTTGGAATTATGCCAATGAATTCTTTGGAGAGCGGGGGTTTGATCCCATGCTCGTTCCTTCAATCGTTCGTCAGAGTAACTTATTTGGTACTGGTCACCTGCCAAATGAAGTTGAAGATATTTTTAAGACTCAAGATGAGGACTATCTCATTGGAACTTCTGAGATTTCTACCATGGGGTTTTACGCAGATGACGTGCTTGAGCACTCCCAGTTTCCCATTAAGCACCTAGCTTTCTCCCCTTGTTTCCGACGTGAGGCGGGCAGTCATGGAAAAGATGTGAAGGGTCTGATTCGGGTGCATGAGTTCTATAAGGTTGAACAGGTAGTGCTCTGTGAAGCGTCACACGCTGAATCGGTTCGGCTCCACGAAGAAATTAATGCTAACGCTGAAGCTTTTATTGAATCACTTGGTATTCCGTACCATACCGTACTTAACTGCGGGGGCGACCTCGGTCAGGGGCAGGTGAAGAAGTACGACGTCGAGCTCTGGGTACCACTTGAAGAGAAGTATCGGGAGATTAGTTCGGCGTCATACTTTCATGACTTCCAGACCCGACGGTTTAACATTCGGTATAAAGATGCAGAAGGGAAAATGCGTTATGCGCACTCACTAAACTGTACGGCTGCTCCCACACCACGAATCCTGGTGTCACTGATTGAAAATTTCCAAAATGAAGATGGTTCAGTCCGAATTCCTGAAGTGCTCCAAAAGTATATGGGAGATAGAGAGGTCATCGCCAAGACAGAGAAATAAAGGTGATGTCCAAGCGGGTACCAGGAGGTTCCGCACAAACTCTAGTATGGTGA
>FUWD013184278.1_pt1 | contig 20607 bp, 42 predicted proteins | sample 1063281 | NCBI WGS metagenome assembly FUWD01 (sample SAMEA79048168, study PRJEB19326) | metagenome | biome: marine | reverse complement strand
AGCTACTTGCTTTTTCTTGGTTCACGCTTCGGAAGTCCGCACGAAAGCAACTACTCTCGATTTCGACGCTTGGCTGGAATCAGTCGAGTCTGTCGGGGCAAGCGAGAAGAACGACCCAAAATAAGGGGTCTAGGCGACGATTCTAGCCATTGGTATATCGCTAGCCTAGCTTGTGAAACGGGTATCGCCCCAAGTGTCTTATTAGAGCAGACCGATCGTATGCTCTGGACTATGGGGCGATACCTTATCTGGAAGGCTAACGAAATGGGTAAACGGTAAATGTCGGACGTTATTTACTCGAATATTCGGGACTTGAATCGTCGGCTAGATCTGATAGATACGAAACTAAAGCGGGAACTTCAGAAAGAAGCTAAACGCCCCGCTAAGGTTCTTCAGGCGGCTATTGTTGCCGCTATTCCCGATTCTGCCCCGTTGCGTGGTATGAATCACCGGGGGCGCACTTCTTGGAATTATTCGAAGAACTGGAAGGGCGACATAATCAAACCGAAGTCGGTTTCGGTGAACTTCAAATCGACGGGTTCTAAACGTGCGTCGATCACGTCGCTAGTTAGGGTTCAAGCTAACTCGGCGATCGTTTCAATTATCGACACCGCAGGGGTGGCTCGTAGTCCGCAGGGTGGTCTTTTTATTCGTGCGCTGGGTGGTCGCCCTTCTCGTCTTGTTTGGCCCGCAGTTGAGAAGAAATTACCTGCGGTCGAAGCAGAAGTTAGAATGGTTCTAGATAAATACTCGAAAATCGTCGGCTTCTAGGAGATAAAGTAAATGGCAGTAATTGTCCCCGTAGTTGCGAAGTTCGACCCGAAGGGTATCAAACAGGCTAAGAGCGGTTTCGCAGGTCTTGGCAAGAGCCTTAAGAGTTCTTTGGGCGCTATCGGTATCGCAACAAGTTTGGCGGGTATCGCTGGGCAACTAAACGCTATGGGTAAAGCGGCGGTTGCCGACGCTAAGAGCCAAGCTCTGCTCGCTAACACTATGCGAAATACTATCGGGGCTTCGAACGCTCAGATAGCAAGCACCGAGTCCGCTATCCAGAAGTTTAGTTCTCTTTACGCGGTGTTGGACGATCAGATTCGCCCGGCTATGTCGCAGTTCGTTCGAGTTACTGGCGACGCTGAGAAGGCTACGAAACTTACGGACTTGGCGCTCAATGTTGCGGCTGGGACTGGTAAAGACCTTGGGTCTGTTACTTTGGCGCTTTCTAAGGCGTATCAGGGCAATACTGCTTCTTTGGCTCGCCTTGGTTTGAACGTGAAGGGTCTAAAAGACCCTATGGCGGCGTTAGAGCAACAGTTTAGCGGTGCGGCTCAGGCGGCGGCTAATACTGACCCGTATAAGCGTATGGAAGTTGCGCTGGATAACGCTCAAGAAACTATCGGCGCGGCGCTTATTCCCGCCCTAAATACTTTAGCGGACGTTATTACTAGCGAAGCTTTCAGCCAAGGTATTAGCGATATTGCGGCAGATTTTGGCGACCTTGTTTTAGGTCTTGTCGCAGTTAGCGAAGCGGTTAATGATTCGGTTACGGACATTAACGACGCTTTGAGCGGTTTGGGTGTTGGTGTCGATCTTGGTTTCTTCCAGAAGATTATCGACGGGCTTATTCCCGGTCTGACTCTTATTAAGGGTCTTGTTACTTTGGGCGGGGCGAAACGCGCTCAAGAAGCCCTAAATAAGGGTTCGGGTTTCAATACGACAACTCTTGAAGGCATTTTGAAGGCTTCGGGGACGACTTATACGCCGCCTAAGTTCGAAGCAGAAACTAAAGCTACTAAGGGTTTGACTGCGGCGCAGAAATCCGCTCAAGCCGCCGCTAAGGTTGCCGCTGATTTGGCTAAGAAAGCCGCTGAAGCCGCTAAAGAAGCGGCTGAAGCGTTGGCGCGTGAGCAAGAAGCTCTGGCTGAGTTCACAAGCGAACTGAAAGACCTAGCCGTTGGTATCAAACCGCTTATAGATATTGGTCGTGAGATTGGTCAGTTTGAGCAAGCGGCGGTCGATAGTTTCGACGCTATCACGGAGTCAATTAAGAACGGTATTGCTAATAAGACGATTCTTGATCGTGCGGGGCAGAATCTTCTAAACTATGTGGCGACTGAGCGTAAGGCTCTTACTGCTATCGCCCAGCAACGCGACGAGTTGGCTAATAAGCGTGGTTTAGTCGAAGCTCTTGTAGGTGAAGTGAAGTCGGCAGTTACCGGGTTCGCAGTCATTACCGATTTGCTCGATACTCAAACTAAGCAGGTTGAGCAGACTGTTACTCGTATGGTCGGCGGTTTGACGGTTGCTACGAAGCGCACGGTCGAAGAAGTTGTTTCGGGTAATGGTCTTGTAGGCAATTTGTCGAATGTGGTTGCTAAGACTAAGGCGTTCGCTCTTCAGTTAAAAGACCTTCGTAAACTGGGTCTTGATAAGAACCTATACAAGCAGATCGTAGACGCTGGTATTGAAGCGGGGTCTGCTACTGCGGCGGAAATTATCAAGGGTGGTGCTGGCACGGTCAGCGAACTAAACACCCTATTCAGCGAGCTTGAGCGGGCTGGAGAAGCCATAGCGGAAGATACCGCGTTGGTTATGTATAACAACGGTGTCGAAGTCGCTGGCGGGCTTGTAGCGGGTCTTATGAGCCAAGAGCAAGCGTTGGTAAATGCGGCGACCGCGCTCGCGGACGCTTTTAGCCGAACCTTTAACTCTATGGTTGCCGATCTGAAAGTTCCGTCGCAAGAAGTAGACAAAATTACTCTAAGTCTTGCCGATATCGCTAAGGGTAACGTGGGTATCGCTGGGGCTAATAGCAACGTGAGCCGCTCTCTTGCCAACAAGTATCTCCAAAACACTCAGGGGCAGGGCGCTCAAAACATTACTATTACGGTGAACGCAGGTCTGGGAACTAACGGTAAAGCCGTCGGTCAGGCTATCCAAGCCGAGCTAAACAAGTATCTACGATCGAACGCGACGGTCTAATGCCAACCGAGTTAGTAGAAATTGGTTTCGACCTTCGGGGCGCAGGTGGGCCGTTCTTGGTTTTGGACGACCCTATCGCTGGGCAGTTGGATAACCCGGACTGGGTTTTGGGTGGCACTATCTTTATCGACATTACGGACGACGTTACTTCGATTCAGATAACCCGTGGTAAGTCGAACGATATTGCGAACTTCTCTTCGGGTGAATCGGTTGTCGAACTGAATAACCGTTCTCGCTGGTATGACCCAACTTATGAAGCGTCGCCTTACTACGGCAACATTATCCCGAAACGCCAAGTCCGAATCTCCACTAATGGAATCGTTCAATACTTCGGTTCGGTGGACGACTGGAACTTGGTTTATACAAGTAATGGCGACGCGGTGGCTGGGTTTGTTACTTCGGACGGTTTCGCTGAGTTGTCTAACCAAACTCTCCCGGCTTCGACGGCTACGCCGCAGTTATCGGGCGCTCGCATAAACGCAGTTTTGGATAACCCGTTTGTTGATTGGTCGCCAGATAACCGCAACATAGATACGGGGTCGGCTTATCTTGGGGCGGACGTTATCGCTGAAGATACTAACGCTCTTGCCTATATTCAGAAGGTCGAGCAGTCGGAACTTGGGCGGTTCTTTATCGCTAAGGACGGTAAGGCTACGTTCCAAGACCGCACGGTTGCGCCTAGCTCGGTGGGGCTTGTTGAGTTGTCTAACACGGGGTCGGGTATCCCTTATCAAGACCTAACGGTTATGTATGGGTCTGAAGAGTTGGCTAACGAGATCGTGCTAACTTCGGCTATCACTTCGACGCAGGTTATCGCCAACGATTCGGACTCTCAAGCGGCTTACGGTATCTACAACCTAACTCTTAGCGACCTTTTGCTAAATGACGATACCCAACTTACGGACACCGCCCTATTTTTGGCTTCTAAATACTCTCAGCCTAAGTATCGTTTCGACTCGCTCAATGTGCGCCTAAACGACTTGACCCTAAGTCAGCAGAATCAGATTTTAGGTCTTGAGCTTGGTTCGGTTGTAAAGGTTACTTTCTTACCGTCGGAGATTCCGCCCGCTATCGTGAAGTATGTGGAGATTATCCGCCTAAACCACCAAGTAGACGTAACCGGGCAACACGTCGTAAATCTGGGTTTGGCTACCGTAGATTTGACCTACCTAATTTTGGACGACCCCGTATTTGGTATGCTTGATAGTGTTACCAACGTTCTAGGTTTCTAAGGAGAATAATGGCTGGTCTAGGTCGCAAAACTTTCTCGGCGGGTGAAGTTCTTACCGCGGTGAACGTTCAAGGCTATCTAATGGATCAAACCGTTATGGTCTTTGCTTCGGACGCGGCTCGTAGTTCCGCTTTGGGGACTGCGGTTAGCGAAGGTATGATGTCGTATCTTTTGGATACTAACGGCGTTTCCGTTTATGACGGGGCGGCTTGGGTCGGTGTCGGTGGCGGCGGCGGTCTTTCTGAGTTTTTACTAATGGGAGCATAAATAATGGCAACTACTTCATATAAGGTTCTAGCTCAGGCGGCTACGTCGGCTACTACTGCTACCGATCTATACACCGTTGGTTCGGGTAAGCAGACTATCGTTTCGACTTTGGTTGTTTGTAATCGTGGCGCTACTGCTACGACTTTCCGTATTGCGGTTCGCCCGGACGGTGCGGCTCTAGCTTCTTCTCACTATGTCGCTTACGACGTGGCTATTGCGGCTAACGACTCGACGAACCTAACTCTTGGTTTGACTATGGACGCTTCGGACGTTCTAACCGTTTACGCTGGCAACGCTAACCTAACTTTCTCGGCTTTCGGTTCAGAAATCGCTTAGGGGTAGATCGTGGCGATCTCTTCACTAGCAAAATCAGGTATCGGGACTTTCAATAAGTTCAATAAGACAAGCGTAGGCAACCCTAATGCGGCTAACGCCCTTTTTGTTATGGGTGGGTCTTATTCTGGCTCTACTGGCTTTTCAACGTCTAGCGACGGCATTACTTGGACTCTAAGAAGTATGTCTGGTATGGGTAGCTCTAACGGCATAACTAAAGTTGGAAACTACTACTTCAATTTTACTTCTGGCGGATATGCCTACGCTACGACTACTCCAGTTGGCGGAACGGCAGTTTATACAGGCGAGTTCGGTCGAATCGGCAACTCTAATACTTTTAGAAATGCTTGCTATAGCAATAACCAATGGACTTGGTGGGGCGATTATGGCTGGGCTATGAATAACTTTATTGTTATTAACGGTGGTGGCACTAACGTAACAGGCATAGCCTACGGTAATGGAACTTGGGTAATAGTCCGTAATGGAGTTATTTATTCGCAAACAAGTAACCCAGACTTTCCGCAAGGCGTAACTTACACTTCAAGAACCGCTGGAGTTACCGCGCCTACAGTTATTGCTTTTGCTAACGGTCTGTTTGTTGTAGGCGGGCAAGACGGAATTACAACGTCTACGGACGGCATTACTTGGACTGCTAGACCTTCCGCAGGTTCAAGCGACTATGCGCTGGGTCGTATTCTTCACGCTGGTGGTATTTGGTTTGCCGTTCGCAACACGGGATCGAGTAATCTTTATACGTCGCCAGACGGCATTACTTGGACTGCTCAGTCGCCAGTTTTCTCAAGCTCGGTTCTTATTGCGGCGGCTTACGGAAATGGCGTTTATACAGTTATGAGTAACTCGGGTTTGCTTTGGTCGTCGCCAGACGGCACGACTTGGACTTCTCGCACTAACCCGCAAGCGGGTAGCGGTTGGTGGAACTCGCAAAGCGGCCACTCGACGATTTATTTTGGTTAGGAAGTTATGAGTTTCAGAGCAGAGTTTATAGACGGCGTTCTTCTAGGTTTTGATACCGAGAGCGACGTTCCGTTTCTATCGCAACCTTGCTGGCCAGACGGCACGGCTTGGACTAACGAAGCCGAAGCGTTAGAGTTCTTCGAAGTTCTAACCACTTCGTTTACAGACCCAACCGCCCCGATCGTGGGCGACAACCCAACTAATCACCCTAAAGAGCGAGAGCAACCCGAAGCTCTACCAGAGTAAAAACTTGAAACCCTACGCCCGATACAAGAAAGATTCGACGCGTGGAAGAACAAGTCCCAATGTGGGCGCAAGAACTCATTAGAGAAGTAACTATCTTGAATGAGCGCCTACCAAACCATATCACTTGGACTGAGCGCAACGTTCTCGACCACGAAAAGCGCATAAGAGTCTTAGAGCAATTCCGTTGGGCAATTCTCGGTCTAGCTTCATTCTCAGGTCTTATCGGTATCGCTCTCTCGAAAGTGTTAGGTCTATAAATGTGGCAAACCCCTTTCCCCGTAGTATTTGACGAGTTCGGCTCACTAAGCCCCGAACGCAAACGCCTAACAGGTCGCCCGCACCGTGGTTGCGACTACAACGGACTCGATCCGAAATCGAAGAAGAAGATTTACAAGTTCGGCAAAAATACGCCACTTCCAGCAGTAAACGACGGGGTTATCTCGGCTAACTATTGGTCGGAGATTCTCGGCTGGGTTGTCGAACTCAAGGTCGCTAACTGCCCTTGGGGTAAAGAGCAGAAACCCGCAACTCTTTTCTTTATGTATTGCCACCTAAACGAGCAGTCGCCGCTAAAGGTCGGTTCTAAGGTCAAGTCTGGCGAATCAGTTGGCGGCGCTGGAACTACCGGGTCGGCAAGCTCAGGCGTTCACCTACACTTTACGCTTTCAAACACTTCTAAGGGCGGCGCTCTTGGCAAGGTTTGGGACGCGCACAAATACATTACCCGCCGAATCGCAGAGCAGGAAGCCGCAACCAATGGACAGTAGCAAAAAGATTCTAAAAAGTATCGCTATCCGTATTATCGGTATCTTTATGGCGTTCTTCTTGACGGGCGCAGGTATCTCAGCGCCAACCCCGGTCGGTTGGTTTTGGGGTGGAATGATTGCCGTCGGAACGGTTCTTGGCACGATCGTAACCGTTCTTGGTGTAATTCTGATTTGGAAAGCCCATTGGACTCTTGCCGACATTGAGAAAACCTTTAGGGCGGTTGTTGCTCAACAAGCAGAAGATAACGAGCAAATCAAGGACGCTCTCGAAATTGCCGAAATGGAAGAGTTCGATTGGGCAGATTACGGCGACCTAGACGAAGAAGAGTAGCCTTGCTTTCTTGGCTAATCGTTCGCCTTTTGGTCTTTCAGGCGCGTTTGCTTCTTCGCAAGGATAAGTAGTTCTCGTTCTTTAGCGGTTTTGCCACCCCAAACCCCTTCGGGTTCGTGGGCGGTCAGCGCATACTCTAAACATTGAGCTTTGAACGGGCAACTATTACAGATTGCCTTTGCTTCTTTCTCAGCCGACCGAACTATGCTCGGTTCACCTTCGGGAAAGAAAAGCAGATAACTTTCGTAGCAGGGCGCACCTTCTTCACTATTAAGAATAGATAACATTAGTGCGTCGTGGAGTTTGTTTTGTCGGTGGCTCATAGTAGTTTTACCCTAGCGGATAAAACCACCGCTGAAAGGGCATTATGAAAACTATTACCGACCACCCAGCCATTACCGACGCTACTTGTTTGGGAGTGTTTGAGTCTGGGTCTGCGGAGTGGCACAAGCTACGAGAAGAGCAGGGCGTTATTACGGGTTCTACGATCGGTTCGATTATCGGCGTGAACGAGTGGGAGTCTGCGGTTACTCGCTACTACAAGGCGATAGGCGCTATCCCGAACGAGATTCCAGTTTCTACCGCTATGGAATTGGGAGTTCACTTCGAGCAACCAATTCTCGATTTCTTTGCTAAGACTAAACCGAAGTGGGAGATTCTCAAGACTGGCACTTGGGCGAGCGTTTACGAATCTTGGGCTAGAGCAAACCCCGACGCTTTGTTTGTGGACGAGAACGGCGAACTTGGTCTAATCGAAGTAAAGTTCTCTGGGCGTTACTGGGGTGGCGAAGTCCCAGCGAACTACCGGGCGCAAATAATCTGGTATCTGGGCGTTCTCGGTTTGAAGAAAGCCGTTCTTGTTGGTCTGATCGACTCACGTTTCGAAACTTACGAAATTGACTTCGACCCGTTCGAGTTCGACGTAATGCTTCAAGCGGCTAGGGAGTTCCGCAAAGCGTTAGACCTACAAATCGCCCCAGACTGGGACGGTGCGGCTAACACCTACGAAACCGCTAAAGCTCTTCACCCTGAGATAGAAGATAGGGAAGAAGAGATTTCTCAGCAACTCGGTATCGACCTACAAAACACGGCGAACGATATCGACAAGCTCACAACCAAACTAAATGAACTGAAGTCGAGAACTTTAGACCAAATGGGTAGCGCCAAAACCGCTTTCATTGAAGTAGGCTCAGACCGATACGTTGTAGCCACTCGCAGTTCTCGTAATGGTGGGACACCGTATCTAACAGTAAAGAAGGGTAAGTAAATGGAAATTGTAGTTATTATTTTGGCGGTCGGGCAGACTCTCACCGCTGGGCTTGTTTTCTATCTGCTAGTCCAGCAAGGACGACAGAAAGACGCTATTGCTCACTTGCTAACGTCGGTGAAGTCATTGACCACCGCGGCTATCAAGTCGGCGGAAATCTTCAAGCTTGTTTCTAAGTGGATAACTGAGAAGGGAAAGTAATGGAGATCGGAGACACTATCAAAGCGGGCGGTGTTGTGGGTGTTGTGGTTGAGATTCACGCCACGGACACCGAGAAGCGGGTAAAGGTTAAGACCGCTGAAGGCTCTATCGCTATTTTGACTTACTACACCGCTAAGAGTGTAGGTCTTGACTCTATGAAGTTGTCGTAATGGTCAATTTAGGAGAGCAAGTTTTTATCGCTATTGACTCAGACCAACACCCCGAAACTTGGGTTTTCGGTGTCGTGGTCGCTATGGGGTTCGACGGTCATAACCCGGACGGTTACTGGATCGAACTCGAAGGGCTAACAACAAGGTTCTACTCAGATAGGGTCAGAATCACAACAACAAAGAAGAAGGGTAAGTAAATGGCTACTTCAGCGGAAGTAATTTTGTCGGTTATGAAGCAAGTTCAGGGCTTGGCAAAGAAAGACAAGAATCAAGCTCAGGGGTTTTCGTTCCGTGGTATCGACTCGGTTATGAACGCGGTCGGCCCAGCGTTGCGAGAAGCGGGCGGTTTTGTTGTGCCAGCGGTTCAAGCGGTTAGGCACGAAACGCTTACTACGGCTAAGGGTTCTCTTATGAACGCCGCTTATGTGGAAGTTTTGTTTTCGGTTTATGGTAGCGATAATGGCGAACCCGTTTCGGGTTTGGTTGCCGCTGAAGCGTTCGATTCGGGCGACAAGGCAACCGCTAAGGCTATGAGCGTGGCTATGAGAACGTTTCTTCTCCAGTTGCTTTGCCTACCTACGGACGAGCCAGACCCAGACTCTTTCAGTTATGAAGCGTCGAAACCTGCTAGGGACTGGGTTGCTGAAGCGGACGCTTTGGCTTTGAATTACGATCTCGACGGGTTGCGTAAACTTTATGTAGCCGCTCAAGCCGCTAAGGCTAGCCCAGCAATTCTAGAGAAAGTTAAAGCCTATGGAAATGACCTTAACCGACCATAGAATCTTGCTCGCTTCGTTGGTGGAAGTAAAAGAGTTACACGCCGAACTTTATGGCACTCGTAACCCGGTCGCCGCCGAAGCTTTACGTTGGTCTATTTATGATCGGGCAGAAAGGTTGAATAATGGACGTTACGCCGACCCAGATAATCGCGGAACTTTACCGCATACAAACTGAAGCCGCTAAGGGTGTTGGGGCTTTGTATGACGCTGAGTGTAAGTTGGCGGACTGCGAGAATCATTACGAGCGGACTCTCCAGTTGGCTTTTATGGACTCTCAAGGCACACAGGCGGATAGAACTGCTATTAGCCGTTTGAAGGCTTCTGAAGCGCGTTTGGCGGCTGATTTGGCTAAGGCTGAATACAACCGAGTAAAGCTCAAGTTGAAGCAGTTAGAATTGGCTCAAATGTCTACGCAGACTATCGCTCGCCAACTTGAAACCGAACTGAAGGTCTTACGCTAATGAAGTTGCCTAAGTCGGTGAAGATCGGAACTCAAGTTTGGGAGATTACCGAGCAGAAACGCAAACACTCGGTAAGTAACGACCATTTCGGGTTTACGAGCGTGGGCAATAACACTATCGTTATCGACCTTGAGCAAGCGCCTTCTATGAAACGGGTTACGCTCTTCCACGAGCTTCTTCACGCCATAAAGGTTACGTTCGGCGGCTCTTACCAACCGGGCAAAGGGACTGCGTTCGACGAATGGGAACATTACTTTATTGGGCTTTACGAAGAGCCAGTAGTCTTAATGCTTCGTGATAACCCCGAACTTGTAGAGTTTCTGCTTGCTAATGACTAGGAAGCAGTTTCAGCGGTATCTTGACCGCGACGGCGGTTGCGTTCATTGTGGAGAAACTGAAGCGGTTGCCCCGAATCACCGAGCTAATCGGGGTATGGGTGGTAGCCGTGAGCGGGACGTTCCTTCGAACGTGGTCGTTCTTTGTGCGAACTTGAACGGGCTTATTGAGTCTGATAGCGAGTATGCTTCTATAGCAAAAGATAATGGTTGGAAGTTGGTTGCTGGGCAAGACCCAGAATCGACCCCGTATTTTGATTTTATGGCGGGTCGTTGGTTTCTGGCAGACAATTCATACAATAGGGTTATTTACTTAGAGCGGGTTTTGCCCGTATAGTTAGCAAAGTCAGAAGGGGACTAAATTGCTTATCTTTGATTTCTTCGCAGGGACGGGAAGTTCGACCCGTGCGTTCGCCGACGCTGGCGACACCGTAATAACTTTCGAACTTGATCCATACTTCGAAGTAAACGAAACCGTAAACATTATGGACTTGACCGTTGAAGGTCTTTTGGAGAAATACGGTCAGCCAGATTTTATCTGGGCTTCTCCACCGTGCCAAGCGTTTAGCGTGGCTTCTATAGGCCACCATTGGGCTAACGGTGGCGACAACCCAACACCTAAAACCGAACTCGCAGAATATAACCAACTGCTTGTAGCAAAAACCAAAGAGCTAATCTTTGGGCTACAACCTAAACGCGGTTATCTGATTGAGAACCCGCGCGGTATGTTGCGTAAACTGCCCGTGGTTGCGGAGTTGCCACGCCGAACGGTTACTTACTGCCAATACGGCGACGATCGCCAAAAACCGACCGACCTTTGGGGAGTAATTAGGGGGGGGTGGCAAGAGCGACCGATTTGCCGACCGGGTTCGGACTGCCACGTTTCAGCGCCACGCGGTTCAACTACTGGAACTCAGGGTCTAAAGGGTTCAAAGAATCGTTCTATGATTCCCTACGAGCTTGGCGCAGAGATTCGCCAAGCAATTCTCGACGGGTTGGCTAATGAAGATAGGTAGCCTATTTAGCGGATACGGTGGACTCGATCTAGCCGTCGCTAAAGTTTTCGACGCTCAAGTTGTTTGGCATTGTGAATGGGAGAAAGCGCCCAGCGCAGTTCTCGAAGCGAACTTCCCCGGTGTGCCAAACTATAAAGACGTTTCTAAGGTGGACTTCACTCAAGTAGAGTCGGTCGATATTTTGACGGGTGGGTTTCCCTGCCAAGACGTTTCGGTTGCTGGGTTGCGTAAAGGTTTGGTCGAAGGGACTCGTAGTAATCTTTGGTTTGAGTTTCTTCGAGCGATTACAGAGCTAAGACCGAAAATTGTTGTTATTGAGAATGTAAGGGGTTTATTAAGTGCTAAAGCCGCTAGCGAGTTGGAACTCGAAACTTCAGGTTTGGACTATCGAGCAGGAGAGCCTGTTCTTCGAGCGTTGGGAGTTGTTTCAGGCAGTCTTTCCGAAGTCGGGTATGACTGCCGCTGGACGACTATTCGAGCTTCGGACGCAGGGGCGGCTCACCAACGAGAGCGAGTCTTTATCGTCGCCTACCCTACCAACCCCGACCACGCAGGATAATTCGGGGAAGTGCCGCGACCACGGGGGCGATTTGCTTCACGAAGTCGTTTGTGGTTGTGAACGATCTGAGCGCCGCCTTTTGCCGACTCCGACTTTGGCTCACTTGCGTAATCACGACGAAGATATCGACGATTATTTGGGTCGTCGCCAAGATTATTTAGACGGCAAAACTAAGGGTATGCCCGGCGCTAGTTTGGGTGTGGCGGTGCGTATGGAACTCTTCCCTACTCTGAAGGCTAGGGACGCTATCGCTGAAGGTTACGAGTCGGGTTTGCGCCGATCGAGTCCGCAGGTGGGGACTATCGTAAAAGGTTTGGTGAATGGCGACGAACGAGTCTTGTTCAGAACGCCTACTACGACGAACGCAACTGCTGGGGCGGTAAGCGAGAAGACGGCGCTTGAGCGTGGGGCTACTGTAAAAACTCAAGACCAAGTAGCGCAACTTGCTTTCGAAAATGGGTTGAAAGTCCCAGACTCGATAACCGAGCAACTAAATCTTTTTAAGACTCCATTAGTAGACGATCACAAGAACAACGGACATAATCAAAACCGTATCCAAACTCTCGCTAGTCAAGTCTGGGAAACCGAACGGACAACGAACTGGGGTAAGTTCTCAGCCGCTATAGAACGCTGGGAGAAAGTAATCGGGCGCAAAGCCCCAGCCCCAACCAAACCCGACGGCAAAGACGGATCGCACCGACTAAGCTCACTATTTACCGAATGGCTAATGGGGCTACCCGAAGGCTGGATAACCGGGCATAAACTAAGCCGAGCCGACGAACTCAAAATGGCTGGCAACGGTGTAGTTCCACAACAAGCCGAGGCGGCTCTAAGATTCTTACTCGACGATAACAACTTCAAATAGAAAGAGATTCTTCTAAAAACTGAATAGCAACACCACGAATAGGGGCGTGTAAATCTTGACCATTGGTCAAGGTTCGGAGAGTGCCAACTCGTTAAACCGAACTCAAGTCAATTTCCCGTCGATTCATAGTCGCGGTTTCCGTGGGTTAGAGCCAGACGGTTCAGCATACCCAGCGCATAAATGTAGCTTTAGACTGGGTAAAAGCCGAAGAGAGATCGGCAGAGCAATAGCGGCGTTACTAACCCGTATCTACCTAGTAACCGAAGTGGTCTGTTATTGCGTATGGCGTAGATAGTCGATATCGCAAGACTCGACCCCGACCGAAACCCGAGAGTCCCTTGGCGTTTGAGAGTTGGTGCTGAGTTAAGCCCTTCTCTCTCCCTTCGAGAACCCAAAGCGTTTATTAGAAACTGCTAACCTATTGGTATGGACGAGCAGAAGATAGTTTGTGTTAGGTGTGGGCAAGTGAGCTTCGTTCCGTTGGATAAGCGTAAGCGTAAAGACGGTTTGTGTAGCTCTTGCCGTATGCGCCCGGCTAAGACTATTAGTTATGGGTTTGGTAAGCCTTGTAAGCCTTGGGGTGGGGAGTTCGACGCGGATAATAATCCTTTGGTGGACGGTGAACGGTTTATGATCGGTGAGCGTGTTTGTGGGCATAAGGATTGTGTTGAAGTTGAGCATTGTCGGGGCTGAGTGCTAGGCTCTTTGGTATCTATTGAAAGGGGTTGCTAAATGGCGACTATCAGCGTTAAGGGTTTTGCTACTCGTATTTTCTTTGAAGGTAAGGGTGTTGAAGTTACGGAGTATTTCACGACTAAGAACGGTGAAACTGCTAACCGTAAATATACGGCTTGGTTTGAGAAGCCTGTTGGTTTCGACGTGGGCGCGGAAGGTGTTTTTATTGGGCTTCACTCGGCAGTTATTGAAGATTGGAAGAACCTAGACGGATCAGTAAAGCTCGACCGTGAAGGTAAGCCCGGTCGGTCGGTCAAGGTTTCGATAAATGGAACTACGTTTGAGCCTATTGCTGGGTCGGTTGCGCCGAAGGCGGTTGTGCCTGATTCTTGGACTAAGGTAGACGACGCACCGTTCTAATGGGTCGTCAAGACTTTAGTTTCACGGTTCACGGTCGCCCAGCGCCGCAGGGTAGCAAGACTGGGTATGTTCGTGGGGGTCGAGCCGTTTTGGTCGAGTCGTCGAAGTATTTGCCTGAGTGGCGTTCGGCGGTTATGTTGGCGGCTAAGACTGAAATGTTGCGGTCTATGGACGTTGAGCCTTTTAGTGAACCTGTGAAGCTTGTCGTGGACTTTTTTATTGAGCGCCCTAAGAAGCCTAAGTATGAGTTCCGACCGGGGGCGAAACCTGATCTTTGACCATTTGGTTCGGGCGGTGGGTGATTCGCTTACTCAGGCTGGGGTTTTGGTGGACGATTCGCTTATTGTGGAGATCGTGGCTCGTAAGTTGTGGACGGGTTCTTCTACGGATACTAGCCCTGAAGCGGGCGCTAGAGTCTATTTATCTAGGGTTTAGGGCTTTGTAACGGGTTGATAACGGTCTAAAAAAGTTGCTTGAAATGCTAGGAAATACCCCGAAACTTTGATACTCTGTCTATGTAAGCAATAGGGCTTACAGAATAGGGAGTAACAAAAATGACCAAGGCACAACTACAGACACTAACCACCGAAGAGCTTTACGCACTAGCAACCGCTTTCGGTAAAGCGTTCGACCGAGCATACGAAGAGAAAGACCTAATCGTTGGTCAGTATGCTCAAGACGCACTCGTTATCGTTCGGGACGTTATCTTCGAGCGTGAGATCGACGACCTAAACAAACTAAAGGCGGCGAACTAATGCGTTGGTTTTATTTCGAAACCGCTAAGGGTAAAAAGGTTGCTATTCAAGCAAACACTCGACGCGAAGCAGCTCGAATCTTTTTAAAGGAGTTTGCTAACTAATGATTTATCTAAAGTTCTTCGGGTTCATAACCCTAACCCTTGGCGGTCTATGGTTCGCAGACTACATAGCGACGAACCACTCAAGTTTCATAACCGCCCTAATCGCAACCGCAATCTTCGGACTCTTTATCCGTGCGATCGTGAAAGAGATGAATAAATAATGGAATCGTTCAACAAACTAGAGCAAGCCTTTATCGAGTTCCACACCCAAAACCCAGAAGTCTATAACCAGTTAGTTCGCTTGGCTCGCCAATGGGTGAACGCTGGCGGCGCAAAACTCGGTATTGCGACTCTCTTCGAGAAGTTGCGCTGGGAGTGGCACGTCGCCGGGTTGTCTGATTCGGACGGCTACAAACTAAATAACAACTACCGTTCGCTTTACGCCCGAAAGATTATGGCTCAAGAGCCAGACCTAAACGGTGTCTTTGAGATTCGATCACTAGCTAGTGAACGTGCGCCTATGGTTTGGAGTGCCAACGTATGAGCGAGCAGAGAATAAGGGACGTGGCGGAATTGGTGAACGAGATTATTGTCGAAGCCACCCGTTTCAATGACGCAAGATACGACGACTACTCTGCCCCAGACCCAGAAGTTGCCGCTATCGCCTACACCGCTAGAAAGTTGCTTATCAAACACCTAGAAAGAGTTTTCGGGGGACTCAATGACTGAAACGCCTATCTATGACTCTATGAAGTCAATGCTTGACCTAGCGCGCAAAACCGCACGGCTCGAAGCCCGGTTGGAGTTGTTAGCCGATCTGAAGGCTATCCCGAAACCTACGAAGCAAATCGTGGAACTAATTAGAAAGTATGAGAATGACGCTAATCGAGCTTGAGTCGTCGGCGGTGGTTTCGGCTATTGCTGAAGCGGTGGCTTTGGGTAAGAAGTTGGAGAATCTTCGACTTAGGGGTTTGTTGGGGACTGCGGAGTTCGAGCAGACTATCTGCCCTGAGTGCTTATTGAAGGTTGCTCAGATTTCGAAGGGCGGCAACTAATGGCTATTGTTAGCGCCGCTGGGGATATCGAAGCCCGTTATGACTATTGGATCGAGTTAGGTCGCCGCGCCGAACGTGAACAGATTATCGAACTGCTAGAAGAGTTGAAGAACAAGCCTTGCCATAGTCAGACCGAATTGACCCAGCACATTATCAAAGACGCTATTGCTCTTATCAAGGGAGAGAACGTTGTCTAGCCCTTATACCCGGCTTTACACCCCAGACGAAGAAGTCGCTTACGATTCTGGCTTTATGGACGGCGCGGCTAAAGAGCGCCTACTTTTCAACGAGCTTCTTATTCTGCTTCGTGCGATTGGTCGTAATCAAGAACTGACTGATTCTCAAAAAATGAACGCAATTCTTACCCTTTTGAAAGAAGGCAACAAATGAATCTACAGACCGAGAACGGCGACCGAGTTCGCAACAACTACCGCAACCAAGGCGCACTAGCCGAACGTGAACGCATTATCGAGCAGATCGAGCGAAACCTTTGCTTCGATTCGTTGGCAGACTCAGAAGGTCGGTGCGGCAACCACGCTGGCAAATGCTACGAGTTTAGACAACTAATAAACAAACTGAAAGGGAACTAATGCCTAAGACTGCTCAAGAAGTAGACCTATTTTGGAAACGGCTCGAAGCCGAACGCCACGATCAGACTTGGCTTCACCCAGTCGCCAGACAAGCCGACCCAGCGCCAACCCAAGCGGAAGTCGATAACCGTATCCGCGATAACGTAATGTTCCACGCTGGACGCTACTTCGAAGGGGCGCGCGACCCTAAAGCGGTAAGAGCGCACAACAACGCCCAAAAGATTATCGCCAAAGAAAAGGGCAAGAAGTGAACCGTCGCCAGCAACTCGTTCTCGAAGCCGCCCTACTACTCGAAGCTCGGCTTATTTGGTCGGACGACCTAGAGTCTATCCGCCCGTATCTTGCCGAATGGTTGAAGAAGCAAAGCAAGAAACGCAAACCTAAAGCCTTAGCGGTGAACCTATCAGCCGCTTTACTTGACGACTTCTCGAATAACCTAACGGTAGACTGAAACTATGAGCTTACTCAGCGGGCTAATACCGCCTACTAAAGAAACTAAATGCCCCGTGATTAGGGTCGCAGACAAACTATCAAAAGAAGATAAGGCGATTCTTTTAGACGCTATCGCTAACCCCGCTTGGTCGGTTAACGCGCTTTGGAAAGAACTAAATCGTAGGGAACTTGGTCTTAGCCGTTCGGCTATGTCGGCGCACCGAAGTAACGAATGTGCTTGTAATGCTTGAGAATCTACAACCTGCCCCGAAGGTAGAAGCGCCCGTCGGTTGGAAGCCAGCGGTCGAGTTCAACGGATCAGAAGGCGAAGCGACCACTAACGGGTTTGCGGTGGAAGATAAGCCAGACTTCGACCAATTCTTGCTAGAAGCAGGGTTTGACCCGACCGAAATAGAGATAGTGGGCGAACCACGGACTAGCCGTTGGCAGAGATACGACGGAACTTGGCTCACCGCTTACCGTTTCCGTTTCCGCAAAATCACTTCGGTTATCGACCTGCCACTTCTTTACAAAGAAGCAAAACGCACAAAATATACAAAACCTAAGACCGAACCGGGCGACAAGGCTTTAGTAGTTCTATGGTCTGACTTACAGGTCGGCAAGGTCGCTAGCCGTGGCTCAACGAAAGAACTCATTGAGCGAGTTCACGCCAAAACCGAAGCTCTTATCGCTTTCGCTAAGAAAGAGAAGATTAGTCGGGTTGTTTTCTGCGACGTGGGCGACACTATCGAGAACTTTGGGAACGCCGCGAACCTAGCGCAACTACAGTCGAACGACTTGTCGATAATGGCGCAGGTCGATCTAGCGGCGACTCTCGCTTGGGAAACATTGAAGCAACTCGTAAAAATAGCCCCAGAAGTAACCTATGCGTCGGTCGGCTCTAATCATTGCCAATGGCGAGTAAGTAAGCAACGAGTGGGGACACCTACGGACGACTGGGCTATTTACATTGGGCGGACTCTCGCACGGTTGAGCCAAGAAGTCGGGCTGGGAATAAAGTTTCTAGAACCACACCGCGACGACGAATCTCTGATCGTGGACGTTTTCGGCGACAACTTCCACAGGCTCGGACTAGCCCACGGACACCAAGCGAACCGCCCAGAAGCAGTCCCTACTTGGTGGAAAGCCCAAGCGTTCGGTAATCAGCCCGTAGCCGCCGCAACAATTCTGGCAAGCGGACACTTCCACCACTTACGAGTTCAAGAGATAGCTTCGACCGAGCGTGGCTCTAGCCGTTTCTGGGTTCAAGCGGCAACACTCGACAACGGCTCAGACTGGTTTAGACTGACCAGCGGTGAAGATTCCCAACCGGGCTTAGTCTGCTTTGTTCTTGAGAAGAACGTCGAGTTTACTGGGACAGTAGTAAAGCTTTAGACTATTGACCTACGAAAGGGTTTTATGTGTTACTGCGGGCTACCCGTAAAGGCTAAGGGGTTTTGCTCTAAGCATTACCTAGCAAACTATAGAGAAAGAAAGAACTCTGGACAGATCGTAAAGACTGCGATTCAAGAGATTCTTTTGAGTCAGGCGCTTATTCGTGCGGGTAAGTCTTGGACTGGTTGCGGTGTTGTTGGTTGTGAAGAGTTATTGAAGGCGCGCGGTTTGTGCGCTAAACATTATCTAAGGTTGCTTAGGGAAGAGAAGAAGTCTAAGTGATTCAGTTAGAGAACGCTACGGTATTTCACGGGTCTAACTTGGACGTGCTACCTACTTTGCCCGATAACTCTATCGACGCTATTGTTACCGACCCACCTTACGAGCTTGGGTTTATGGGTAAGTCTTGGGACTCTAGCGGTATTGCTTATTCGGTTGAGTTGTGGTCTGAGTGCCTACGAGTGTTGAAGCCGGGCGGTTATCTTCTTGCGTTTAGTGGTTCGCGCACTTATCACCGAATGGTGGTCGCTATTGAAGATTCTGGGTTTGAGATTCGGGATATGATTTCTTGGATCAGCAATAAAACGTTTCCGAAGTCTATGGATATCAGCAAGGCTATAGATAAGGCGGCTGGGGCGGAACGTAAAGTCGTAGGGATAAACCCGAACGTAGTCCGCGACGCAAAGGTTTCGGGCGGGTCAGACTTCGGCGGGTTCACTAGGGCTAACCCTGAGATTACGGAAGCGACTACGGAGGACGCTAAGAAGTGGGTGGGTTGGGGAACTGCTCTCAAACCTACGGTCGAACCTATTGTTATGGCTCGTAAGCCGATCGTGGGGACGGTCGCGGCGAATGTTTTGGAGTGGGGCGTTGGCGGTCTAAACATTGACGCTTCTCGAATCGGAACTACTGACCGTTTCGGCGGCGGTGCTAAAGGTGCTTCCGGATTCGCGGCTAACTATGACGGCGAAGGCTGGACGGCTGGTAGCGATCTCGGTCGTTGGCCCGCAAACGTGATTCTTGACGAAGAAGCCGCAGAGATACTCGACGAGCAAAGCGGGCAAAGCGTAAGCAAATCGTCGAACCGTGGCGATATAAACATAGGCTTTATGGCTGGCTACGCAGACAACCCGAAAGAAACTAAAGAAGATACTTCTTCAATTCGCGGACACTCTGATTCGGGCGGGGCTTCTCGGTTCTTCTATGTTGCGAGAGCAAGCAAAGCCGATCGAAACGAAGGCATAGACTCAAACCCCCACCCCACCGTAAAGCCCACTAGCCTAATGGGATACCTAATCAAGCTCGTAACCCCAGAAGGCGGAACGATACTCGACCCGTTCACAGGCTCAGGCTCAACAGGCAAAGCCGCCCTACTCAACGGCTACAAGTTCATAGGCATAGAACTAACCGAAGAATACCTACCCATAATCGAAGGCAGACTAAACCACGCCCAAGAAATCTACAAACAAACCAAAGAAGAAGAAACGGAAACCCTATTTTGACCGCCCAAGAGATAACCCTAGTAATCGTTAGGCATTACCAACTATGCCTAGAGTATGGGGCTAACAGGGAAGCGGCGATACTTAGAGAGATACTCACCGAGATACAGGGGAAGAAGTAATGCCAGTAAATCCGATAACCGGAATAGTTACTTATACTCTTGATGAATGGAAAGAAGAAAGCCAACTCTGGGAACGTAATGGCGCTTTGCTTGAACGTGAACGCCTAATCGAACTGCTAGAACCTTTTGGCGAATGTGAACCGTCTATCTGTGGCAAGGGTTGTCGCGGTGAGTATCGTTGTGTCGGTTGGGCTTATCGCCACGCTATCAGACTTATCAAGGGAGAAAAGAACTAATGCCACTCTACGAATACGTTTGCGAGAACGGACATAAGCTCGTAGAGATACGCTCGATCCACGACGACAACGAACCGACCAACTGCCCCGAATGTGGCACAAAGCTAGCCCAACAAATCGGCGGCGTATCAGTAGCCTTCAAAGGCTCAGGGTTCTACTCAACCGACCGAAACAAAAGATAAAAAAGAAATGGCACGACTACCCGAACCCTGCCTAACCTGCGGCAAACTCTCCACCAACGGAAGCAGGTGCGAACTCCACGCCTACAAGGTAGAAGCCGAACGGAACGCCAGAAGAGCGCAAACCAAACGCAATACAGGTCAATACTCAGGCTCATACAAACGCCTATCCAAGATCGTTAGAGAAACCGCTACCGTATGCCACCTATGCGGCAAACCCTTCCAACCGGGCGACCAAATCGAAGCCGACCACCTAACCCCAGCAACCCCCGTAGTATCCATAAACCAACTCGCACCCGCACACCGAGAATGTAACGCCAGCCGCGGCAACAAACCCGTCTAAACGCCACCCAACACCGCACAGACCCCCACCCGTAGACCCACGGGGGTAGTCAAATCGTGCCAGACTGGCGCAAGTTCTAC
>FUWD013174505.1_pt1 | contig 20639 bp, 20 predicted proteins | sample 1063281 | NCBI WGS metagenome assembly FUWD01 (sample SAMEA79048168, study PRJEB19326) | metagenome | biome: marine | reverse complement strand
CGGCCAACATGAAAACATGAACATATTAGAGAGAAGGAAAAAAGCCCTTGGGAATGGCCGCACATACTTTTATCAGAAACCGCTTCATATTGTAAAAGGGGAAGATGTTTGGTTGTTTGATGGCGAGGGCAAAAGATATCTTGATGTTTACAACAATGTAGCACATGTCGGCCACTCTAACCCGAAGGTAACAGAGGCGATCACAAAACAAAACAACACACTCAACACAAACACCCGATACCTACATGAAAACATCGTCAAACTAGCAGAGAGGCTTACGCTGACGACAGAAAACAAGCTAGATACCGCCTATTTTTGTTGCTCAGGAAGTGAGTCGAATGATTTGGCAGTTCAGTTGGCAAAGGCGCACACCAAGAAACAAGGCTGTATTGTTCTTTCAAACGCATACCACGGAAATACAACAGAAGTTTTCCAGTTAAGTCCGGAAGATTGCCCAGAAGACCTAAGAAAGGACTGGGTAAAAACAATTCCCGGACCAGGAAGCTATACCAAGGATGAGCAGGCTTATATTGAAGCGCTCAAAAAAGAGATCGAGAACTTTGAGAGCAGCGGAATAGGGGTTGCTTGCTTTATTGCCGATAGCATTTTTAGCAGCGATGGAATTTATGAAATCCCAAAAGGCTTCCTAAAAAACATCTACCAAGAAATAAGAAATAACGGAGGCATTGTGATTGCGGATGAAGTTCAGTCTGGCTTTGGAAGGTTGGGCGATCACATGTGGGGCTATCAAGACGATTGTGTTGCTCCCGATATCCTCACAATGGGCAAACCAATGGGCAACGGACACCCGGTGTCTGCATTGCTGACACACAGGAAGATTGTCGATTCCCTTGATGAAGCATATGATGGCAGCGCATATTTTAATACGTTTGGCGGAAACCCCGTGTCAGCAGCAGCAGCTCTTTCTGTTCTCGATATTCTTGAGGAAGACAACCTGATTGATCAAGCAAGAAGGGTTGGGCACCACCTCAAAACACAACTTGAACAAACCCTCGAAAAGACTGAAAGCATTAAGGAAATAAGGGGGAAAGGGCTTTTCTTAGGCATCGAGCTGAATGATCCAATCTTGGCCGCAAACATTATGGAAGACATGATGCAGGAAGGTGTTCTGGTCGGTAAAACCGGGCCAACAAACAGCGTAATAAAGCTGAGACCACCAATGACCTTTAACACAGAGCATGCAGAGTTATTGGTGGACAAGCTCAACCGTTGTCTTGAAAAAGCTAACTAATTTCAACCACAACGGGCGTGTGATCCGATGGCTTTTCAAGCGATCTTGGTTTTTCATCAATATAACCTTTTTTGCACGCTGATCTAAGCCCATCCGAAACAAGCAATAAATCAATTCTCAAACCAAGCCCTCTCCTATGTGCAGCAGCCCTGTAGTCCCACCAACTGTGAAAGCCAGGGGCTTTTTCGAACATACGAAAACTGTCATGAAACCCCAAAGACATGATTTCCTCAAAGCTAGAACGCTCTTGGTCACTGCATAGAATTTTACCTTCCCACTCAGCAGGGTCATGTATGTCCTCGTCACTTGGAGCAATGTTAAAATCACCAAGTACAACCATTTTTGGATATTTTTTTAAATCAGCATCCAGCATTTTTTTTAAATGATTCAACCAATCAATTTTATATGAAAACTTTTCTGTTCCAATGGCCTGTCCATTTGGAACATAGACATTAACTATTCTGATGCCCTCATTAGTGGTTGAGAGCACCCTCGTTTGAGGATCATTGAAATCAACGATGCCCTTGGTTGTGTTTGTTGATATGTTTTTTGTGATGTTTGCGACACCGTTGTATGACTTTTGTCCAAATGCCTCTACAGCATAGGACATGGACTCAAATGCCCCATAAGGAAAAAGCTCATCCACCACCTTTGTTTCTTGAAGAGCCAGCACATCGGGCTGATTTTCTTCAATCCAGGCAATCACATGATCAATTCTTGCCCTGATACCGTTGACATTCCAGCTTGCAATTTTCATAAAAACGAATGTAAACCATTTGTTTGTGAATGTAATGAACTTTTATTAAAAAGCAGCTATATTTGTTTCACCAAAGACCCAAAATAAAAGCACCATGAAAGCAAAAATATTTGGAAAAACAGACTGTATCCACTGCGAAAAAAGCCAAAAATGCTGTGTTCTCAGAAGGGCATTGAGTATGATTACTTAGAGCTGGGCAAGGATTTTGAAATGCAATTTATTTTAGAAAAATTCCCCGGGGTCAGAACCTTCCCACAGATTATTGTCGACCAGAAACACATTGGCGGCTATGATGATCTTGCAGTCTTTTTGAGACAACAAACATAAGGAGAGTCGTAATGAAGGTGTTGATCACATTGGCCACCATGTTTTTTTTAACAACCCCAGCCATTGCTGGCGGACATAACAATGACCACCACGTAATGAATAAAGAAGAGTGTGTTGAGCTGAAAGAAGGCATTTTGGAGCTTTTGCAGGTGGCGGATTATTATTGGACAGAGATTGAGAAAGACCCAGAAAACAAGGAGCTTTATGAGATCGTTGCTTTTTACTCACAACAAGCAGCAAATTATTCTACCGTTTATGACGTATGGTGTGATTAATTTTCAACCTCCGACTGAAGACGACGCACCACAGCACCGGTTTCTGGGCAAACGCCCCTCCAAATAGAAAAAGACTCCGCAGCTTGTTCCACCAACATCCCCCAGCCTTGTAGAGCCGGTTTTGATCCATTTTCGTTTGACCAGGCTTGAAAAAGCGTTTGCTGCCAAGAATAATTGACATCATACGAGTCAGCACCCTTTATAGCAATGGGACTAACGGAGGGGACGGTGTTTGATAACTGAGAGGACGTTGTGTTTATGACCAAATCATAGTTTCTGTCAATGCTTTCCCCGGGAGCGCAATCAATTTGAAAGAGATGAAGGAACGCATCTCTTAGGGCCTCGGCTTTTTTTTCAGTCCGGTTGGTCAGCGTTATGTTTTTTGGTTCCATATCAATAATGGAGGGTAAAATGCTTTTGGTGGTGCCTCCAGCACCAATCAGAAGAACCGACCGACCTTCAATTTTTATATTGTTATTGTTTAAGTCTCTAATCAGACCAAGGCCATCTGTGCTTTCCCCGTAAACGCGCCCATCCTCAGAAAAAGAAAGCGTGTTAACAGCGCCACAGCTCTTTGCTTGTGCACCAAGAACATCTGAAAAATCATAGGCCAAGCCCTTGAATGGAAGCGTCACATTAACCCCCCTTCCTCCAGACCTAAAGAATTCTTCCATAACCATGGCAAAAGTACCCTCTGTTGCCTCAAGCTTTTCATAGGAGATATTGTGACCGAGCTGCTCGCCAAACAACCGATGGATTTTGGGCGATTTGCTGTGCCCAATTGGGTTTCCAATTACTGCATATTTATCCACTTAATGGTGCGCCGCTACCCTCGAATTACATCGTTGGTAAGTATATCAACAATTCTCGATGGTTTGCTGCTTGCAGCTGTTGACCCCTCAACAATAAAATCAACAATGCCTAAAAGCACCTCTTGAACCTCTTCAAATGATTTGAGCTCAGTCTCCCCATGATAATTAGCACTGGTGGAGACAATTGGCGACCCCAAAAGAGCATGAAAAAATGGAATCGGATCTTTTTGTGTGACCCTTATGGCAACAGAGGAGTGTTTGCCTGTGATCCAAGAAGGAGCGCTGCCCGTCTTTGGGGCTAAATAGGTTGTTGGAATGCTGCTTTCAGACTCTAAAACCGTTTTTTGATCATTGTCTATATCGATCCAGTCTTCAATCCCACTGATCGAGGAGCCCAACAGGATCAACCCCATTTCCTCTGGCCTTTGTTTGATTTTTAGAAGTTTGTTAACCGCGTTTTTATTATTTGGGTCGCACCCTAAGCCATAAACAGTATCGGTTGGGTATGCAATTACACCGCCCGATTTGAGAACCCCAGCTACGTTGTTGCTTTCTTTGATTTTTTCTTCCCCTTTTTCTTGGCAGGGGCCTTTTCTAAGAGGTCAAGACAGTCCTGAAGCTCCAAACTCTCTGGCTCCTTGTCTTTTGGTATTGAGGCATTCTTTTTGCCATCAGTGACATAAGCACCCCATCGCCCATCAACAATTTTAATGGAGCTATCGTCAAAAGTTTTAAGCGCACCAGAGCCCTTTGAGCTCGATATGCTTAAAAGTGCTTCTTCCAGTTCCACCGAAAACGGATCCAGGCCTTTTCGCCCCCTAAAGTTTTTGGAGCCTCGTTTGAAATAAGGACCATACGGCCCAATGGTAACAACAACCTTCTCTCCTGACTCTGGGTCAACCCCAAGCTCTTTTGGCAAACCCAGATAGTCCATAGCTCTCTCAAAAGTCATTGCCTCAACAGAGTCTGTTTTCAACATGCCCACATACCTTGGTTTATTTCCATCTTCTTTGGACCCAAGCTGAACCGTTGGGCCATACCTGGCCTCCCTGACAATGACAGGCTCATTTGTTTCTGGGTGATAGCCAAGAACATTCTCGCTTGGTTTGTTTAAGAGAATGCAAGCCTCTTCAAGATTGATCGAGAACAGAGATTGACCCTCTTTTATCGTGGCCCACTCAAGCGTCTCATCTTTTTCCATGTCGCCAACCTGTATCGCAGGACCATTTTTTGTCATCCTCGCAAACACGGGCCTGCCGGTTTCAGGGTGATTACCCAAAGGCCTTTGCGGGTTTACATCTCTTCTTGTCACGCCATCACTGACTTCATCAACGGCCTCTATCAAAGGGGACCAAAAGTCATTCAAAATGTCTTGCTTGCTTTTTTTCCCACTCGAGATCTCATCCAGATTATTTTCCATGTTGGACGTGAACTCGTCGCTTATGTACCCCCCAAAGCGCTCATTAAGAAAGTTACTGACAAGCCGACCCATGTCAGATGGCTCATATCTTTTCTGTTTTAACCAGACGTATTTTCTATCAGTAAGCTTGGAGAGAATGTCGGCATACGTTGAGGGCCTTCCAATACCCTTTTCTTCCAGCGCTTTAATCATACTGGCATCATTATATCTGGGCGGGGGGTCTGTAAAGTGTTGGGCTTTAATCAGCCCTTTGAATCCTATCGCGTCATTCTCATTGATTGGAGGCGGCTTGTTATCTGTAACCTCCTCCTGGGTTGCTTCTAGGTAACCGCTAAAAACAAGCTCTTGGTCTGAGAAGGAAAATGTTGCCAAGCTTTCATCGCCCATAGGGACAAACTCAATAGAGGTTCTTTCGAATGTTGCATCTTTCATCTGTGATGCAACCGTTCTTCGCCAGATTAGCTCATAGAGCTTGAATTCGTCTTCTTGAAGTGTTTTTTTAGCCTCGCTTGGGATCAGGCTTATGTCTACAGGCGTTATGGCGCCATGCGCCTCTTGAATATTTTTAGCTTCTTTTTTATTTTTATAGTTTCTGGGCTGAAGGTAGACCTCCCCATACATGCTGACTACCTGGGCCCTTACGGAAGGAAGCTTACCTTGATCAATCTCTATTGAGTCTGTTCTGATATAGGTGATTAGACCACCACCTTCTCGCGCATACAGTGATTGAGCAATTTGCATGGTTCTTTTTGGTGTAAACCCAAACTTATTTGAAGCCTGTTGTTGAAGCACGGATGTTCTAAAAGGCTCTCTTGGTGAGCGCTTAATGGCTTTTTTGGTGATGGATTTTGCGACAAGGCCTGCTTGGCATTGGTCCTCAAGCTCAGCGCTGAGACCCTCAACGAGCGCAGTAGAATCAAAGGTAAATTTTTTGACCGGCTCTTGTTTATAAATGGATAGCTTGGCCTCATACTCACCATCTTTTTCAAGCCTTGCTGAGACCGTCCAATATTCTTGTGGAACAAAGGCTTCAATTTCTCTCTCTCTTTCAACAATCATTCTCAGGGCAGGGCTTTGGACTCTTCCAGCAGAATGATTATTGCTTGGGAACAGTCGCCACAACAAAGGAGACAGCGAAAAACCAAAGTGTCGATCGACGGCTCTTCTCGTTTCTTGAGACTGAACAAGGTCCATGGCTATCTCGCCAGGGTTATTTACAGCCTCTTTGACAGCCTTTTCGCTTATTTCATAAAAAACAGCACGCTTGATGTCGGGCTGTTCAAATTTGGCATTTGCAATAATGTCCGCTACATGCCAAGCAATTGCTTCTCCTTCTCTATCAGGGTCAGTTGCAAGAATGACTTGCTCAGCATTTTTCGCCTTCCCTTTGATTTCTTTGACCGCATTTTCTTTTCCAGGACTGACGACATATTTCATTGAATAACCATTGTCTGGATCTATTGCATCTTTTTTAGGGAGCTCCCTAATGTGACCGATGGTTGGCAGAACGGCATAGCCGTCGCCCAGATATTTCTGGATCGTTTTTGCCTTAGCAGGCGATTCTACAATGACTAATTTACTCATAACGAATATAAAATTTCACAACAAGGGTTAGTGAGGCAATGATTATAAATACAAAAGAATTATTAATTCAAGATTTTTGGCGAATCAATTGATTCGTCGTTTTCATAGGCATGCAGCCTTACTTCAACCGAAGGCTCCTGAAAAAGCATTAATATGCTTAAGGCTTTTACCACCTCCAAGTCCATAGGCTCAATTCCTAGTGAGGTAAGCTTGTCGATCAACAACTCTCGCTTTTCTGGCGAAAGAAGCCCGAACTTCTCTAAGCGGGTGATATAGCTTTGACACTCCACATCGAGCAAGCTCTTTTCATCTTGGCTAAGAATCCTTATTGACGATTTGCTTGGGCTGTGGAGCATAGGAGCTTCTGCTGAGCTTTTAAATATCTCAACCCAATCCATAGCATGATCAATCGCATCGTCCTGAAAGCCAGCACCTATGAGGTGATCGCGTATCTCAAATGGACTATCCGACTCTCTTATGGGGTCTTCAGAGTAGTATTCGAATAGATACAGAAGGATATCGAGAAAATCTTCTTTTATGCTTTGGTTCATTGAAAGAAAACAGTTAAGTTACTTCGAGCATGAATCAAAAGGAACAGCAGGTCAACGTATTTTTAATTAAATTTTCTGAACCGCCAAAAAAGCTATTTTTGGAAAAAAACAACAACATCATGATAAGATAACCCTCCCTTATTTAAGTGTGCTTGGACGTGTTTGAAAGCTTAGAAATTTTACAATTTCCAGATGAAAGGTTGAGACGCATATCACAACCCATTGAAGGTTTTAATCAAGAATTGAAAGCGCTGGCAGACAAAATGTTAGAAATCATGTATCAGTCAAGCGGGATCGGACTAGCCGCCCCTCAGATTAACCAAACAGTTCGGCTGATCGTTGTGGATGTTACAGAGGAAAGAAGCAACCCACATATTTTTGTAAACCCAAAAATAAAACATCCTTCAGGCACAGTTGAAAGCAGTGAGGGCTGCCTTTCTGTTCCTGAGATTAGAACCACAATTAAGCGATATCAAAACATCACGCTGCAATACCAAGACCTAAATGGCGACAAACACGAAGAGGCGCTCAGCGACCTGATGTCTATATGTGTTCAGCATGAAATTGACCACCTTGATGGCAAGCTTTTTATTGACTATGTATCAGACATCAAACTTCAAAGGCTCAGAAAAAAATTGCCAAAAATAAAAAGACCCAACCGCCGACAGAGGGGACAAGAGTGAGGGTTGTCTAATGGCAAGCAATAAAGGCCTGAATAGCACCCTTGTTTATGCGGGTTCGGACAGCTTTTCGGTTCCCTCGCTGCGAAGGCTAACAGAGCTCAAATATAAAAAAATAATAGTGTTAACGAAACCGCCGAAGAAACAAGGCCGAGGCATGAAGCTAAGAAATAACCCTTTGGCTCAATTTTCATCAGAACACAATATTGAAACGCTTATGCCTGAAAACCCAAACGATAAAAGCTTCTTAAGGAGTTTGGTTGACAGGTCTCCCGAAGCGCTTATTACATCTGCTTATGGCAAGAGGTTGTCCAAGGATCTTCTGGAATGTTTTTGTTTGGGCAGTATCAATGTTCACCCATCGTTGCTTCCTAGGTGGAGGGGCCCGTCCCCAATAGAGACAGCTATCCTTGAGGGCGATAGTATAACCGGAGTCACTTTAATGCAAATGACAGACGAGCTTGATGCCGGCCCAATATACACTCAAGAAACAATACCCCTTAAAAATGAAAATACAAAAACACTCTCTAAAAAGCTTTCATTGCTGGCAGCAGACATGCTTGAAGAGTTCCTCCCTGTTTTTTTTGAAGGCGCCTCAAAACCTCAGGAGCAGAACGAAAGCCTTGTAACACAGAGTAAGATTATAAAAAAAGAGCACGCCCGTGTTGACTGGAACGAGTCGTCTGAAACCATAGACAAAAAAATTAAGGCTTACTACCCATGGCCAGTGGCCCACACTTATTTGGGCGAAAAATATATCAGAATATGGGACTCTGAAGTCTTGTTAGGGAATGGAGAGGGTAACAGGCCTGGAAGGGTGGTGTCTGTCTGCAAAGAGGGGGTTATCGTTAAATGCAAAGAGGGCAAGATCGCACTCAAAGGGATTCAACCAGAGGGAAAAAAAGAAATGCTCGCAACAGACTTTGCAAGAGGAAACAAACTAGAGGGCAGGCTCTTTTCATGAGTAAAAAACTGCAATATTCAGCCACAATTGTTTTAATTCTGCTTCTTTCAGGCACGCAAGGCTTTGCAAAAGGAGGGGATGGAAAGTCTTATGTCAGAGACGGTGTTTATTACAGTGATATCCAACTGCCTTTTAGGCTCGAGCAACAACAAATTGAGGCGCTGGACTCTGGGGTGACGCTAAATTTTCAATTGGATTTTTCAATTGTTGATGTAAGGAGCTGGAGGATAGACCGCGACATAGGAACGCTGAGCCAAGCCTATTCAATCAGACTAAACGCATTCACGGGCAGATACTCGATAACAAACCTAAACATCGGGACAAAGTTTGCCCTTTCCTCAACCCAAGAAGTAGAGAGCTTTCTTTCAGAAATCAAAAACATACCCTTGGTTGACGACTCAATTTTAGACATTGAACGGAACTACAGCGTAATAATGCAAGCAAGCATAACCGCAGAAGGCATATCGCAATGGATTAAAGCCCTATCCTTTTGGAGACAAAACCTAGATACAGAATTTGAGACAATAGAATGGATGCTTTTGGATTAAAGGCTTTAAATATAAGGAGATTGGTTTCTGCGCTCATTTTCTTAAGTGTTGTATCCTTGGCCGCACTTTTGTTTTCAGACGATGACCCAAGCGAGCTTAACAGAATCCAAGTTTCGTTGCTCGCCATTAACCTGGCTTCATTCTTAGTCTTGTTGCCAATCGTTGCGTTGAGCGTAAAAAAACTATTTTTTGATTACAAACAAAAAAACTAGGCGCAAAATTGAGATTTAGGCTGGCCTTGGCTTTTTCAGGCTTAGCGCTTATTCCGGCGATTGTTGTATTCTTTTTTGCAATCAATTTCATGAATAAAGGCATCAGCGTTTGGTCAGATGCGGATGTCGAGAAAGGCTTAAGCGATGCTTTAATGCTAGGAAGGTCTGCTTTGGACGAGAGAATCCAAGACGGCTTGTTTGCTACATCAAACATATCCATCCAACTCAAAGGAATGGAGAACATAGCCCAGACACTTGAAAAACAGAGAAAAGAAAATAATGCACTCCAGCTCTCTTTAATTGACTCGGACCTACGACTTTTAGCCAATAGTTCGTCACAGCTCGATCGGTCATCGAGCAGGATTCCAACAAGCTTTGAAATAAACCAGGTTGCGCTTAAACAATCCTGGACCAGCTTAGATTCAACCGCAGACGATCAGTACCTAATTAGGGTCTTGGTCCCCGCAGTCAACTTCTCATTGAACGAAAAACCGATTTATTTGCAAGCCCTTTACAGCGTTGATCCGAAACTAAGCATGATGGCCTATTCTGTTGAGGAAACCTATGCCAGATATGGAATGCTAAGCTTCATGAAAACGCCAATACAATATAGCTATGCGCTGACTTTGGGCATCGTCGTGCTGTTGGCTCTTTTGTTGGCAATCTATGGTTCCTTTGAGTTTGCAGACAGGCTGGTGAAGCCAATTGAGGCTCTAGAGAAACAGACGGACAAAAAAAGCAGCCCAGAAAAGAAGCTCTCCTCAACCAGCGACGGCGAAGATGAAATCAGCATTCTTGTTAACTCTTTTATGGCAGCCCAAAAGGAGGCTGCATGGAGCGATGTTGCCAAACGGATGGCGCATGAGATCAACAACCCGCTGACACCTATTCAGCTGTCGGCCGAGAGAATCCAAAAAAAGGTTTAGCGCCTCAGCCGAGGAAAAGGAGTTTATTGACTCATCAACCAGAACAATCATAACCCAAGTGGATGTGCTCCGAGACCTTGTTAGCGCCTTTAGTAATTTTGCAGAACGCGAAAAACTCAACTTTAAAAAAACAGACATAAACAACCTGATTGAGGAAACCATACTGCTCTTTTCTATACAACATAAGAATATTTCTTTTGGCTTAAACGGAGGCGGCTTAGATTTGATTGAGGTGGATTCAAACAAGATTCAACAAGTGTTAAACAACCTGCTGCTAAATTCAATCGATGCTTGTCAAGACACAAAAAATCCAAAAATTACTATTGAAACAGAACCAAAGAAAGCCGATTCTGCAACCTTCTGTGAGGTGACATTGAGCGATAACGGACAAGGTTTTGGCGAGGATATTATTGGCAATGCTTTTGAGCCTTACCAAACATCAAAAGAGGGTGGAAAAGGCCTTGGATTAGCCATTGTAAAAAGCATCATTGATGAACACAAAGGAGAAATAAGTATAGAAAACAGCAATCGGGGCGCAAGCATAAAAATCATTTTGCCAACAAAACAAAATAAATCGAAGGAAGGCATTTAGTGAAACAAACAAAACAGCACATACTCATCGTTGATGATGAGCTCGAAATACGAAAAATTATCCAAGAGATTCTAAGCGACGAAGGGTACTCAACTGCAACCGCTTCGTCTGCTGAGGATGCAAGAAACCAGGTAAGGAGCAGAAAACCCGACCTTGTTTTCCTCGATATTTGGATGCCAGGAGAGGATGGCATAAGTTTGCTGAAGGATTGGAAAGATCAACCAGAAACAGATTTTTCTGTCGTCATGATATCGGGGCACGCAACGATTGAGACAGCGATTGAGGCCACCAAACTTGGCGCAAAAGATTTTATTGAAAAGCCCGTCTCAATAGAAAAGCTGCTCGCAGCAGCAGAAGGGGCGCTGCCCCAAAAGATAAAAGGAGAGGATGTTTTTTCTCATTTGATTCAAAACACACAACCATTTAGCAAGAGACTAGAGGGCCTTGAACAAGAGATGATAAAAAACAAGATATTTGTGATGCAGTCTGAAGAGGGCCAAGAAAAAGTGGCTTGGGCCAGAGCTCTTCATTTAAAACACTATAGCGAAGTGGGTGAGTTTAAGCAGCTTCAAATCAAACAAAAAGAAACCTCTATAGAGCAGGAACGAAAGGATGTGTTTGAAACACTAGAGGATCAAAAAAATGCGACGATCTTTATCGAGAACATAAAAAACCTTTTCGAAGAGAACAAAGCACCTGTTTCAAAAAAATTAATTGCGTGCACACACAATCGGCCGATAAAGATATTTGTTAGCGCTACTGATACCAATGAAATCAGTTTTTTGGAGGAGAAAAACATTGCTGTGCTAGATATTTCACCCTTGCGAAACACGCTCAAAGAGGTGCCACAAATACTAGATACAACAATCAAGTTTTTCGTCGAAAGAGATGGACACGACTATAGAAGGGTTAGTCTGGCATCTCAAAATATGCTCTCAAAATACCAATGGCCAGGAAACCTTCGGCAGCTTGTAGATCTAGCCCAGGCACTCCTTTCAAGAAAAGACAAAGAAATAGTAAACGTGGACGAGATTCAAGAAATCATAACTCTACAAGGACCAAGCGGAAACATTCTTATAGAAAACAACCTCCTCTCCTTGAGCATGAAGGAGGCTAAAAAGCTTTTCGAAAGAGCCTATCTTACTAGGCAGTTAGAGCTTGTCGGCGGAAAGATAAGCGAACTGTCTAGAAGGGTGGATATGGAGCGTACAAACCTATATAGAAAATTACAGTCGCTAGACATTGAGTATAAAAAGAAGAAAAAGCCTACATCTTAACAGGGGATGAAACCCCTAAAATTTCAAGACCATCCTCAATTATTGTCGAAACACAGAGCAGCAGAAGCAGGCGAGCATTTCTGGTCTCTTCGTCATCCGAGACAAATTTGGTAGACCCATAATAGGAGTGAAAAAGCTGCGCCAACGATTTCAGGTAATTTGCAATTTTGTTAACAGACCGAGAGTCAGCGCTTTTTAGAATGGTTTCCGGATATTTGCCCAAAAATGAAACAATGTCTTCCTCAATAGGCAAACCAAGCTTCCCAAGGTTTAATTTTTCTGAGCCCTCATCAAAAACATAGCCCCTCTTTTTTATTTCCTTAAACACACTTTTAATTCGAGCGTTTGCATACTGAATATAGTAGACGGGGTTATTATTGTTTTGTTTTGTTGCAAGCTCCAAGTCAAAATCTAGATGTTGGTCATGGGACCTGCTGACATAAAAAAATCTTGCTGCATCGACACCAACCTCTGAATACAAGTCTCTCATAGGCACAAAGTTTCCTGATCGTGTGGACATTTGAAGCTTTTTCTTGCCTCTATAAAGGGTTACAAACTGCATTAGTATTACTTCGAGATCAGAAGGGTTGTTTCCTGTTGAGGCAAGCCCGGCCTCAAGCCTAGAAACGTAACCATGGTGGTCTGACCCCAAAACATTAATCAAAAGATCAAAGCCCCGAAGTTTTTTATGCTGATGATAAGCAATATCGGATGCAAAGTAGGTAGATCTTCCATCTTCTCTAATCACCACGCGATCTTTATCATCGCCGTGTTTTGTTGATTCAAGCCAAAGCGCACCATCTTTTTCATACGCATTACCTGTTTTCTTTATGGCTCCACAGGCGTCTTCAATTCTCCCCTCGGAAAAGAGAGATTTTTCTGAATAGAAGTTGTCTTGAGCGACCCCAAAGTCTGCCAGATCGCTTTGAAGTAATTCCGTCATCTGTAAAACGGCTTTATCTGATATGGCCGCAAAAAGATCAGGCCCGACCACTGTCTTCATTTCAAGTATCAGAGCGTCAACAAGCTCATCCGTCGTCCCGCTTAGCTTAGGAAGCGAAAGTTTCTCGTTGATTTCAAGACCCTGATCACGGAGTTTCTCGGCAATATCTTTGATGTATGAGCCTTTATAAAGGCCGTCTACCTTTTTTAAGGCCGCCCCTTCTGTGATCAATACCTCAAACAGAACACTCGCACAAAGAATATCAATCTGTCTCCCGGCATCGTTCAAGTAATACTCAGTAAAGACCTCGTGACCCGCTTTTTTGAGAAGCCTTGCCAATGAATCACCATACGCAGCATGACGGCCATGCCCAACATGCAGGGGCCCTGTCGGGTTTGCAGAAATAAATTCCAAAAGGATTTTCTTTCTCTGTTTGACGCATAATGACCCAAACCCTCTGCCTTGGTTGGCGATGACCCGAAGAACCCCATGCTTTTTTTCTGCAGAAAGATAGAAGTTTATAAAGCCCGGTCTTACAAACTCTACTCGATCAAGCTCTTCGGAAGTCTCAATTGAGCCGCTGATTTCTTCAGCAACTTTCAACGGAGATCGTTTAACCCTTCCTGCCAGTTTTAGTGCGATGTTGCTGGAAAAATCCCCATGCTCATTATTGCTGTTCCTAGAAAGCTCGAGACCGATCTCGTTAACCTCTTTCTCATTTATGCTTTGGCTTTTCGACAAGGCACCCACAAGCAGGTTTTTTATTTTTTCTTCGATTGTCATGAGTGATCTGTAGGGTCTACATCAATTGACCATTTGAGCTTTGTCCCAAGTTTTTTTTCATCAACAAAGCTTAACAAGCGCCCACCCGTGATGTGTAGTTTTTTTCTACTCTTGCTTGTAAGCATAAGCTGCCCTCTTTTTCTTCCTCGAATTTTTCCAATTGGAGAAGGAATTGGGCCAAGCACCCTCAGCGAGCTTAACCCCTCAGAGTTTTTTATAAACGCAGCCACAGCATCTAAAAAGTCAAATACCCTGTTCTCATTGGGCGACTCTGCTCTTACCAAAACAGAATATGTATACGGAGGCCACCCCAAACGCTTTCTGTCACCTTTGTTTTCCTCGTAGAACTCCCTATAGCTTTTATTTAAAAGAGATTTCAGGGCTTCGTTATTCGGGTTATGGGTTTGAAGCAAAACCAAACTTTTTTTGTCTCTTCTTCCACACCTTCCTGAGGCTTGGTAGTACTGCTGAGCAAAGCGCTCTCCACTTCGGTAACCACTTCCGAAAAGACCCTGGTCAACATTAATAAAAGCCACAAGCGATAGGTTTGGAAAGTCATGGCCTTTGGTGAGCATTTGCGTCCCCACGAGAATCTTTGCGGCACCTGATTTGGCGTGTTCGAACACCTCTTCCCTTTTTTTATTACTCCTTGTTGAGTCACGATCAATTCTGATAATCAACTCTTCCGGAAATCTCTGTTCGAGCTCCTCTTCGATTTTCTCAGTACCATGACCAATGGTTATTTTCTTTCCCATGCAGGCCGAGCAATTTTTTTCTGCTGTTTTTCGGTAGGAACAATGGTGGCACTTTAATTTTTCCGAGCCTTTGTATGAGACGAGGTTGCTTTCGCATCTTGGGCATTCATCTATTTTTCCGCAAACCTCACACATTGTCACAGGCGAGTACCCCCTTCGGTTTATAAACAAAAGGGACTGCTCGTTTCTCTCCAAGGAATTAGAAATGGCGCTGATCAAAGGGCTACTCAGGCCTTTGTTGGATGGGTTGATATTTAGATTGATAAGTTTTTTTTCGGGCGGCTTCGCAGAAAAAACCTTTTTGTTCAGTTGTACCTCGCTGTATTTCCCCCGCTCTGAATTCAATAAGCTTTCATAAGAGGGAGTCGCCGACCCGAGAATAAGGCCACAACCGACCTGTTTTGCTCTTATAACAGCAAGGTCTCTAGCAGAGTACAGCAGCCCAGACTGTTGTTTGTATGATTCATCATGTTCTTCATCAACCACAATCAGGCCAAGAGAGCGAAAGGGGACAAATATAGAAGAGCGTGTACCAAGAATAATTGAAACCTCGTTTTCTTTTGCAGCAAGCCACACCTTTGCCCTAGATTTTTCTGTAGTGGACGAGTGTATTATGCCAACAGAACCCCCAAACCTTGAAGTTATTGCTTCAGACAACTGCGGGGTTAGCCCGATCTCAGGAACCAGAAAAAGAACCTGTTGCCCTCTCTTAAGAGCGCCCTCCATTAGTTGAAGATATAGTTCTGTTTTTCCGCTACCAGTAACTCCGTTAAGAAGAATGGGCACGGGATTTTTGAGCAACTTGACGCATTTGTCAAAAGCCTTTTTTTGATGATTGGTCAGCTTTTTTTTGCCAGAGGATTTTTTAAACAACATGCTTTCAAGCTCTGGAGTTTTTCCTGACCGAAGGTATTTTGGAATTGCTGCGGCATAAGCTTTTCCAATGGGGTAGTGGTAGTAGTTCTTACACCATGAAATCAGATCGCTGGTGTTTTTATCAACCAGAGGGGATTGATCGATTATTGATTTACAGAGCTTAATTTTTTTCTTGGGAAGCGTGGTTTCATGAGAAATGGCATGAATAAACCCAACCACCTCCCTTCTTCCAAAAGGAACCAAGACTCTTTGGCCAATTTCAGGCTTATGATCCAGGTCTTTGGGAGGGTAATAATCAAAAAATTGTGACACCGGGGTGTCAACAACAACATTTAAAATTTGGGGCTTCAATAGCCCAAGGATTTTATACAAGCGCTGACCCGATCCAGACCCTCCGCTAGATAGTCCTGGTTTGCACCGATTCCAAACCTAAGATATCCATCCATCCCGTAGCAATCACCAGGGACAATCAACACACTTTGTTCAACCCGTAGTTTATGAACAAGCTCAGTGCTATTGATGTTCATGTTGTAGCCCACAAATGCCATCCCACCAGCCCTTGGCGGAACAAAGGTGAATAATTCGCCATGACTATTAACCCAATCTTGGAACAACACTAAGTTTTCTCTGAGCATCTTGCTTGACCGCCCCAAAATTTTCTTTCTTGTTGGCAGGGTCATAATTTTGGTTCCGATTTCTTGTGAAATCACAGAAGCGCAGAGGGTTGTATAGTCTTTTCTGGTCCAGACGCTTTGAATAACCTTTGGCGAGGCAACAAGCCATCCAATTCTTAACCCTGGATGAGCAAATGACTTTGATAAACCACAAGAAATAAGGGACCTATCGTAAAAGTGAACAAAACTTTTTGTTTCATTGCCGTCAAGTTCTGAGCCCCTATAAACCTCGTCAGAGTGGATATATGCCCCGTGTTTGTCCGCTATTGCAGCAATTGATTTCATTTCCTCATCGGTCATTACTGCACCGGTTGGATTGCTTGGGTTGCAGATAGAAAGCAACTTTGTTTTCTTGTTGACCACCGATGCAAGCTCATCAAGATCCAAATGCCAACCCAGGGATTCTTTGAGACGAATGGTCTTTACGGACGCCCCTAGGTTTTTTGCCAGTCCAGGCACTTGCATGTAATTTGGCAGAACCATAACAACCTCATCACCGGGCTCAACCAAAGTCCAACCGATCAAAAAATTGGCTTCAGCAGAGCCGTTCGTTACAAGAACATTGTCCGCATTAATTTCCCCCGGATACCACGATGCAATAGCAGAGAGGAGCTTAGGATCCCCAGTCGTATAGCCATAATATATTTCCATGTTGAGGATTTCTTTTATCTCCTCAGCGGACATCAAGTCGTTCATCGATAATGGATGGTTTCCGCTATCGCTCAGGTTGTACTTCACTTCATTTTCGTAAAGCGATTGAAGGCGTTCCATTTCAAATTCTACAAACATGATGGTGAGAATAGCACAACTGTTGTGATAGGAATACGAGGCGTAAAGTTATTTTTCTTAGAGCTCTTTGATAGAGTTCACGAGGTCCGTAGCAACGGCTTGTCCATCTCCATAAAGCATCCTTGTGTTATCAAGGAAAAACAAAACATTTTCAATGCCAGAGAACCCAGTCCCTTGACCTCTTTTGACCACAATTACATTGGACGCATAGTCGGCATTAAGTATTGGCATACCATAGATTTCACTCGACGGATCTGTTCTTGCGATTGGATTCACAACATCATTTGCACCAATAACCAGCGCCACATCACAACTCTTAAACTCTTGGTTTATCTCGTCTTCATCAAATATCAGCTCATAAGGCACACCAGCCTCTGCCAGTAGAACATTCATGTGCCCAGGCATTCTTCCTGCTACTGGATGAATGGCAAACTTTACATCAACACCTTTCCCTATAAGAAGTTGGCTGAGCTCCCAAACTTTCTGCTGAGCCTGGGCAACAGCCATACCATACCCAGGGATGATAATAACTTTTTGTGCAAACGCCATCATAATCCCAGCATCCCCTGCCTCAATGGGCTTCATTTCTCCCTCAGCCTCGCCTCCGCTTACTTGTGCGGTTTCACCAAATGGAAAAAGCACACTGATGAGTGTTTTGTTCATTGCTTTTGCCATCAACTGTGTAAGCAATGTTCCCGCAGCACCAACCACCGTGCCCGCAATGATCATCGAGTAGTTTTGCAAAACATATCCCTCAAACCCGACTGCTAAACCGGTGAGCGCATTATAGAGCGAGATAATAACCGCCATATCCCCTCCTCCGATTGGCATTGTCATCGCGATACCCAGTATTAGGGCAATGACAAAAACCATAATTACCAAGGTTGCATCGGCGTCGAAACCTGCAACTACGAGAGCAGAAAGCACCACGGACCCGAGCAAAAGCACTAGGTTAATTTGGTGCTGTCCTTTGAACCTAAAGGTGCCTTTGATCATTCCCTGAAGTTTTCCAAATGCGATTAGGCTCCCGGTGAAAGAAATTGAACCAATAATGCCCCCAATTAAAGCAAGAGTGGCAACACTGATCGACAAGTGGTGATCTTTAAATAATTCAACGGCCGCAATGGCAGCCGCCGCTCCTCCTCCCATGCCATTGTACAATGCAATCATTTCTGGCATTTCCGTCATCCCGACCTTTTTTGCCGTATATCCTGCTATGACTGTGCCCAGGAGAATGGCGACAGCAATTAGGACAAAGTTTTCAACACCGGGGTAAAAGAACGTGGCAATGGTGGCCATGAGCATTCCAATCCCAGCCCAAATGATCCCAGTCCTTGCGGTTGTCGGCGAGCTCATTCTCTTTAGGCCGACAATAAAGAGGACTGCAGCAACCACATATATGCTTTGTATTATGGTTTCTACGCTACTCATTTTCTTTTTTAGACTTAAACATTTCCAGCATTCTTTCAGTTACAACATAACCACCAACAGCATTGCCAGAGGCGAGAAAAACGCCAAAAAACCCAATTGTCTTTTCTAAATTTGTTTCAGCCATTCCCAGAGCAATAATGGCCCCGACAAGCACAACGCCGTGAATAAAGTTTGACCCCGACATAAGCGGCGTGTGTAAAATTGCCGGCACCTTTGAGATTACCTCAAGACCTGTAAATGCGGCCAACATAAAGATATAAATTGCAATAAACGTTTCCATATCAATCAACCCTCTTGGCTAAAGGTTGCCTCCCCATTTCGAGTTATGTTCGCGCCCTTAAATATTTCATCATCCCAGTTTATGTTAAGCCCCTCGTCAGAGATGGCAGGAGAAAGAAAGTTTAAAAGATTTCTTGAGTAAAGTTCACTTGCATGCCTTGGCATGGTTGACGGTAAATTTGTAGGCCCTAAGATTATTACCCCTCCATGATCCACAACATCGTCTGGCTTGGTGAGTTCACAATTGCCTCCAGAGACTGCCCCAAGGTCGATAATTATTGAGCCGGGAACCATTGATTCAACCGTTTTTTTGTCTATGAGTTTTGGCGCAGGTTTGCCAGGAACCGCTGCCGTTGTAATGACAACATCCGATTGCCCCATGGTTTTAGAGAGCACCTCTTTTTGGGTTTTAAGCTCTTCAACAGACAACTCTCTAGCATAACCGCCTTCTCCCTCTGCGGTTATTCCTGTATCTAGAAACTGAGCCCCCAGGGATTCAATTTGTTCTTTTGTGCTGCCTCTAACATCAAATGCAATAACCCTAGAGCCAAGCCTTTTTGCGGTTGCAATGGCTTGTAGTCCCGCCACACCGGCACCAATTATCAATGTTTGTGCAGGACGAACAGTCCCGGCAGCCGTGGTGAGCATGGGGAAGAATTTATTGGCATGGTTTGCTGCTAAAATGACCGCCTTATATCCTGCTATCGATGCTTGAGATGACAGTGCATCCATGGATTGAGCACGTGAGATCCTTGGAATTAGCTCAACTGAAAATGCATCAATGCCCGAGGAAGCCATTGTTCTTATGAGTGCATGATTTTCAAAAGGATTCATATAGGAGATTGCTAGCGCGCCTTTTTTCATAAGAGCAACCTCATCAGGGGTCGGTGGATTGACCTTGAAGAGCACATCGGCATCGCTCAATGCATCAGAAGAGGAATCGACAAAAACACAGGCATCTTTAGGATAGTCTGAGTCTAAAAACCCCGAGGCTTCACCCGATTTCTTTTCTATTGAAAAAACGACATTTTTTGAGGCAAGTTTTTGTGCAATTTCAGGAACAACGGCCACACGTGTTTCATGGTTTTTGGATTCGTTTACGACTGCAATTTTTATAGCCACGCGCTTATTCTTTGATAGTTATATCCAGTTGGTGCAAGAGACTACCATGCCTGTGAAAAAATCCAAACAAAAAAGCTCAGATTTTTATTATTTTTGTCACGAAAAGTCTTTATAGTATTTTTAATGGAATACTTAATGAATTTCCCCTACAGAAGCTTGAGAATCGACTCAACCGGACTTCCGCTTGAGTGGATTGACTTTAGGGAGGCAGCTAAACTCTACTCTGTTGGAGACGTGGTTTATACCTTGGGGGATCACCTCTATACAATCAGAGGAGGGATTAATGCTCAGTCAGGCTTAAGGAGCGAGATAAGCATTAACTCAATTATTGCCACCAGGGGTCGGTCTAAGCATTTTCAACAAAAGCTTGCAGACTTCACGCCACCTCTAAACAACCAAACCCTTTTTAAAAGAGACAATCATTTGTGTCTATACTGCGGGTCCCAACACAGCAAGAGAGAGTTGACCAGAGACCACGTGACGCCCATAAGCAAAAACGGTCAAGATGTATGGCAAAACGTGGTCAGCGCTTGCAAGCGCTGCAATAACCTCAAAGGCGGAAAAACCCCTGAAGAAGCAAGCATGGGGCTTTTGGCAATCCCTTTTGCACCATCTTATGCCGAGTATATTTTGCTTCAGGGCAGAAACATTTTGGCTGATCAAATGAAGTTCTTGTTAAGTCATATTCCAAAATCCAGCCCCATCATTGAGCGCATACAGTCCATAAATACATCTCCGCCGGTATTTAAAAACTAATTTTCAAGGAGCAGACATGACCGATGAGCTAATAGAGTCAATATTGAATGAGTC
>FUWD013385349.1_pt3 | contig 20664 bp, 25 predicted proteins | sample 1063281 | NCBI WGS metagenome assembly FUWD01 (sample SAMEA79048168, study PRJEB19326) | metagenome | biome: marine | reverse complement strand
CTTCTGCAAAGCGTCTTTTTTAATTTCTGCTGTCATTATAGACCTCTTAGATTGTTTATTTTAATTGTAGTTACTTGCGGATTTCTTTTATATCAGTCACCTTGCCATCTGGAACGATTGAACCAGTGGCATTAAGATTAAAATCTTCTCCTAAAAGAGTATCTATATTCTTTGTTGCTGTAGAAAAATCATGCTCCATTTGTCTTTGAGCATACACAGAGGCAATTGCAGCCGCTCTAGCCGATATATCATTTAGGCAATGTCTTAGTTGCTTGTGACTAGTAATCGAATGCAGGTATTTAGACTTGTTTGATTCAGATGAAATAGATGTCAAGGTTATATCTGTTTCATCTATAACGTTTGGATTAGTTAGAGTCAAAGAGGATGCAATGTCAGAATACTTAATTGAACTTGTTAGGCTTGATTCAATTACATCTAAATCAGTAATGCTGGTAGTTGGAACAGGAGCCTTAAGTAGATGGTATTCAATCTTGCCGTTCTTGTTTGGAGCTATATAACCCAATGTAGATTTAGTAATTAACTCACAGTAATTTAGATAGCTAGAGTACCTACTTTCATCAAACTGAGGGACTGTCAAATTAACCGTAGCACTAAGTTCTAGGTCTGCTGCTGCAAAGGTAGCATCCTCGGTTTCAAGTCCAGAAAGTTGGCAAAGCTTTTTTAGAGCATTAGCATGAGTAAAACCATCCGATGAAGTTCTGAATGAAACAATAGCCGTAGGGCTTTTTGGATTAACAAAGGTCACCTGTGCAGTATAGATGCCTCCAAAGATACCTACGCTTAGGCTGTAGTCAGAAGGATCAGTCCAGCCAGGACTGTATATAGATATACTCTTATTAGGTGTTGTTGCAGTTATGTTCCCTAGGCTACCGGGAGTAGATCCAAACCCAATAGCAGGGCACATTATATTGTAGGTATTAGCTCCACTTGTGAAGTTACCAACGTGCAAAATACGAAAATAATTAGTAACAGAACCACTGCCAGGGTCATAGGTTAGCTCTAGTGCATCTCCAACCCTTACCTCAGATAGACTTGAGTACCTAAGTGCAAAGGCATTAACAATAGCGCCATTAAAAGCAAGGTCAGTATAAGCCTGCAAAGTGCCAAAGACCTGGGTTTTTATATTGGAAAATTGGTTACACAAAACATAAGTTTTGTTATCTTCACCTGTTCGTCCGTATTCGATGTTAGTTGCTATAAGCCTTGGAACCTCAGCTTTGCCATCCACACTAGATTCGGTAGGATCTATATATTGTGATCTAATTACCGTAGGTGAAGTCTTACCGAATACCCACGGGATAGGATCATCCTGCTTAGACATATCAAGCCTTGGATAGTTGGCCTTTCTTGCATAAGACAGTTCAGGATTGCCCATATCAGCTAGAGCAGTAAGCTTATTAAGTGTATCAAAAACAGCTACCCTAATGATGCCGTTGCCAGAGACACTAAAACCACTACCCACCTTGCCTGTAAATAAAAGAGCTAGGGAATCATTAATACCATACCAAACAACAGTATTAGAATTACTAATGGAATCATTATCGCCGCCTATGATGTCCCTGATACTAGTGTCAGTGTCTATAATGGATAAGGTTGTATTAGCTATAGTGATAACCCCTGCCAAAACGTTTTTAAATGTCTCAGAAGCAGAGGGTGAGGATTGCAATTTAGGTTCCCAAAACCTTGACGGGTTAGAATCAGATACAGGATCTAAGGGATCTTTGCCGTAGTACCTACCTTTTTGTGTTGTAAGATATAGATAATGGAAAGCTATGATGACATTACTATTTACATTGGGTGCGCTAGCTATTTTGACGCTAAGGGTTTTACTACTCTCATCAAAGGAGTATTCATCGTTAATTGCGGGAGCGCCACTAACCCTTGCCATCTGTGTCCCATTGCGTGCGATCCCGGAGATATCAGATATATCTGTGAACTGAACGCTATAGATGCCGCCGCCTTGACTGACTAAATCATCATTGATATAGCGAGCAGGTTCAAGCCTTACCAAGGTGAAACGGCTACTAGCTTTTTTAAGTTTCTCTAAAGCAATACTCATTCAAACCCCACAAGGATACACCTAGCAGAGGTTTCAAGTTCTACAGCCCTTTGATAAACTGGTTCTGGGTTATCCATTACATACCCAATTTCATAGGAGGCAGACTTTGTGTAATTAGTAGTCTTTATTTTAAGAAAGTATGTTTCTCCTGCAGATAGTGACTGCCTATCAAAGACAAAAGGAACTACCCCTACCCAGCTATTAGTCAAACTAAAGCCAAAAGGTACCTCAGATAGGGTTTGAACGTGCGAACTAAATAGGGGTGTCTGTGCTTCACTAGATCCATAGACTTCAATCTGCAGTGTTTCTAGTCCTCCTGGAGTACCCTTAGCATGTAGCCAGCAAAGAACTTGGTCGAGCTCCATACTGCTTTCAATTAGGAAGCTGCCTAGCTGCTCACTTGAACTAGTTGGCAGTAGTCCGATATATAGATCTCTTGGAAATTGCAGGAAACTCATATTGCCTCACGGAAATTAAAGTTCATTGACCATTTATCTCTAAATAGATTCTGAAAATTAGGGTCTGATTCAAAGTAACCAAAGTAGGTGAACTCACTAGCATCAACAGATACCTGTGCAGTTGGGTCAATTGACACAAATAGCGGTATAGTACGCCCATAGTCTTGGTATAATTGCTCTAGATATACTCTGTCATCTTGACTTATTACTTGATATGTCATGCCTCTAATAGCTTGGTATTTGGCCTTCTCATCAAAGTATTGAGTACCTGATTCAGACTGCTGCTGGTTGGAAGGGTCTACAACATTCTTACTAAAGCCAGATGTAATGTTTATATCGGTAGTGCCGTGATTCCCAATATAGATCTTTGATATGTCTATACCTTCATTGCCTAGTGGGTTTTGTTTATCTTGATACTCGACCCTCCAATATCTCATAGTCTTTTGGGACTCAGTAAAATCGTCAAGGTATTGAATGATACCTCTAGCAGATGGGTTTAAAGTAACTTCAACCGGAGGGGTATCCCAAAGATCTACGTTATTGCCTTTGATCGTTATGCTGGCGCCAGAGCTAAATGGGAACTGCTTATCAAGTAAAGATATAATGCCCATACAAGTGACAGTAAAAGGAACTCCAAAATCTATTTGAAACCACTCGCTGGTATGATTACGCCTTTCATCTGCAGCAAAGCTAGTCCCAGTTCTATCAGTGCTACCTGCAAAGCCAATGGTATCCCAAATAGCATTAGCAGTGCTTGATAGATCAATGGTCTTAGAGCCTGCATTAGACAGTGTAAACTTGTTAGAGGCATAGGCAACTGTCCAGCCTGAATCTATTGCATTAAGTTTACTTTGTATCTCGGTCACTAGTGCAGCTGGCAGGTAGCTTCCAATAGTTAAAGAGGCAGTAAGTGATTCTACGTATAGCTGATTGTTTTGTGCATTGATGTCAAAGTTACCAGCAGGTATCCAAACCTTAGCTCTAAAGTCATCTAAAGCATTAGTGAAAGGAAAGGCAGTTAACTGAGAGGAATAAGATATCCTGCCTGTGTCATAGTAATCTTGGCTTAGTCCGTTGTTATCCCAAAATCTTAGGTTGCAAGTCATGCGCTAATCCTCTCGTTTCTTCTGCTAAAATCAAGTAGCAAGTTAGTTAGCCCGTCTTCATTAAGAGTTATCATGCCTCCTCCTTGCCCTCCTTGACCTGCTATCTTAGCCAGTAGTGAGTTAGTTTCGGACATATCTAAATCACCACCTGCTCTTTTTTGCTCTCTAAGAAATGTGCGAAGTTCTTGTACATCATTTCGAGGAACTACTAGCTCACCAGAAGTTAGGTTTGCAGCGAAACTATCGTTATTAAATCCGCTAGGAACAGTGCCTCCTTGCGCAAGTCCAACAACGTTTTTAAAGCTGTCTGATACTTTACCGCCTACACTCCCGCCCCCTGGAGTAACAGCACTTCTCATTCGTTCGATAATGCCATTAAAGGCCTCTATCATTCTGTTTGGAAGTGAGAGTATCGGATCAACAAGATGCTTTATAAATAGGTTTATTATATCTATAAATGCTGACCTAATGCCATCTGCAAAGGCTCTAGTACCTGAGACAAATGCCGCTCCTATATCCATACCAAGGCTAGCTAATATTTGATTAAATATAGTTCCAAAAGAACCTAAGAAGTTTTGTAGTGCTGAGAAGAAACCTGTAAACACACCGCTAATTGCATCAGCAAACATCAAAGCACCATCTGCAATACGCTCCGGTAGGCTTAGTAGTCCCTCTCTTAGAGATTCTGCAAAAGTAATAGTGAACATATCAAATACTTCTAGTAGGACTTGATTAAGTCTTTGGCCAACACCATCCAGGTTTCTGCTTATAGACTGACCAAACTGTTCACCGCCTGAGAGGATGGCAGGTATAGAGAAGTTTGATACACCTTTTTTAAAGTCCTGTGCAATGCCATCTCCAATGTCTTTGGTTTTGGCTTTAGAAAATACTAGTGTAGTGCCTGTTATTTCTTGGACTAAAGCTTGAACTAATCCCTTAACTACATCAGCCCAGATTGCAGGATTAGTTAGAACTACAATTGCCTTAATTAGTGCCTGAATAATGGCAGGTGCTGCTTTTAAAATGCCTATAATTAGCTCATCAAGGTTCTCAATTAGTGCCTCAATTAATAGAGGTATTGAATCCCCGATAGCTACTAGGATCTTTGGAATTTCAGAAGCAAAGGCAGCAACCAAACCAGATATAGCTTTTGGATCTGATAGCAGGTCTAGTATTGAGGATGCTAGCGCTCCAAAGCCAGGGAACAAAGTATCTACTATTAATCCTACGCCGCCTATAATTACATCTTTAGCGCCCTCGGCTCCTTTTTTTAAGCCGTTTGCAAGTATAACTCCGCCTGCAATAAAGGACTTCTTTAAGTCTGTCTCAACATCCTCTGCTACTTTTGGCTTAGGGCTATCGCCCTTAGTCTTAAGTTCTACAGTTACAGGTTCAGCTACTTCCTTTTTAAAGTCCTTAAACTTATCTATTAAGTCTCCAATGAAGCCAGAATCGAACTCTTCTCTAAGCTTTTTACCTGTTGTTTCGGATTCTCCTCTAAGCAGTCTTAGTTCTTCAGTAAGTTTTATCTGCTCTTGTGTTAGCCTTTTTACGGCATCAGCACTTTTATTTATACCAGTTGAAAAACCATTGGAACTAGGACCAGAGCCACGTCCAGAACTAACACCTGTTTTGATTAGGTCGTTAATGTCTTTTAATTTATTTTCAAGCCTTGTTATCTCGGTAAGATTAAAAGCTTGAGACATTGCAGGCAGTAAAAGACCAAAGTTTCTTATCAGTAGATCTACCGATCCCGCTGCTGCTGCTAACCCTAAGGCCAGTAGTAAGGCTTTGCCTGCTAAAAGACCTACCGCTATAACAGCCTTTTTAGCTGCACTTCCAAGTAGGACAATAGCCGCTCCAAAGTCTTTTAAAGATGCTAGAGCACCTAATCCCTTTACTGCGCTATATAGTGTGATAGCTCCATTAAGCGCAAGTATCGCTGCAGTGGTTTGAAAGATTAGTCTAGGTAGTCCTGTGATAATTGTTTGATACTCTTTAAAGAAGAATACAGCCTGCTTAACTGAGGCTACAGCTAAGTCAAATGCACTAATTAAACCATCTGTGATCTGAGTTACAACCTCACCGATAGCAACTTTATTTAATTCTACTTGCTCAATTAGGAACTCAAACCCTGCTGTCAAAGCCTTGATAGCTCTTACAACAGATGGGTTTTTAATTATAGTTGCTCCTAAACTTTCTAGCAGATCCCCAAAAGCATTAGATGACTGCTCTAGTGCACCACTAAATGTATTGATTTGCGCTGCTGCAGAGCCGCCATATTGAGCTATAAGGATCTTAGCCGCACCACCTGCTTGTAGCTGCGCAACAGTTAGGTCTTTAATCTTTGAATTAACTTCACCTAGTCTACCAGCAACACCGCCTAGGGTCTTAGCAATCCTAAGTGTAGATTCTTCTAGTGATTTACCTGTAGCAGCCGATAGTTCTGTTGCAGCAGTTACTAGTTCTTTAGCTTGCTCGTTAGTAGCACCATAGGCTTTAGCTAGTGCAAGCTGCTCTAGTATCGCCTCATCGCCAAACCTAGTAGCCCGTTGGAGGCTAGAGGCATAATCTTGTAGTCCCTGAGATGCCTCTTCTGAGAACTCACCAGAGATTTTAAGAGCAGTGTTTAAACTGTTTATAGCATCTTGTTGCCTTGATGCGGCCGCAGTTACAGTTTTGATACCCTTGATTAGAGCACCTGCTGCAAGCCCTGCAGCCACACCAGCAAAAGCACCCTTCAGGCTAAAGACTGAATCAGTAATTGATTTAAGAACCGATTTAGATGACTTGCCAAAGCCTTTAAGAGACTTGACAGCCTTCGCCGAATCTACCCCAATACCAATTGTTACATCGTCTTTAGCCATTTAATCTCACTTTTTTAGTTTGGCTCTAAAGCTATCAATCTGAGAGTCGATGTATAAAAGAACCTCTGTTTCAAACTTAGAAACTTTCTCTTTAATCCCAAGGCTAACAAGTCTCTTCCTTCTAAAGTAAAGGGCTATAAAGCTAACTGCTCCGTTATCAGGTACGATGTTACTCATAACTATTGAAGAGCAGCTAACTCTTATAGCCGCCTTTAGTTTTTTGACAAGGATACAGCGCCACTTACCCTCGGTATTAGACACTTATTTACAAGTTCTTCGCCTTCAGTCGTCTCATATAGATCCTCAATACTAGTGTACATAACACCTTCGTACGCAATATTGATCTTTGGATATACCTTATCCAGTGTTTCAAACATCGCTATGATTCCCTCAAAGGCATCTACTTCTAAAGACTTTTGAATACCTGCAGCTATCCTAAAACCCTCTTTACGCTTCATTTTCTTCTTACTAATTGTACCTACAAAGATAGTGTCGAACTCTTTGCCTGGTCCTACTTGAATAACTTCCATAACTTGCCCCTTCGGTGTGGTGATTACAGTTGACCTAGATATATTTCGCCTTGTCCATTTTTTACATAAGGAGTTAGCGTCATATTAACTATTAGAATTGAATCTTGTTCATCAAGAACAAACTCAGATATCTTTGCTTGCGGTATCCAAAGGCTCATTGTCTTACCGGGAATCCAGTTACCAGCAGAGTCCTTGTCACCCCAAGTCCACATAAAACCTACATCGGAATTCTTGTGATACTTGTGCCACTTCTTAACATCGTAGTTCTCAACAAAAGCTGTAAGAGTAATAGCGTCTTCTCTTGAGCTAATTGCTGTAGCTGATCTACCTGTCTCGGCACAAAAGCTATCAATGTCGATAATTGAATTGGTAAGAGATGCTGATATACTAGTCACATCAAAACAAACATTGTCCTCTGGATCTCCAAAGGTAACTTTATTTGAACGCGCTACTGCAGGGCTTGCATCATCAAATACAGGAGTGTAAGGAGCCGACCAGTCTTTAGCATTATCTGCTGTATAAGTAATAGCTCCAACATCATCTGCGCCTACATCAAAGCCTAGTAGCGATCCGATAGTATTCGCAGCATTAGCACCCGATGCCCAAAGTAGATCAAGAACTGTAGATGTAGATGAACTAATTACAAACTTGCCTGTGTTGTTATTATACTCAACTAGGTATGTCTCTAAAGGATCTGCAGCATTCATAGCTAAGGTCATTGCCTCTGCAACATCCATCGGGTCTTTATACCACTTAGAATTAATCGCTGCTGCAAAGGTACCGTTATCAGAAGTAAAGTCTAAAAACCTTGCTGCAGTTACTAGCATAGGATTGTAAAAACCATTAAGGCCAACCATCTCGTATGAGGCATTGATATATTCTGCTGCTGCTGCCGAGATAGTTAGTCCTCCAACTCTACAGCCAGAAGCCATTTGAACTACACCGTTTGCAACATTGCCTTTATAACCCCAAACAGTAGTAGTCGGGTGACCATCATTTGTTGGTAGATAGTATACAGGCAAGCCCAGTTCTACTCCTGTTGCAGGCGCAGCATCTAAATTAAAGTTCATTGTTAGGTCGTCAGTAGCAACATCTGAAACCCAGCGTACCGAATGAGTAGCCAAAGGATCTTTTACTAGTACTGGTCTACCGCGAGGGAACTCTACGCCTTCACCAGTATCAACTTTAAGTACTGAGGTTGTAGATGCAGCTATTGTATTTCTTTCAGTAGCTACTACAGTTGTTGATCCAAAAGCAGATTCAAGAAGAACACCGTAGTTAGGCGCTTGACCTTCTACGCCTGAACCCCTTGCATAATGCTCAAGAGTAATAGCGGTATTCTCTTTGCCTTGTTCAGGAGCAGATGAACCGATAGTACCAGTCTTCTCTGCATTGGTTAGGGTTTCAAAGGTAGTAGAGATACTAAAGCCTTCTTGTACGGCTATAAAATCAGTACCTGCTGCTGGTACTACAGGAGTACCTTCTGTCACTTCTTTTTTAATCGCTGCTGCGTCAGAGCGTGTCGAAATTGCCATGTCGGCCTCCTATTTAAATTAACAATCGCTTACTTCTATCTTAACCAAATACTCAGAGGCTAATACGTAATATCTGGCACCTGGGTTTTCTGGATTAGGATCTGTTATCTCATTTATACCTGAATCTGATATCCAATAGGCATCAATTGCCTTTTGATTTAACTGCCTATCGCCTGCTATTTGTAACCTCACTAATTCAGCATGAGCCAGCATCTCGGTCTTAAGAGTCGCAAAGCCAGAAGTATTAGTTGAATTAATGTTAATCTCTCTGGTTATTATAAGTGATAAACTTCTTTGCTGCACTCTTAGGTTATTAAAGTTATCCCCAGCAAGATCGGCTTCGTTAAGTTCCCACACAAACCCTTGAGTCATGTAAAGATCTGCAGAATCATTTAGGTTTGCACCCTCCGGAATCTCGCAGTAGTAAGGGTCAATTGAACCAGCACCGATACTAGATTCAGTCTTAGCTCTTAACTCAGTTAGTACATTTGACCAGTTGCTTATCATCTGTTTGCAAACCCCGTTCTAATTAGTCTCTCACGTCCTCGAAGAACCCCATCAGCAGCCTTATCAATGTTCAGGCGTTCTAGCTTCATAGCATCATCATAGGCTGTGTGTGTTGCATCCTGCTGGTCTTTAAACCCTCTACCTAATCCTGTATAGATGATGTTAGCCTGCTTATGAATTGAGCATAAGTTGAACTTACTAACATCAAATATCTGACCGTCCTCTAAGATAATATTTCTAGTCTTTAGATCTCTAATTATAAACTCAGCAGACATAAGGCCTTGCTCAAGCCAACTGGTTTTAGTTCCTGGTGCCGAGCGCTTCCATTGATCCCTAGTCACTTGATTATCTAGTGCAGGGTAAAAAGAATACATCTCACCATCGGTCGAGAACAGATTGCCGATATGGTTAATGGTAAGTGAATCAATATCTGCAGTAGGACTTAGCCTTAACCAGTAATAATCAAATATCTGAGGTCCACTTTCTAGTCCCGAAACATTCTTTGAATCACATTGGTTAGTCCAGTTAGTGTCATAACGGTTAAGTCTCCAATGAAGGTAACCCGATCGTCCTAAAGTATTGCCAGTGACTACTGTTCTGTCTCTTCTATCAACTGTATTTTTCCACTCTGTACCTGACCAGTAATCTATTTCAAGTGAGGCAGTGCTTGCGTTGAATGTTTCAAGATCAAAGAACCTTGATACGAATGGTAAGTATTGTCCGATATAAATAAAGCCAGTAGATTCCATAGCCAATGTGACACTGCCATCTCTAAAGTTATTTAGGTCATCACTAGCATCTACCAAAGCAGAAGCAGTATTAATCTTATAGAGTATTCTTTGTGTTTCACTGCTTATCATTTTGTCCCCTTAAAAGCTTAGTTTTGATTGCATATACTGGCCAATTGTAATGCCCGGTGCTATTAAGTCTGATAGCCATATTGTTGTTTCATCTAATCCGATCGCTGTTACTATTAATTTAGAACCTGTATCAACAAAAGAACTAAGAGTAGATGAATGAATCTCCCAAAATAAACCGCCCATCTCTGTTATCTCGTCTTCTGACTTGTCCACATAGATATCTTTTAAAGCAGCCATAACAATGCCCTTAATATCGTTAAGTACAAACTTTCTACCAAGAACGCGCTCATTAAGAACTTTGTCCCTATGCGATGTGTCATCAAGATTATATGTTTGATCATCCTTAAGAAACCAAGGCCCATCTGTCCCGTCGAGAAGTACATAGGAGATCTCTTCTCTTCTTGTCATCATCAAGAATGAATTAGGGAAGTTAGTGAATGTCCATCTAATCCTAGCCATTTCTACGCCATTATAGGTGTAAGTAGAAGCTTGCGGCCTGCCATTAATTGCGAAGGTTACTGTTTTTGATAGTGCCTTATCTGGCTTTAGATCTCTTTTAAAGTCTATATGCCAATAGCTAGCATCATCTTTGTGGCTAGAGACTATATCAAATATTTTAAATTGATTAATTTCCATTATATAAGTCTCTCCACTATGATTGAGCCTCTATATATTGTTGCTATATCGCCAGAATCATTGCAAGCCCACCGAATATCTACAGTGTTAGAACCTGCAGCCAGAACTACTGGTATCCTAGGGCTGAAGTCATACCTTTGATCTGTACCTGAATCTTCTGTACCTCCGCCTACTTGACTTAATACTACCCCATTGCCTCCAGAATCTTTAGGCTCTTGAATATGATCCCTCACAGAAGAACCATTCACTCTACATTCGCCTACAAAATCATCAGAAGCAGTATTAAGGGACCATTCATATGAGAATGAAACAGCGTAAGTTCCCGCAACAGGCGCGGTGAATGTAAGTGATAGGTATGTCGTTAATGTTTCTGTATCGTTAATACCAATGCTACCAATATCATCAGATACTTTAGTGGCAACAAAAGCAGGGTGTCTATGTAAGCTAGTAACCGAGTTATTAGATAGCTCCTCTAGTTCAGATACCGTAATATCAGTCCCCGGATCTGCTGTAATTGATTGAGTAATAGTTACGGCATGAGGGTTTGATGTGCTTGCTATATGACTGTCAACTTGAGCATGGGTGTTGGTTCCTATGTTTGATAGGTCTACATGATCACCACTTGTTGCTACTGCTGATAGGCCTGTAATAGTAGCAACAGACTGAGTTCCAGTATGGTTAGCTCTTAAGGTTGCATCAATATTAGGTACGTTACTGAGTCCTACATCAGATTTAGTGGTTGCATGAGGGTTAGTGCCATCATCAAGGATTAACCCAGAGTGAACTGGGGTTATCATTTTCTTTTTGCCGTCTTCTAATGTAAGAACTTTAGCCATTAAAGCAATACACAGTCATCAATATCGGTTTGGATAGAAGTTGCATCGCAGGCAGTGCCTAGCAATTGATGCAAGCTACCAACGTTTGTAGCCGGATCTAATGGCCTTGTGGTTGCTCCGCCAGCAGTGTCCAAATACATTCTTGTGCCAGCAATTAAGCCAGTGAGGGCTGTGTTTGCTCCTTCAAAATAAATAGTCGTTGATGCTGGTGAAGTAGTCGCTGTTAATACAAACCCATGTGCTTCACGTCCGTTTGAGTTATCAGCTAAACGTGCTGTTGGTACACTCGCAACGTCAAATATGTTTACGTAATCACCAGCCCCGATACTTTCAGAAGTAACCATCGATTTAGTATCTGGTCCCACGCCTGTTGGCAATATTGATACGTCGATCTTACCAGAGCCATCGAGAGCGATAATATCACCCGCTTCACCAGCTCCTGTTGAAACAACGGTTGCCTCTACCATGTTATCTTTGCCTGCTATTAACGTTTTATACCTATTAGCCATTATATTTCTCCCTTTAGAGTATGACTGGATCTTCGATGTCAATAAATATAGCACCACTACCCAAAGAACTACCGATTCTTACTAGATTATTATTTGTTGGTTCAGTCTGAATAACAGATCCCGGTGTTATGTCACTCAAGAACAAAGGTTCATTAAGTGTGAATCCCCAAAAAGGATCCTCATGCCTACCGAATAACTGAACATCAATTGCGCTACCTGTATTCGCTGCATTCAAAGCAATCCCTGCACAAACTGCAGTAGAATAAGTATCATTATCAGCTATCATAAACGTATTAGGGTCAGACAAGTAAACCAATTGCAATGCTGATATGTTTTCCCCTGCAAAGCCGCTATCTACTAGTATTTTAGCAGCATCAACTATGCTCGGTACTGCAGCCCCCTTTTCAACATCTAAATTGCCAGTAAAGGGATTGAATGAGTAAGATATAGTCACGTTCGCTCCACTGATAGTATTTCAGACTTTGTTACACTTGTATAAGTTACAGTTATAATGCCTACAATGTCCCCGGAACTGCCTCCACTTTTATAAGTAAATACATCAGTAGTAGTTGTGGGATTCTTTTGAATGTAATTAAAGCCAGAAGGTAGCATGCCGGAGCAGTCGATAGTTCTTATAGCTGGTTTACCTTCACACTCAACAAACTTATCGAATTCTCTTACGCTTAAGTTATCACTAATCATACATTCCTCAAGTAAAAGCAGGGATCAAAGGGTTTTAAGGTCGTCACCCTGCTCATTGTTCTCACCACCGAAAGAACTCAATACAGCAATCTCTTTAAGCACTCTTTGTTTCATGCCATCAGTAGTGCGGTAGTACGTAAAAGCACCGGCCTGGTCATTGCCAAAGCCTAGTAGCTCAAACGGTCCACCGATTCTACCGATGATCATAGCGAGGGTTTCAGGACTATTAGCCCTGATCACCCCTATATTTTTGTTCTGATTAAACATTCAAACCTTAAGGTGTAACTGTTTGTGCTACCTTAATTACTTTAGTTGCTCCTGCTATGCCTAAAGCTGCTCCGAATACGGTATCAGCAGACATCACAGTTCCAAACTTAAGTGCGCTATGAGTATCAGAGATTTTAAATTGGCTTCTTGGAGATGCCCAGTAAGCAAAGTCAGGAACAAAAGCTATTGCTATTTTCTCGCCTGATACTCTTGAAGCTGCATTCATACCTGCAGAGTTATCCATAACAATGTTCCAACCGAAACGCTGCTGAACAAAGCGTCCACCGATTTGCGGCCGGTCAGCAGAGCCAACTGAATCAACAGACACTAAAGTCTGTGCATTTAAAAGGTCTTGATAGTAACCAGGACTTACCAAAAGCCAGCGATTCATCATTGGAAGGTTAGCTACATCCGCTATGCGTCCAAGTTCAGTTAGTGTCGCAGCAGTCATTGTGGCAGCAACTACGTCTTCAGCAGCAGGCACGATAGTGTACAAATGGTTGTTAATTTGTTCAGCTACTTCGTATGCCATTGTTTGGCGAAGCATGTCGTCATTAGGATTAACCTTAGACAAAAGCTCTACAGTGTCACAAAACTCACGACTAGAAACAGCACGCTTGTCGATGATTAGATCAACTGTGCTAAGTGTTTGAGCTACAGGAACAAATGAACAAGCATCATCACTTGCAGCAGTGCGGCTAATAGTTAATAGCTGTCCTGTCTTTACATCATAGCTATTGATGTGCGCTCTATCATTGCCTTGACCGAACTCAGCATCATAAGAGCGATCAATTAAAGATACTAGTGGATGCTGTGATTTTAGTTCTTCAACAAATAGCGATGGCCATGTTTCACTAATTGCACTGACTACATTTTCTAATTCTGTTAATGCCATGTTCTTCTCCTAGGTTCTTGTTATTTCTGACTTACGCTTTAAGCGCTCTTCGTATGGAAGTTTTTTCCATTCATCTAAAGTAAGTTTTCCAGAACTTGATCCTTGAGGGTACTTATTGGGAGAAGTTGAGACAGTCTTAGGCCTGATTACTTCAGAAAATTCTTGCTGAAAGTAGTCAACGGCTTTTTTGACAGAGTTAGCATCGGGTTCACCAGTCTCAGGATCTAGTAGAATATCATCTACTGGGACATGCACTAGGAACTTTGAACTAACAAGTTGTCCAGGAAGTGCATCTTTAAAAGCATTAAGCTTTCTTGCAGTATTCCATTTATCTTGTTCGCCACTAAGTTTAAGATTTAGTTCTTCTACCTGAGTCAGTGCCTCTTTGTTCTTAGATTTATAGAACTCTAGCTGCTCATTTAGCTTGCCATCTTGTTCTAGTTTCTCTAATTCAAATGCCTCTTTTTCAGACTTTAAACTATCTCTTTCCTCTTGAACTCGTTTCTTCTCGCCGAGAAGTTTTCTGTGAGTTTCATAGGATACTTTTTGTTCCTTAGATCATCCGCAGGATTTAGTTCTAAGTCTCCACTGGAGTTTTGCTGTTCTGTCATAATTATACCTTTAATTAGTGGTTATATGTCAACTGCGCTTTACACTAGACTTAATGTAATCGCTTATCTGCTGCGTAACGCTTGCTATCTCTGTCTTTGAAAGATTTAAGTACACCCTTCCATGCTGTCTTTGCCAGTCTGCTTTCTTCTGATTCTTAATGCCTGTAGGATTAATTAGTATCTGTGCCTTACCTCCTGTGCCTGCCTTTACGCTGGTTACTTTAGTAGCTGCTAGCATCTGACCAGTCAGAGTTAGGTTTGACTTAGAAGGACTGGTATCAGAGGAAAGTCTGGCAAATCTTCGCCTAAATTTAATGTAGCCGCCTGACAGTGGCTTAAGCTTTCTTTTACTGCCTCCTGAATTGGGCACTCCAAAGCCTGACTTGGTTCTTGCTAATAGTAGGCCAAGAGCAGTGCTTCCTACCTTGCGTAGTTCACTAAGAGTCAGAGGCCTTGAGAAGTTTTGCTGCAGCTTATTAACTACTTTTGTTATGTCATTAATTGCTGTCATCTAGTGCATCCATTAGGGTTTCAAGGTCTTTGTTTGATATGCCTAAGAATGGTCTGGCTTTTTTGGGGTTTGCTGACCTGCCATAGGAGCCGATCTGGTTACCCTCAACCTTACCGTTGATGCGAGATCCCTTCTCATAGCCGACAGTGATAGATCCGGACTTTTGACTTAATAGCTGTATGCTCTCTAGCATCTCGGTGCTCAGGGTTAGATCTACATCAGTGCTCCCCTTCTTTTTTGCATACTGCTTAGTATAAGGCTTAGTTGAGAGTCCATAGTTCCTACCGGTAGCAGGACGATAGCCAGTGCCGTTTTGTGTCCTAAGCCTAATGAAGTCAATGATGTCTTCAGACAGTTCAATACGTTCAGAAGGACCTAGATCTTTAGGTACCTTGATTACTATTTTTTGCTGTTTAGCCAAGTTCTTCTACTCCAAAAGAATCCATTAACTTGATCTCTTCATCAATCCTATCTAGTGACCAGTCAGGATTCAGTTCCTCCATGACCGTCTTTCTGGATTTAAGTCCGTTATTCATCTCGTTAACTGCAGTGGTTACTAGTGTACCCCTATCTACCATTGGCTTTTGTGGAGGAAATGTAACCTCAATACGAGCATTAGGAGACAAAAGGTTCTTAGGAGCATTGATCTGGTTAATCCAACTAGGGTGCATATGCCTTAAGACTTTGTTCCAAAAGCTAACCTCACCTCTAGCATAGACTGCAGATTGCATAGTCTTTAGCTCGGAGGTATCGGCTTCATCAATGATCTTAGATATTCCACTGGCTAAGTTTTGAGTCGTAATATCTCCAATAGATCCTGGCTTGATTCCTCTTGAATTCAGGTACATTGATAGCTGTGTAACAATTAGCTGTGTTACTTCTGTGATATCTACTGTTGGCTTAACTACTTCTACCTTAGCAGCCCCCCTACCTGGCTTATCATCTATAAAATGGATAGCGTTAGGAGCTAGTGTCCAAGTCTCCTGATCGATATTAAAGGCAAAGATAGAGCTAAAGGATTGAAACTTAGCAGCGTAGTTTAGATCAGCAAACTGTGCTGGCATTAGTATAGCCATTCTTTTTGTGTCACTATCTGCAGGAGGGACTAGGAAGTTTTGAGAAGAGTTATAGTATTGAAATGGCAGTACGCCATAAGGGTTAGTACCATCCATACCCTCAAAGTATAAATCAGACCTTTGATTGCCCTCTTCATCGAATATCGTTATCTCTTCTTTTGTCCACACCATCCAGCACTGCACATCTGCTTTTTTGGAGTTAATGCTTTTACTCTTTTTAAGCATCATTAGTACGTGAGTGGCAGTCATTGGATTTATTTGGTTGTCTGAGTACACTAAGAACTTGTCATTAGGTACTGCTCTAAGTGCAGGCTTTTGGTTCTCATCATCCAAAAAAGGCATCATTAGATTGTATCTATCGAGATTAAAGAACTCATTGCCTTGGTTCATCTTGGAATTCATATCAAACTGATCAATGTAGTAATCAAGTAGTTCTTGATCTGAGTCAGTGCCGTCCACGACTTTACGCAAAACACCTGATTGATAGATCGTAGATAGCTATCAACTACTTTCTTAACCATGTTGATCGGAGGTATTCTTGTGACTATTTGTGCAAAGGTCTGCTCACCCATCTCATGTTTGAGCATTCTCTCTACATACTTTAATAAGTCATTTTCATAGATATCTATTAACTCTTTAGAATTATCTAATCTATTGGCATAGTTTTTAATGTAATTAACAAGTTCAGGTATATCGTTAGCTAACATAATCTACCTTTCAAAGTATGATTAAAGTATGATGGATGACTTGGTTCTAGTTTTAGCGTTTATTTCTTCCCAGTATATATCATAACCCATGGCATCTGCTTTGTGTCCCATGTTGTTCTTGTCATCCGGGTGCCTACCCTTCAGTCCTTGAGATGCTAGATCTTTAATTAAATCAGCACAGCTTGGATCAATCTCTACCTTGTGCTCTCCTTGGTAGGGTTTAAGCCAGGAGTTAACAAACTTCACCCTGTCGACCACTGGAGGGTTAGCGTTAGGCACGTCCATTTCATGAGTAAAGCCATTAAGAGATAAGATATCTTTTACATATTTATAGTCAGAAAAACCTGTAGCTGAATTACGAGAGTTACCTGCAGCATCACCCCTAATCTTTATAGGCAGGTGCTTATACTCCTTATGATCATCACAAAAGGCTTCAATGGTCTTCTCAGTAGATGAATTTTTAAATGAATACTCTTTAAGGTAGCGGTTAAGGTGTCCGTCACGCTGGCTTAGTAGGAGGGTAGTTGGGTTTACATTGAAATCTAGGCACAACTTCAGAGGTAGGTTGTGGTTTATTGGAGGTTGTTTCTTAATGCTTATATTTTCATCAAATGAGTAATAAGCTAGGCCTTCAAATGCCATCCATGCGGCTTCGTACTCTTGCAGGAATGACTTCTCATCTAAGGTTCTTTTAGCGTCCTCGATTTCCTCTTTATCAATGTAAGGATTATCTAAGGTTTTCCAAAAGTGAGTTGACCAGTCATCAGAGGCTTGTGCTTGTATCCATAAGTCGTAGGCCTCTGTGCCCTTACCATCAGGGGTTGTTGCTAGTGTAGCTCCGCCCTTAAGATCAGACAGTGTTGGTCTTAGGGCTCTCCACAAGGGTTCAATCTTTACTCCAAAAAAAGCTAACTCATCTAAGAAAGCATGATAGAGAGCATGACCTCTGATTCTGTCTATTTTCTCGGCACCTAAGACATACACCTTGCGCTTGCCAGGAAGTTCAAACCTTTGCTTGGAGATGTAGGCCTTAAACTTCCAGTTGGCTTGCCTAAAGACCTCTTCTAAGGGTTCCCATATTAGTTCTTTAGCATGTTGATTGGTTGGTCCAATGTAAACAATCTCTGAGCCAGGAGGCGATGCAAAGACCTTGTCCCTGATACTGCGAGTAATCGCATAGGTCTTACCTCCTCGCCTGCCAGCAAGCCAGTATTGGAATCTAGCGGTATCGTTATAGGCTCTTATCTGTTTCGGATTCTTCAGCAATTAAACTGTCCTCAGTCGCAGGTTTCTCAAAAACAGATTCACGCTGGGCTAGTTCTTCAGACCATCCACCACGTACCTTAAGCCAGAACTGAGTCATCGGAGCAGACTTACCACTGCTAGCCATTTTATAGGCAACCTGGCTAACGCTAGACAGGGCAAGGGCTTTACCCCTCTTAATTGCCTCATTAATTTCAGGTGTGTCAATTTGCCGCCGTTCAAAGGTAGCTTTTGATACACCGAAGATAGATGCTATGTGAGATATTAACAAACCATGCCCTGATAATGATTCTATTTGTTTTATATCTCTTTCTGAGGGTTTCCATTCGAAAGTACCACTTGGTCTACCCATTTTAAATACCTCTTAATGTTTTTATGGTTTTTATAGACTGTAACATTATTATAATAGCTTTGCTTGTTTGCCTGTAAAATCAATATATCTCTGTATGACTACGCTGCAGTAGTGAGGATCTATCTCCAATCCCCTGCACTTGCGGTTTGTTTTCTCGCAGGCAATTAGGGTTGAGCCAGAACCTAGGAATAGATCTAAGACTGACTTAGCTTCGGGCATATACTGCCCAAAGCACCACTCGGCTAATGCTATGGGTTTTTGTGTTGGATGCACTCTAGCCTGACCATGTTCACTAGCTTTAATCATGCCCTTCCATTTATGCCGGAATATTCTGCAAGACTTAGACTTAGATTGAACCCAAGCTAGCTCGCAATCACTATTAAAATCCCGTTCTTTATCTTCTTCTCTTTTGTCCCAAACCAGCCAGTTCCCGGTTTCAGGCAGCGAGTGACAGTAAAAATTGCCTCCCCAGATAACTATGGTCTTTGCAGGCAAGCCCAATATTAATTCTATCGCCAAGCGGGCGGTGTCTGTTGTGTTGTCGCCTATAATTTTATTAAAAGTATTGGCTTTAGCCGCTCTGCTCCGAGCAGAAAATACCCTATCTGTTTGTTCGTTGATGCCGTAAGGAGGGTCAGTAAAAACCATATCGGCCTTCTCACCATTCATAAGCTTATCAACGGTTTCTTTGTCTGTAGAATCACCACACATAAGCCTGTGCTCACCCAATTGCCATATCTGTCCTAGCTCTACCTTGTGCAGATTTTGTGCAACCTCTGGTATATCGTCCTCGCCTTGGGTACTACCGCCATCGGGCTGGTCAAATAGATCTAGGTCTTTTATATCCTCAAGGTGAAAGCCTAACTCTTCTAGGTCCCAACCATCCTCTTGTAAGCCCTGCAAGTGCGCTCCTAGTGGCTCTTTGTCCCACTCGGCTAACTCAGCTGTTCGGTTGTCACTAATTGCATAGGCGAGAGCCTCAGCGTTTTGTAGGTCTGACCGACTTATATAAATTTCAGTCATACCAATTGCCTTAGCAGCCTCCATAGTTCCATTGCCAGCTATGACAATATTGTTACGGTCAACTACTATGGGCTTTTGTTGGCCGAACTTCCTAAGACTAGCCTTGATTGATTCAATATTCTTTTTGTCATGCTTACGCACGTTAGTAGGATCAAAACTAAGGCTGCCAATAGCTACCTTCTCAAAGTTCATCTGATTTTGCATATAAGCCTTAGTGGTTATTTATATCTATATGTAGAATACAATTATGTTTATTAAAAGAGCAAATTACTTAGTCTAAAGTGTGTCAAATAGTCCTGCTTAAGTTTTCACAAGTAATTGACTGCTTTATTGATTTTCGATTTTACTTGACAGGTTTGGCTCAGAGGATCTATCAACGCGATTACCTACGGTAGTCAAATATCCAGTGTTTATTCAGATATACAATATAGTTAATTCTTAGTTAAGTAGTTTTTAGGTATAGACATTTTTTTCCGTTTTTTTTTAATTGTGTAATTTGTTCCGAACCTGGAGTGGAGACGGACGCAGCGCAAGCGTAGTCCGGCGGAACGAAGCACAGAGTATATAAATAATAATATGAATAATACTTAATCCTTATCTGCTTTTTGTTTTCTTTTTGTTTTCTTTTGTTTTCTTTTGTTATTGGTTCATGATTCATGGGCCTGTAGGACAGGCGAACTTAAGATATATCACTTATAGGAGATAGAGCATGGCTTCTACCAAACCCAAAAACAAACCAAAAACCAAAAACAAACAAAATGACTTCAAAGGTAAACCTAGAGACTGGGATAGAAACAATCAAAATGTTAACTATCTACTAGATGACTTTAGAGACTACACCCACAAAGGCCTTCTATCCCGAATCTTAGATAATCCTAAAAAGTAGTCAGATAAACAAAGAGCCCTACTTATAATTAAGTAGAGCCCTAAATGTTAGACTAACGAGGTAAGCTATCTAACAACACAAACATTAATACTATTTCCTGATATCACATGATCATACGAGTAAGTCATATCTACATACCCTTTATTAGCAAGTCCACTCGGTATTTTAAACAATATATCTCGCATGAAGAATACTTGATCACCTGTTTTAAGATCTCCTAGTACAGCTTCAATTTGCTCCTTATAAGCCTGCTCCTGAGTAAGATCTATATCCCAAGCGTTCACATAGCCCTCATCGCAAGCCTGAGCGATCAAACTATCAAAGCTATATGCAGACATTACTATTGGCTTTGGCTCTACTGGCTTTGCTGTTCCGGGCTCTACAGTGGGTTCTGGTTCGACTTCTACCTGTTCAGTCTCTTTAGTAGCCTCTTTGGTAGCATCAATT
>FUWD013429700.1_pt2 | contig 20707 bp, 15 predicted proteins | sample 1063281 | NCBI WGS metagenome assembly FUWD01 (sample SAMEA79048168, study PRJEB19326) | metagenome | biome: marine | reverse complement strand
GAAATAAAAAGTATTTAAACTATAGTGGTAAAGAGTATGCAAGTGCTTTCTTTTATGATATTAATAATAGTGCTCTGTCGTCACAAAGTAGAATTGGCCTTATTAAAAGGCCAAAGACAGGCTATTGCTATATAGGACTTCAGTCTACAAGCTCTTGGACGAATACTTACGTTTGGTTGGATGTAGTTGCCATGTATCAAAAAGAGTTTAATTACGAAATTAGGTATCGTTTAAAAAAAAATACATATCAATAGAAAAAATGGAAGCACTGTAAAGCATAATAATATTTGCTATAAGAGATGAGGTAATCATAGTAAAAGAAAGAGAATTAAAACTAAAAAAGTTATAGCCCCTAAAGATTGAAGAAATTGAAGTCGAAATGAGGCTAAAAGGTTTGGTTTCTGATTATGAAAGTAAGGCCACAGAAGTTTATAAATCAGTAGAAATAGACAGAGATGGTTCTCTTATAGAAAATACAGAGCTTATTTTAAGAACATCAAAGTGGAGGTCTTTGTTCTGAAAAGAAAGTTAAAATCACTGTTTCTCCATTTCCAAAACTAATAGTGAATGTTTCAAAATTTGACAATGCAATGGAAATGAAGGGGGAAATTGCGCCCAAACTAAGTAAAATACAAGTCTCTGGTGCTTTAGAGCCTGCACCTGTTGTGGCAGGTATGTTAAATGTCCTCCAATAATAATAATAATAATAATTTCACTATATTAGTCTTAATTTAAAACTTATATATGATGAAAAAAATAATGATGATTGCTTTATTCGGTATTCTAGCTTCTTGTTCTCCAGGTATGCATCCAGAATATGCAAATAATGTGGAGACAGTTAAAACATTTTTAGAACTTCAAGCGAATGAAAGTGATGTTGCCGCGCAAATGAGTATGGTGTCTGAGGAATTAGAATGGCAGCCTGCTTTTCATGGTGCGACACCAATTGGAAAAGAAGCATTTAAAGCGTACTTGCTAAATTGGCAGGATCAAATGGAGGCAGTAATGTATACTCCTGCAAATTTTTTACCAGGGGTTTTGGTAGAAACGGGGTTGTCTGACGGGAGCGTAAGGTCTTATGGCGAGTGGACAGGAACACATACTGCAACTGGAAAAAAATGGGCTTTTATTTCTTATCATACTTGGGATTTTAAAGATGGTAAGATTATTTCTGGAGGAGATTATTTTGATGCAGGTGGCTTGATGGCTTTTCTTCAGCCTAGCCAGGTAGCGGTGGAAGTATCCTACGAATAAAAGAGACTTATTTTAGAGACTACAAAAGAAAAGAGCCTGCGATAGCGCAGGCTCTTTTTTATGCCATGTTCTTTTCCTGTATCTAAAAATAGCAGAGATTAACCGCTCTTTGGAGTTGTATTTGCCTTTTAAAGAAGTGTGCATCCACATATGATTTTCGAGTTCCTGTGCTTGAAAGGAGGCCTGTTTTGGATGGTTACAGGGGGATACAGCTCTATGATTGCTGCTTCCATATTAAAAAGTAGAGCAATATATACTGTTATAAATGTTACAGGTGGTTTGATGCGGTAAAAGAATCAGAAGTAAACGTATCTGAATTCGTGCGTCCATCAAGCTTATAGTTGCGTGCAGTAGGTACTGCGTTTATTTTTAAAGCAACGCGCTGATTGGTATTCAACGCAAAAGAGTTAACAAAACTTATCATGTTACCAGTAATTAAATGATTCAATATAAAATCCTATTACGGAGAACCAATAAACGTCTATCCCAAAGCAAAGAGTTTTAGGTGCTATCTATTTGGTGGTACTATTTTTGGATTGGGTTGGGCATTGGCAGGAGCATGTTCTGGTCCGATATTTACTTTATTGGGTGCAGGTTTTTCACCTATTTTAGTGGTTCTGCTAGCTGCTATAGTTGGTGCCCTCTTGTAGGGAGTATTAAAAATAAATTATCTCATTAAGATATGTTGTAATTTATTCTTGAAGAGCAGTTCCTTAAAAATAGGCTTACTTAGCATCGATAGATGTTTAAATAGCACTGTAATTATTGTACTTCCTATTTTCTTTTTTTTTATTTTTACAAATGGATTTATTTCACCAAGAAAGCTTTCAAAACATACTACCTTTTGACGGCATTACTAATTACCACGGCATCGTTATGGATTCTAAGCAGTGCGATTTTTATTATCAGCGGCTAATGGATACCATTCAATTTAAAAATGATGAAGCTATTATTTTTGGTAAAAAGATCATTACTAAAAGAAAGGTTGCCTGGTATGGAGCGGCTGAATTTTCTTATACCTACTCTAAAGTAACAAAAACAGCAATTATTTTTACAGAAGAATTATTAGCGTTAAAAGCAATTGTAGAAAAAGAAAGTGGAGAAACTTACAATTCTTGTCTGTTAAATTTATACCATTCAGGGGCGGAGGGAATGGGGTATCATGCAGATGGAGAAAAAATGTTAAAGAAAAATGGTGCAATAGCCTCTCTTTCTCTAGGAGTAACGCGTAAATTTTCCTTTAAGCACAAAGAAAGTAAGCAAAGAATAGATGTTCTTTTAGAAAATGGGAGTTTGTTAGTAATGAAAGAAGGTACGCAAACCAATTGGCTACACAGATTGCCGCCGACTACAAAAGTAAGTACTCCGAGAATTAATTTAACTTTTAGAACTGTAGAATTATAATCTTATACTTACTTTTGCTGAAAATATTACGCATTGGAAATTAACAATCAACAATCTATAAATCTCAATAAATATATCAGTTCTTCAGGAGTTTGCTCCAGAAGAGAAGCAGAGAAATTTATAAAAGAAGGCCGAATTACCATCAATGGTAAAGCAACACAATTAGGAAATAGAGTCGGTAAGAAAGATGTAGTTAAGTTTGATGGAAGACTCGTAGAACCTAAAAATGTTACCTTATACATTGCATTAAATAAGCCTGTTGGTATTGTTTCTACGACCGATGATAGAGAACCCAATAATATTGTAAAACACGTTAATTATCCAGAAAGATTGTTTCCAATTGGGCGTTTAGACAAACCTTCGGAAGGTTTAATTTTCTTAACCAATGACGGAGATATTGTAAATAAAATTTTGCGTGCTGGAAACAACCACGAAAAAGAATATTTTGTCTCCGTAGATAAATCAATTACAGAAGATTTTATTGCGAGTATGGGTGCTGGAATTCCGATTTTAGGAACCATGACTAAAAAGTGCAAGGTTGAAAAGGTAAGTGATAAAATATTTAAAATCGTGCTAACCCAGGGCTTGAATCGTCAAATTCGTAGAATGTGCGAGTACCTAGACTATGAAGTAACTAAGCTAAAGCGCACACGAATCATGAATGTAGAACTCGGTTACTTGCAGGTTGGAGATTGGCGAGAATTAACGGATGAAGAGATGAAAGAAATCAACACTATGATTTCGAGTTCTTCAAAAACAGCAGAGGCCTCTCCGATTGAAGAAAAACCAAAACAAGCAAAACCAAAACGGAATAAAGCACCTGTTAAAAACGATTTCAATAAAAAAAGTGCTTCTTTTAGAAAATCGTCTCCGAAAAGTAAAAGAAATACAGCTAATTTTTCAGCAAAGAAAAAGCGCTGGTAAGGTATGGTTTGCATAAGTATTCTAAATATTTAGTGATGCATTAGAGCGGTGTATGCTCTTCTTTTTTATCTCATTTTTTTCTTATTTTTGTTGTATAATAATTACACTTTTGATAACGTTTTAACATTGCGCTCAGTTCTTAAATAATAGTATATTTGCCCATTATGAAATTTGACTTAAAGACAACCGATCCTAAGAGTAAAGCGAGAGCTGGAGTAATTACAACAGCCCACGGAACTATAGAAACCCCTATATTTATGCCAGTAGGAACTGTTGGTACGGTAAAAGGCGTTCACCAAACAGAGCTAAAAGAGCAGATAAACCCCGATATTATTCTAGCAAATACGTATCATTTATTCTTGCGCCCCGGTATGGGGATTTTAGAAAAGGCAGGGGGCCTGCATCAGTTCATGAATTGGGATCGCCCTATTTTAACAGATTCTGGAGGTTATCAGGTATATTCTCTTTCGGGAAGAAGAAAAATTAATGAAGAAGGTGTAAAGTTTAAAAGTCATATTGATGGTTCGATGCACTTTTTTACACCAGAGAATGTTATGGAAACGCAGCGCACTATTGGTGCAGATATTATCATGGCTTTTGATGAATGTACACCGTATCCTTGTGACTATAATTATGCCAAACGCTCTATGCATATGACACACCGATGGTTGAATAGGTGCATGAATCATTTAGAGAAATTACCTTATAAATACGGATTTGAACAAACATTCATGCCCATAGTTCAGGGAAGTACTTATAAAGATTTAAGAAGACAATCTGCAGAGTATATTGCAAATGCTGGTGCAGATGCAAATGCCATCGGAGGGCTTTCAGTTGGAGAGCCTGCAGATGAAATGTATGCCATGACAGAAGTGGTTACAGAGATTTTGCCAGAAGACAAGCCGAGGTACTTAATGGGAGTTGGAACCCCGATTAATATTTTAGAGAATATTGCACTGGGAATAGACATGTTTGATTGTGTAATGCCAACAAGAAACGCAAGAAACGGTATGTTGTTCACGGCACATGGTTCTATCAATATAAAAAATAAAAAGTGGGAAGACGATTTCTCTCCAATAGATGCTATGGGAATTACTGGAGTAGATACCATGTACTCAAAAGCATATTTGCGCCATTTATTTGCTGCAAAAGAAATGTTAGGAAAACAGATAGCCTCTATTCATAATCTTGGTTTTTATGTTTGGCTAACCCGGGAAGCTAGGAAACATATTTTAGCTGGAGATTTTAGAGCTTGGAAAGATAAAATGGTAAAACAAATGGACAAAAGATTATAAGTTTTTTGTCACCACCCGAGTATGTGGGTAGTTGTAATAATTAGATTGATATCCTTTTGAAAATAATTGACTGGTACATCTTAAAAAGATTTTTGGTAACTTTTTTGTTTACCCTACTGATCTTGATTCCAATTGCGATTGCGATTGATGTTTCTGAAAAAATAGATAATTTTTTAGAACATCCCAACTTGCAGTTAAGCGAAGTCTTAAATGATTATTATATAAATTTCATTATCTATTATACCAATACCTTTATGCCATTGGCATTATTTATTGCGGTCATATTGTTCACATCAAAACTATCCAGCAACACCGAAATCATAGCCATTACCAATGCGAAAGTTTCATTTACACGTTTTCTATATCCTTACTTTATTGGTGCGTCTTTAGTAACCTTACTTTCTTTAGCAATGAATCATTACGTAGTGCCTAAAAGTAGTAAGATTCGGAAAGGATTTGAAAAAAAGTACATCAATACTACAAAACAGGCGAATGCTCTAAAATATGTTTCAAATTTTAGTTTACAATTGACAGACAGTACCTATGTTTTTATAAGGAGTTTTAATACAGAAAATAAATTAGGATATGACTTTAATTCAGAAGTCTACGACGGTTTAGAATTAAAATCAAAGCTGTCAGCAGACAATATCAGATACAGTGAGAAAGACAGCATCTTTACATTAACGGGTTGGAGAAAACGATTGATTTTTGAAGGGAATGATAGTATATTTTCTGGGAGTAAGCTGGATACCGTTTTTAATTTTTCACCGAAAGATCTAGTTTACAAATCTGCTTTAGCACAAGAAATGCCTTCAGGAGAACTTTTGAAATATATAAACATCTCTAAAAAGCGCGGTGTAAAAAACTTAAATGCTTATTTGGTGGAGCTCTACAAAAGAACCAGTCTGCCTATAGCCTCCTATATTCTTACGATTATTGCCGTTGGTTTAGCTTTTCGAAAGAGGAGGGGAGGTACAGGATTAAATTTAGCGATTGGTGTTGCAATTATGTTTTTGTACGTTTTCTTTATGAAAGTTGGAGAAGTTTTGGGCTCTGTTGCTGGAGTTAATTCCTTGTCTTATGTTTGGCTCCCGAACATTCTTTTTGGGTTTATTGCGATTTATCTCTATCTCCATGGAAGAAAATAAATTTAAAAACTACGTACTACTTCATTTCATTGTTTTTATATGGGGTTTCACAGCCATTTTAGGGGCTTTAATTTCAATTGAAGCCATTCCTTTAGTTTGGTATCGGATGTTGCTCGCTACCGTTTTTATTGCGCTTTATTTTCTTTGGAAAAAGAAAACCTTTAAAGTAGATCGATTAGGAGTTTTTAAGTTTTTTTTGACGGGCATCATAATTGCATTGCATTGGGTGTTTTTTTTTATGGCCATAAAGGAGTCTAATGTTTCCGTTGCTTTAGTAATGATGAGCACAGGCGCTTTTTTTACGTCTTTGATAGAGCCTATTTTTTTTAAAAGAAAAATAAATGTTTTAGAAGTTTTTTTAGGATTGTTAGTGATTGGAGGCTTGTATATAATTTTTAATTTTGAAAGCCAGTATGTTCTAGGAATTATCTATGCGCTAATTGCATCATTTTTAGGTGCAGTATTTTCAGTTTTAAACGGAGTTTTTATCAAGAAATATACTGCAAGTACCATCTCTTTTTATCAACTTCTTTTTGGTGTTGTTTTTATTACAGCGTATTTACTACTTACAAATAGCTTCTCCTTGGATTTCTTTCAAATTTCTGCACAAGATTGGATGTATCTTGTAATATTGAGTAGTATTTGCACTGCGTATGCATTTATTGCTTCTGTGCAAGTAATGAAATATCTATCACCATATACCGTAATGCTGACCATTAATTTAGAGCCGATTTATGCAATCATATTAGCCTTATTTATTTTTGGTGAAGAAGAACAGATGAGTAGCACTTTCTATTTGGGTGCTTTCGTGGTGCTGTTAGTCGTTTTGTTAAACGGAATTATAAAGAATAAGGGACCTTTAAAAGATAACTTTCTTCAAAGATTAAGTAGAAAAAAGTAATTTAAATTTACTTGAAAAGTAAATTTTATAGTATGTTTGTCTTTACAAATAACTAGAGTCAAATCATTATAATATGGAGTATTTAGAGTTTGAAATGCCTATTAAAGAGCTTCAAGATCAACTACAAAAATGTCAGATTATTGGTAAGGAGAGTGAAGTAGACGTTACTGCTACTTGCAACAAAATAAATAAAAAATTAACGGAGGCCAGAAAAAATATATACAAAAACTTGACACCTTGGCAGCGTGTGCAACTCTCAAGACACCCAAACAGACCGTATACTTTAGATTATATTAAAGCAATTTGTGGAGATACCTTTATGGAACTTCACGGAGATCGAAGCGTAGGGGATGATAAAGCGATGATTGGAGGCCTCGGTAAAATTGGAGATCAATCTTATATGTTTATTGGTCAGCAAAAGGGATACAATACTAAAACGCGTCAGTATCGTAATTTCGGGATGGCAAATCCTGAAGGGTATAGAAAGGCATTGCGTTTAATGAAAATGGCAGAGAAGTTTGGAATTCCAGTTGTTACGTTGTTGGATACCCCAGGAGCATACCCAGGGTTAGTGGCTGAAGAGCGCGGACAAGGAGAAGCAATTGCTAGAAATATTTTTGAAATGACCATTTTAAAAACACCTATTATTACTGTGGTTATTGGTGAGGGAGCCTCTGGTGGTGCATTGGGAATTGGTGTTGGAGATCGTGTTTATATGATGGAAAACACATGGTATACTGTGATTTCTCCAGAATCTTGTTCGTCTATATTATGGAGAAGCTGGGAGTATAAAGAGCAGGCAGCTGCAGCCTTAAAGCTTACCGGTACCGATATGAAGAAAATGAAGTTAATTGATGGAATCATTAAAGAGCCAGTAGGAGGAGCGCATACTGACAGAGCCGGCGCTTTTGAGGCTGTTCAAAATCAAATTGTTGTCGCTTTTGAAGCGTTAAAAGAACTTTCGGAAGAAGATTTAGTTGCTCAGCGAATGGATAAATATGCAAAGATGGGCGTTTATAAAGAATAAACTGTTCATAATAATATCACTAAAAAAGCGCAACCCTCTAAAGGATTGCGCTTTTTCTAGTTTTATTACTAATTTAAAAGAACAAAGCGTTTTTAGATGCCCAGTGAGTTAAATAGTTTTTTTAGTCTGGGATCAGAGGGTTTGGGTGCATTTGCATCTACAATATTTCCCTGCGGATCAATTAAGATGAAACGAGGGATGGAATTGATTTGATATGCACGCTGAAAAGAGTTGTCTTTTCCTGCCCATAACTGTGTGCCTGTTAGTGCTTTGGCTTCTACAAATTTTCTCCATTTTTTTTCTGCAGCATCCCATGAACCACCATTTCTTCTGGATTCGTCGGTAGAAATACTTATAAATTCAATGTTTTTACTGTGGTACTCTTTTTCTAAATTTGTTAAAAATGGAATTTGTTGAATACAGGGTCCGCACCAAGTAGCCCAAACATCGATATAGACATACTTTCCAGCATAGGAGGAAAGTGATTTTTTGCGCCCTTTAAAGTTGGTGTACTTTTTAAATTCAGGAGATGGAGTTCCCTTTGCCATTGCCTTATTTTTTTTGTAGGCTTTTTTAAAGTAACCGATCATCGATGCTGTTTGTTGGTTTGCCATTTCTATTAAAATACTATCGATATTTTTATAAGAGTTTAGCAGGCTATCTTGTCGTTTTTCTAAGTCTGTGATTTTGTTTTTAAATGCAGTCTCTTCGAGAGCTAAAATTAAAGTGGGATCTCCAATGCGTTGACTTTCTGATATCTGTGCAAGGATAAAGTTATTGTTTTCTGAACCTTTCCCAGTAAACTCAAAACTGGTCATAAATTTTTCAGCGTCACCTTTTATCTCAATGTCAAAGCCATTTTTTAAGAATATTGGAGCTCTTGTTTTTGGACTCGTTTGCAAAGTATATACCGCTCCTTTGGGTACTTTTAAAGTGTCTTTAAAAATTCCGTCTTTCTGTATTTTAATGATCTTAATAGTACCTTCTCTCGATAATATGGTAAGAATAGAATCTGTATTGTTTTCTAATTGCACGACCAGTGAAAGATATTCTTTAGAGTGCTCTGTGCTGCAGGATACAATGGCCAATACCATTAAAAGTAAAAAACTTTTATTTTTCATTTTTTTTAATTATTTGAGGCAAATATAAATATTTAATCAGGTTCTAAATGCGAAAATTCTAGGGATTTTAGCAAATTAAAAAATCCCAAACACATGTTTGGGATTTTTTCTTACTTAGGAAGTTGTTTTGGTTTCCAACTTCTTAATACCTTTTTTAATTTTAATGGTAAGTTTATTTTCCTTTTCGTTTAAGTCCATGGAAATCGTATCACCTTCAGAGAGTTTCGAATTTACAATCTCTTCCGCCAAGGCATCTTCGATGTATTTTTGTATCGCTCGATTCAGTGGTCTCGCTCCATACTTTTTGTCGAAGCCTTTGTCTGCGATGTAATCTTTTGCCTTTTTACTTAACTTCAAAGTATATCCTAACTCTGTAATTCTTTTCAATAGCTTGTCTAGTTCAATGTCTATAATCGCATGTAGATCTTCTTTTTCTAATGCGTTAAATATAATAACATCATCAATTCTATTTAAAAATTCTGGAGCAAATGATTTTTTTAAAGCGCCTTCAATTACAGATTTCTCATAGGAGTCTGCCTGAGCTGTTTTTGAAGAAGTTCCAAAACCTACACCGCCACCAAAGTCCTTAATTTGGCGCGCACCAATATTAGAAGTCATAATAATAATCGTATTTCTAAAATCAATTTTTCTTCCTAAGCTGTCTGTGATATAGCCGTCATCAAGAATTTGTAATAGAATGTTAAATACATCTGGATGTGCTTTTTCTATTTCATCTAATAAAACGACTGCATAGGGCTTTCTTCGAACTTTTTCGGTCAATTGACCCCCTTCTTCATAACCAACGTATCCTGGAGGTGCGCCTATTAAACGCGAAATAGCAAATTTTTCCATGTACTCGCTCATGTCTATTCGAATCAAAGAATCTTCAGCGTCAAAGAGCTCTCTGGCTAATACTTTTGCCAACTGTGTTTTTCCAACCCCAGTTTGTCCTAAGAAGATAAAAGAACCAATCGGTTTGTTAGGGTCTTTTAATCCAACTCTATTTCTTTGGATTGCTTTTACAACTTTCGTTACAGCAACATCCTGTCCTACTACTTTTCCTTTAATCAAGTTAGGAAGCTCATGTAGTTTCTCTGTTTCCGCTTCGGCAACTCTACTTACCGGTATACCGGTCATCATTGAAACCACTTCTGCAACATTGTCTTCGGTGACCATTTCACGATTCAGTTTCGAGTCATTTTCCCACTGTTTTTGGGCAGAATCTAATGCAAACTCCATGTTTTTTTCGTCATCTCTTAACTTCGCAGCTTCTTCATATTTTTGACCATTGACCGCTTTGGTTTTACGTTCTTGAATGATTTCAAGCTGTTTTTCCAATTCTAAAACTTGTTGTGGAACAACAATATTTGTAATATGGATTCTAGATCCTGCTTCATCTAAAGCATCAATAGCCTTGTCTGGAAGATAGCGATCTGTCATATATCTATTGGTTAATTTCACACAGGCCTCAATGGCAGCATCCGTATAATTTACGTGATGATGCTCTTCATATTTTCCTTTGATATTTTGTAAAATTTGCACCGTTTCTTCTACAGAAGTTGGTTCGACAATTACTTTTTGAAAACGACGTTCTAAAGCACCGTCTTTTTCAATATTTGTCCGGAATTCATTTAAAGTGGTGGCTCCAATACATTGGATTTCTCCGCGCGCTAAGGCAGGTTTTAGCATGTTGGAGGCGTCCAGTGATCCCGTAGCACCACCAGCTCCTACAATAGTGTGAATTTCGTCTATAAAAAGAATGATGTCTTCATTTTTTTCAAGTTCATTCATTAAAGCTTTCATGCGCTCTTCAAATTGACCACGGTATTTTGTACCGGCAACCAAGCTTGCTAAATCTAAGGAGACAATCCTTTTGTCAAATAAAATTCGAGATACTTTGCGCTCAATGATTCGGAGTGCTAAGCCCTCTGCAATTGCAGATTTACCTACACCAGGTTCCCCAATTAACATCGGATTATTTTTCTTTCTTCTGCTTAAAATTTGGGATACGCGTTCGATTTCTTTCTGTCTGCCAACTACGGGGTCTAGTTTTCCTTTTTCGGCCAAATCCGTTAAGTCTCTTCCAAAATTATCTAAGACAGGTGTTTTTGATTTCTTTATAGTTTTACCTTTTTTTCCTTGTTCAAAAGGATTTGGCTTTTCAGAACTAAATTCGTCATCCGAAGGCGTTTCTGCTATCGGGTTACTGGGCAGGTCTTCAGCGTCATCTGCGTGCAATTGCTTGTATAAATCTTTTGCTTCACCATAGTTTACGTCGTACTTCTGAATCAACTTTGTAGTTGGATCATTTTCGTTTCTTAGAATGCATAATAATAAATGTGCAGTATCTATAGATTCACTTTGGTAGAGTTTCGCTTCCAGAAACGTTGTTTTAAGTGCTTTTTCCGCTTGCCTGGTTAAGTGCAGGCTTTTATTTTCAGAAGTCTCTGTAAACGCAAGGTCTACAGGATTTAATTGTTCTAATTTTTTGCGCAATAAATTCGTGTCTACATCAAAGGCAGACAAAATATCCATTGCTTTTCCCTCTCCTTCTCTTATCAAACCGAGTAGTAAATGTTCCGTTCCAATAAATTCGTGCCCTAGCCTTAGTGCTTCCTCTTTACTGAAGGCGATTACATCTCTTACTTTTGGTGAAAAATTATCGTCCATATAGCTGTATCTCTTTGTGTAAATTTAATTCTTTTTTTTTTTAATAAATACAAAAAATATGCCAATTCTATAAAACTGACAGGTTGACTTCGAAATTAATGGTTAAAACGATTGAAAATCAACCACATAAAAAAGGAGTAAAAATTATAAAGAAATGTTGATAACTCTATTCAATTCAAAGGAGGTTCCTCTTTGAAAATAGGTGTAGAAATATTATCTTGCCTTGTTTTATAAATAGGATACACAATAACACAAAATACATATGACAGAGGGAGAGAAATTGATTCCGATTAACATAGAAGAGCAGATGAAATCCGCGTACATCGATTACTCGATGTCAGTGATCGTTTCAAGAGCGTTGCCAGATGTAAGAGATGGTTTAAAACCAGTGCATAGAAGAGTTTTATTTGGTATGCATGAATTGGGAATTAAAGCAACCGGTTCTTATAAAAAATCAGCCAGAATTGTTGGAGAAGTTTTAGGTAAGTTTCACCCGCATGGAGATACATCTGTATACGATTCTATGGTAAGAATGGCGCAGAACTGGAGTGTGCGTTACATGATGGTCGATGGCCAAGGTAATTTTGGTTCGGTAGATGGAGATAGCCCGGCAGCAATGCGTTATACAGAGGTTAGAATGCAGAAGATCTCCGAGGATATGTTAGCGGATATTGAGAAAGATACGGTAGACCAACGTTTGAATTTTGACGATACGTTGCATGAACCTGTAGTGTTGCCAACGCGTATTCCTAATTTATTAGTGAATGGAGCTTCTGGTATTGCTGTGGGAATGGCAACCAATATGGCACCTCACAATTTAACGGAAGTAATTAATGGAACCCTTGCTTACATAGACAATAGAGAAATTGAGATTGATGAGTTAATGCAACACATTACAGCACCCGATTTTCCTACAGGAGGAATAATTTATGGTTATGATGGTGTAAAAGATGCATTTCATACAGGGCGTGGGCGTATTGTAATGCGCGCAAAAGCGGTAATTGAAGAGGTGAAGGGACGTGAGTGCATTATTGTCTCTGAGATTCCGTACCAAGTGAACAAGGCAGAAATGATTAAAAAAACTGCGGAACTTGTTAATGATAAGAAAATAGAGGGTATTTCTAATATAAGAGATGAATCGGATAGAAACGGAATGCGAATTGTGTACGTTTTAAAAAGGGATGCAATTCCGAATATTGTTTTAAATAAACTTTTTAAGTACACGCAATTACAAACTTCTTTTAGTGTAAATAATATTGCTTTGGTAAAAGGAAGACCAGAACAATTAAATTTAAAACAACTGATTCATTATTTTGTAGAACACCGACACGAAGTTGTGGTGCGAAGAACAAAATTTGATCTTAAAAAAGCAGAGGCGAGAGCACATATTTTAGAAGGATTAATTATCGCATCAGACAACATCGATGAGGTCATTGCAACAATCCGTGCTTCTCAAAATGCCGATGAGGCGCGCGAGAAACTAATGAAACGTTTTGAGCTCACTGAAATTCAGGCAAAAGCCATTGTAGAAATGCGTTTGCGTCAGTTAACGGGACTAGAGCAAGACAAGTTGCGTGGAGAATACGATGCAATTATGACTACCATTGTAGATCTAAAAGATATTTTAGCGAATGAGCCAAGAAGGTATGAAATCATAAAAGAAGAACTTGCGCATATCAAAGATAAATATGGAGATGAACGCAGATCTATTATAGAGTATGCAGGAGGAGACATGAGTATTGAAGACATGATTCCGGATACGAAAGTAGTGGTTACCATCTCTAATGCTGGGTATTTAAAACGGACCAACCTTGAAGAATATAAGGTTCAGAATAGAGGCGGTAGAGGACAGAAAGGTGCAACCACAAGAAATGAAGATTTCTTAGAGCACTTATTTGTGGGAACAAACCACCAATATATGATGTTCTTTACACAAAAAGGAAAAGTATTTTGGATGCGGGTGTATGAAATTCCTGAAGGTGGTAAAAACACTAAAGGAAGAGCAATGCAAAACTTGATCAACATCGAACAAGATGACAAAGTAAAAGCATTTTTAGTAACACAAGATTTAAAAGACGAAGCATATATTAACAGCCATTACGTGATTATGGCAACGAAGAAAGGGCAGGTTAAAAAGACCTCTTTAGAGCAATATTCTCGACCAAGAACAAATGGAATTAATGCAATTACCATTAAAGAAGGAGATGAATTGCTAGAAGCGAAATTGACCACAGGAGACAGTCAGGTAATGCTAGCTTTAAAATCAGGTAAATCCATTCGTTTTGAAGAAGCAAAAACACGTCCTATGGGAAGAACTGCTTCCGGAGTAAGGGGAATTACCTTGCAACATGAGAAGGATGAGGTGATTGGAATGGTAGCCGTGAATGATATGGACAGCAATATTTTGGTTGTTTCAGAAAAAGGATACGGTAAACGCTCGAAATTAGAAGATTATAGGATCACGAACAGAGGAGGTAAAGGAGTAAAGACCTTAAATATTTCAGAAAAAACGGGAGATTTAGTTGCTATAAAAAATGTGGATGATTCTAATGATCTGATGATCATTAACAGATCTGGATTGACAATTAGAATGGCCGTAGAAGACTTACGTGTTATGGGACGTGCAACACAGGGGGTTCGTTTAATTAATATCAAGGACAATGACAGCATTGCTGCTGTAGCCAAAGTGGGCCATGAAGAAGAAGTTCCAGAAGATCTGGAAGGCGAAGTAGAAGATGGCACGGAAATTGGGAATGATTCTAGCGAAAACGAGTCTACTGACGAGGATTCAAGTGAAAACAACGAATAATAATAAATTAAATGAGTATTACAATGAAAAATCAAGTATTAGCACTTTCTTTCGGTTTACTGACTGCAATCACATTCGGTCAAAAAAAACAATTAAGAGTTGCAGAGAAAGCACTAAAAAAAAGTCAGTATTCAGTTGCATTGGACGCAGTGAATTCTGTAGAGGGCATGTTGGAGACCATGGATTCTAAATATAAGTCGAAATATTATTTTTTAAAGGCACAGGCGCTTTCGGGGGAAAATAAGTACGAAGCCGCATCCGATGCTTTTACTAGTCTTTTTGACTTTGAGATAGAAGATGGTTCAAGTAAATATAGCAAACAAGCGAAGCCAATGCTAAATAACTTGATACAAAAGGTTTCTAGTAAATCAATTGAACAGTACAACTCGAAGGATTATGCAGCTGCACAAGTAAATTTTTATTTAACGTACATATTGAGTCCAAAAGACACTAGTTTCTTGTACAATGCCGCAATTAGTGCCTCCTTGTCAAAAGAGTACGATGTTTCTTTGAAATTTTATAGAGAGTTAAAAGAGATTGGTTATACCGGAATTAACACACAGTATTTTGCGACAAACAAAGAAACTGGTGTCGAGGAAAATATGGGGTCAAAAATACAAAGAGATTTGATGGTGAAATCGGGAGGTTATACCGTTCCTATTGAAAAAGTATCTGCATCTAAACAGGCAGAAATTGTAAAAAATATTGGATATATTTTAGTAAATCAAGGAAAAACAGAAGAAGCGATTGTTGCATTACAGGAAGCAAGAAGAGCAAATCCAAAGGATGTGAATTTAATTTTAAATGAAGCACAATTGTATATCAAACTTGACCAGATGGATAAATTTGGACAGTTAATGCAAGAAGCAGTAAAATTAGACCCTACCAATCCAACCTTGTTTTTTAATTTAGGCGTAGTGAATGTAAATGAAGGTAAAATAGAGGAAGCTGTTGGGTATTATCAGAAAGCAATTGAATTAAACCCAGAATACGGAGATGCGTATATGAATTTAGCGATTGCCATGTTATCAAAGGAAAAGGAATTGGTAGAGGAAATGAATAATAATTTATCTAATTTCGATAAGTATGATGCTTTACAGGCAGAACAAAAAGAGTTGTACAAAGCTGCTTTGCCTTTTCTATTGAAAGCAGACAGCATTAAAAGATCGATAGATACTGTAAGGACTTTATTAAATATTTATGATACTCTGCGCATGGAGAAAGAGGCAGATATCTTGAGACCTATCTATAAAGAAATGAGGAGTTAATACTTCTTTATTCCATTGATATAAAAAAATCCAAAACTTAAAAGTTTTGGATTTTTTTTATAGTACTTTTTTAATGACCCTTAGTTTGTGTGTGTGTTTTTGAAGATCGGTATTAAAAATACCACTGTGGTCTAGAGTATCTATTCTTACTTTTCCATGTGCGTGAATAATATTATAGTCATTCAGCACAATACCAACGTGAATGATTTCACCAAACTCATCGTCAAAAAAAGCCAAATCTCCAGGCTCACTTTCCTCTATAAAACTCAATACTTCACCCTGTGTAGATTGTGCAATCGGGGTTCTTAATAGCTGATAGCCACACAATTTGTATACGATTTGTGTAAAACCAGCAGCATCGATTCCAAAGGGAGATTTTCCTCCCCATAAAAAGGGTGTATTTAAATACGTGAAGGCTGTTTTTAAGATTTCAGTTTTAGGCAGTACACCTTGAAAAACGGCACTGTCATATGCATATGTAGCATTTCCTAATTTCAATTTTCCCTCCTTAAAAAAAGGCAATTGTGCGCCCAATGCTATGGTGGTTAGTTCGCTTTTCTCATTGGTAACAAAGTCTAAAATTTCACCAGAATAGGTGGGGATTTCTAAACAAAGCGATGCGTAAAAATCAGCTGGAATTTCTACATATTGCTTGTTGTCTATATAGCCCTCAAAATGATCAAATGACAATCGGATTTTACTCCAGTTTTTTTGCTTTTCGATAATTTCAAAAGGCTCACCAAATAATAGTTGACTAATCATTTCAGAGGAGTCACATTCTTCAGCTCTTAGGGGAACAATACTTAGGTTACAAATGCCAAAAAGCATGGTTACAAATATTTATTAAAAAATTAAATTCTCTCAAGTATCATTGCACTCGCGCCACCACCACCATTACAGATTGCTGCAGCGCCAATTTTTGCATTATTTTGTTTCAAAATAGAGGTCAAAGCTATGACGATTCTAGCTCCAGAAACCCCTAAAGGATGCCCTAACGAGACGGCTCCACCGTTTACGTTTACGTTCTCATCGGTAATATTTAACAATTTCATATTTGCCAACCCTACCACGGAAAAAGCTTCATTCAATTCAAAGAAATCTACATCTGCCATTTCAATATTGGCTTTTGCCAATGCTTTTGGTAATGCTTTTGCGGGTGCCGTTGTAAACCATTCTGGTGCTTGCGCAGCATCTGCATAGCTTTTAATTTTAGCAAGCGGCTTCAGCTGCAATGCCGTTGCCTTTTCTAATGACATCAGCACTAAAGCAGCGCCACCATCGTTAATTGTAGAGGCATTGGCAGCAGTAACAGTTCCGTCTTTTGTAAACGCAGCTCTCAATGCTGGAATTTTCTCCATTTTCACATTTTTATATTCTTCGTCTTCCGAAAAAACAATCGGATCTCCGCGTCGCTGTGGTATTGTTACAGGCACAATTTCATCTGCATATTTTCCTGTACTCCAGGCTTTTGAAGAGCGCTCGTAAGATTGTATTGCGAATGCATCTTGGTCTTCTCTGGAAAACTTATATTTTGAAGCACAAGCATCTGCACAAACACCCATAGGTACTTGGTCATAGGCATCTACTAAGCCGTCTCTTTGCATGCCGTCTTCCAATGTGATGCCGCCAAACTTTGTGCCATTTCTAGCATGTTGGTAATGTGGGATCGCACTCATATTTTCCATTCCTCCAGCCACTACAATTTCAGCAGTTCCAAGTGCAATGGTTTGGGCAGCCAACATAACGGCTTTCATACCAGAGGCACATACTTTATTTACTGTGGTGCAAGGAACTGTATCTGGGATGCCAGCAGCAATTGCTGCTTGTCTTGCCGGAGCTTGTCCTAAGCCAGCAGAGACTACATTTCCCATAAAAACTTCTTCTACCATTGCTGGTGCTATACCAATTTTTTCTAGCGCGCCTTTTATGGCGATGGCTCCTAATTTGGTTGCGGGGATTGTAGCTAAACTTCCCATAAAACTTCCGATCGGTGTTCTTGCAACAGCTACAATTACGACTTCTTTCATATGCTATTTTGAGTTTGTTTTTAGTTAAGAATGTAGGCTAAATTAATGTTTTTTAATCGATTTTTATCGGTTTGTTTCCGTTGAATTTCTAAGGGTCACTTTTTTGCAGTAAGTTTGTCATAACAAGATACTACCTATGAGCAACTTCGTAAATAAACTCTATCAAAAGAATACCATCATCTATAAAGTGATTTTATTTCTCGTTACCACGGTGGCTATTGTTTACTTGTTTCCTAAAGGAGGACAATTTAAGTACGATTTTAGCAACAGCCAATTATGGAAATACGACAACTTGTATGCTCCTTTCGATTTTGCTATCCAAAAATCCGCAGCAGAAATTAAGGCAGAGAAAGCACAAATAGTTGCCAATTCAAAACTGTATTTCACAGCAGACAATGCATTGGTTGTTGGTGTTAAAGATACTTTTACAAAAAGAATAGCAGCTTTAATGCTCAATGATTCTTTAGCGCTTCAGGAAAAAAATATGTTTCAGGAAATTGGACTGCGTACCATAGAAAAGGTCTATGAATACGGTTTTTTAGAAGCCATTATTCAAGACAAGCTCTCCGATAAAGATGTGTTGGTGACTATTAGAAAGGAAAACGTAGTACAAGACATCCCTTTTAAGAACTTTTATACTTCAAGTGAAGTTTTAAAAATTATTACAGAGAATTTAGAGGTTGGTTTTGCCAATTATAGTAGAAATAAAATTTTTAATATCCTCTCGGAAGCTATCAAGCCAAATGTAAGTTATGATGCCGTTTTTACGGAGAAAGTAATTGAAAATGAGTATAAGAATATTTCTTACACCAAAGGGAAAGTTTCCTCTGGAGGACTTATAATTCTGAAAGGAGACATTGTAGAAGGAAAAAAATTGGCCATTTTAAACTCTTTGAAAAGCGAGTCTGAGTCTAAGGTATGGACGGAGTCTAGCTACAATTGGATTATCTTAGGCTATAGTATTTTGGTGTCTTTAGCGCTGTTGATGCTTTTGCTATTCCTAAAGAAGTACCGCGTAGAAATTTATGAAAATAACAACAAGGTTACGTTTATATTTTTCAATGTTTTTTCCATGATTTTTATACAGACCTTGGTTATAAACTACAACTCAGATTATCTCTATGTGGTTCCTTTAAGTGTTCTTCCAATTGTTTTGAAGGCCTTTTTTGATGCCCGATTGGGTTTGTTTACCCATGTATTAACGGTCTTGCTTTTAGGGTATATTGTTCCAGATAGTTTCGAGTTTATATACCTGCATATTATTGCGGGGATTGTAACCATTCTTACCGTCTCAGAACTTTATAAGAGAGCCAATTTATTTATTTCTGTTGCCCAAATTACGGGTATTTATATGCTTACTTATTTGGCATTCTCTATTATCAAAGAAGGAAATGCAGCACAGATAAATCTGCAGTATTTTATATTGTTTGCATTGAACGGATTGCTCTCCTTTCTGTCTATTATTTTAATTTATATCTATGAAAAAGTATTCGGTTTAGTTTCTGATGTTACCTTGTTAGAGTTGTCAAATACAAATACCAAGTTGCTGCGAGAATTGAATGAGAAAGCACCAGGAACCTTCCAACACTCTATGCAAGTTGCAAATTTAGCAGAGGCGGCAGCCAATGAAATCGGTGCAAATTTCATGCTGGTAAGAACAGGAGCTTTGTATCATGATGTTGGTAAAATGGTCAATCCAATGTATTTTACAGAAAATCAAACAACCGGTGTAAATCCGCACCACGAGCTTTCTCCGAGAGACAGTGCCAAAATTATTACAGACCACGTAATCAAAGGGGTGGAGATTGCAAAAAAATACAAGCTACCAGATAGAATTATCGATTTTATTAGAACGCACCATGGAACCAGTACGACCTATTATTTTTTAATGAAGGAAAAAGAAATGAATCCGGATGCCGAGGTAGATATTAAAAAATTTCAATATCCTGGACCAAATCCATTTTCAAAAGAAACGGCTATACTAATGATGTGTGATGCTGCAGAAGCGGCCTCTAAGAGTTTAAAGATGCCTACTGCGCAATCCATCAGTGATTTAATAGATAAAATCATTGAAAAACAGATGGCAGACAATCAGTTTTTAAACTCAGATATTACCTTCAAAGAGATTGAAACTATTAAAAAAATAATTAAGAAGAAACTCTTAAATATGTACCACTTAAGAGTAGAATATCCGGAGTAGAAAATAAAGTAAAAAAAGCACAAAACATCTTGTTAAATTGTAAATGTAATATTACATTTGCACTCGCAATTTCAAAGAAGCGCGAAGAAGTTCATTAAAAGGAGAGGTGCCAGAGTGGTAATGGAGCAGATTGCTAATCTGTCGACGGGTGACTGTCGCCAGGGTTCGAGTCCCTGTCTCTCCGCAAAAGTTAAGTAATTTGGGTGTTGGTTTTTTTTAGAATATCAAAAGAAACTAGCAAGATATTTAACACCTTCGGGGTGTAGCGTAGCCCGGTCATCGCGCCTCGTTTGGGACGAGGAGGTCGCAGGTTCGAATCCTGCCACCCCGACACAGTTGTACGTAGCAACTCTAAAACTACGGGCTCTTAGCTCAGCTGGATAGAGCACCTCCCTTCTAAGGAGGCGGTCGCAGGTTCGAATCCTGCAGGGCTCACTTAAAGCTTCACAGAAATGTGAGGCTTTTTTGTTGTTTAAAACTTTCTAGCTATGGGGGTTTTACTTCGCTCCGCTCAGGAATTAAAACTTAAGTACCCTTTTTGAATTCTGAGAGGTAAGATGCACTTATCTCATAATTTAAAATTTAAAAGTATGACCAAGTACAAAAAGATTCAACAATTCTCATTAGATAGCGTATTTATAAATGGCATGGTATTTGGT
>FUWD013230953.1_pt1 | contig 20783 bp, 22 predicted proteins | sample 1063281 | NCBI WGS metagenome assembly FUWD01 (sample SAMEA79048168, study PRJEB19326) | metagenome | biome: marine | reverse complement strand
GTTATACACAAGATTTTCATATATAAATGAACTTTATGTAAAACATTAAACCCGAATACATTCCACAATTCGACACGATATTATTTAAAAAAAGAAACATAATGTATGTATCATAATTATATTTCAAGAAAAATTACGAAAAAAATGGAACACAACAAGGCTTCTTTTAGTGAACATAAAGATACATTGACCAAAATTGTAGACCAAATGGTACAAGATAATGCAAGCACTACGTTTGCGGACTATTATATTTATAAAGATTTGTTTGATTCTTTTACACATCAATTGGTTCACTTGGAACAACGTATTCACGAAGAAAAACCAAAAATAAATGTAGATGTGTCTCAATGCTTTGTAGAAGAATATAAGATAATGTTTATGAAAGAAAAACAAAAACAAAAACCTATTTTGGATTTATTAAAAAAATAGAAATAATATATATGAAAAAAACATTTAAGTATTTAAAATGTCATCCGAAATATAAAAGTATAAAGTCGTGTATCGATGACAAGTTAATATTAAAAATGAGACATACATGGAACAAGCGCCACCCGGATAAAAAAATTCATTCTAAACATATAAAGACCATAGAGACAAAATTAAAACATTATTTGAGTATATGTAAAGACCAAAAATGTTTATTGAATCGTACTTTGAAAAAGAAAATGAATTTATTTGCTCCTTATAGTCCCCCACAATGGAAAAAAGGAAAATCTATTTGGTTGGATAGCTTAGATATTATGAGAGTTATGAAACAATACGAAGAAACGTATCCTAATTTTGAGTTTATTGGACCTTCGCCCATAGATTTCGATACGAAAGTAAATATAAGTGAATGTGTGTGGCCGGAACTATGTTATTTTAGTATGAAAAAGAAAATGATGAAAAATATAAATAAAATAGGCATCATTTTCAATACTGACCCGCATTACGATGAAGGTTCGCATTGGGTCTGTATGTTTATCGATTTAGATAAAAACTATATTTTTTATTTTGATTCAAACGGTCACGCGCCTTGCGAAAAAATAAATATTTTTATAGATAGACTATTATCACAATGTAAAGAAATAAATAAATCTATGAATGTATATAATAATAAAAACACAAAACACCAATATGCTGACGGGGAATGCGGAATGTATGCGTTATATACGATTATTACATTATTGGAAAAAAAACATAATGTTTCTTATTTTAAGAATAAAAAAATACCTGATAAAAAAATGAATGATTACAGAAAGATATTTTTTAACGAGATATAATATAAAAAAAAGAACATAATGCTTATAATGAAAGAAGCCTTATGGAACGAATGTTTAAAAAATAATATATTCGAAGGATTTAGTGAATCTGAACTGCCCAATATTCAATCGGTCTTTGAAGAAACATATGAAGAAAATAGAGACATCCAACCAGCAGACTTTATGTATGTATTGAGTAAAAAACTGAAACAACAAAAAAAATTTGAATACAAAGATTTAATTCCTGAAAATAAACCTTCTATCATCGATTTTAGCGACAAATCGGAAGAAGAACCCATTGTGGATATAGATCGCCTTATCAGTGAAAAAGAAAAAGAAAGAGAAATATTATACAAAACAAATGAAACGTCAACGACCAATATTCCTTCAAATCAAGTAGTACCTCAACACGTAGAATCGCATAGTGTTCCCAATGTCGCGGTCGACCACGAACAACATTATAAATATCAAAATAAGATTTTAGAACAAATACTAGAATCCCAAATTAAAATATTAAAATATTTACAAAAAAAATAACATATATGTATAATGAAAAATAAAATACATAATTTATTATTTATAGGATTCTTATGCGTATTATTGTATAGTGTTTTATTTTATTTTACAAAAGAAGGATTTTCAGAAAGTGATAGTTATGGACAATGGGAATTATTGTTGAGACAAACGTATAATGATGAACACACCATTAGTCCATTTGAAGGTTTAACCACCGCCATAAATGCGGACGCTTTATATGATTCGTATGGCAAAATTACAAGTCCAAATTATTACAACTCTAAATTATTGTCAAATTATGATTTTAGCGATAAATATATTTTTAAACTAAATATGTATGAAAAATCAGAAAAAGAACTAACTAATGGTAGTGGATTGACCTGGTCACAAGGATTTGATAATGATGGTAAAGCCACAAATGTAACCATTACAACTGACCCACCTCCGGCTTTTTTGGGATTAGATAAAAACGTAGATGATGATAGTTATATTTTCAAACAAAACAACACAAACGACAATAATGATACTTATGTATTAGGGGCATCTAAAACATATTTGGATAATATATCTACCACAACATCCGGAGAGTCAATCATTCCTGGCGCAGATGCGACCAGTACTGTAGAAAAAACAGAATTATATTTATGGAACCCTCGTCCAAAAAATAAAAATACATTTAATGGAAATTATGATGATTTAACGATACAAAAAGTAGATATGAACGAAACGGAACATACTTATTTTTGGAATCAAAGCGAAGGAAATGCTGGCACAATAGATGAAGATGATTTACGTTATTCATATTGTTTTGGCAAATTAAAATGCAATGATAATATTTATGACCCAATAAAAAACGAGAATGATACTTATAAACCATATTGTAACTCCGATTCAATCAATAATCCAGTATATTGCGAAGGTTCGATTTTATATAATACTAGTTCCGAATCTTTAAAAAACGTACCTATGGATGATTTAGAATACGATATAATGGGAAAATATGCTTCTTACGATGATATAGAAACACAAGGAAAAAACTTTAATTTATTTAGAGGATTAACTACGCCTTATCCGAAAGATTATGTGGACCCAGAAATAAGCGGGAATGATGTCATTATAACGGAAAATGAAGTTGAAACAAAAATAAACATATGTGATTTTCTAGACAATCAGAATTTAGACAATGGAACCAATATCCAAGAAGAATGTAAAGAAAAAAGAAAATCCAAAAAAGACACACAAGAGATAACAATAGGCAAAAAATGTATTGCGGATTATGGAGATATGATAAATTCTAAATACGCCGACTATGTTTGCAAAGAAGGCGAAACTTGTATTGGGTATAAATGTGGCTCTCAATATGGTAATTGTAAGGCAACATTATTATAGTGTATTAATATAATGAAAAAAATAATTTTTTTATTATGTATTTTTGTTTTGTTGAGTTTATGGGTATATAAAGAACCAATGTATAGTGATTTAAACGAAAAATCCATTGAGGTTGAATATCCTAAGAAAATAGACCGTTATAGTTGCGAAGACAAAACATACCAATATTGTTACAATGGAAATATAAACAAAAAGGATATTTTTGGAAATAAAGTGGATTTTGTTGGCGTAGACTATAGCAGCGGAAAAAGTTATAGTTATTCGCAAGGTCCAAGAGTTTATTTAAGTGATTTTAATACAACGGAACTAAAAGGATCTAGTAAAACACGCGAAGTTTATTATGATCCTTATAAAACGTGTAATCCAAATTATCCTTGGCATTTGGATTTAAGTTCAAATAAAACCATAAACAATGAATGCTCTTCCCCACAAGATATTGAAAACTATAATATGTGTTTGAATTATGAAAAACTATGTCCTTTTGAAGATATTGAAATAAAACAAGATACACAATATATTCCATATGATTGTTCCGATAAAGAAAATGTAATAAAATCATTGGAAGGACTAGATGTTACATTTGTAAAAAATACAACCGAAGTAGGCTCTTATAGAGATACTAGAAATAGAGCTTTACCAGTATACAAAGGAAGAAAAAACGCAAAAGGAGAAATATATGATTCAGAAAAATGTAGTGAAGAATGTAGCGAATATAATTATTATGCTTTACAACACGGAAATTATGGAAATCCGCAATGTTTTTGTGGTAATTCACTTGAACAAGCAACACAATATGGTGCTAAAAAATGTCCAAAGACTGGTGGTGGATGGTGTAATTATATTTACAAAAATATTTGTGGATTTGAAACCACTGATGATAAAGAATATTCCAATACATGTGAAAAAAACGGCGACAAATGGGTTGTAAAAAATATGGAACCAATCGAAGAAAAATGTAAAGAAAGAAATTGTTCTACGTCTTATTATAATACACCCAACGGTGACGTTTCCAATTGTTTTTTATATGAAGCAGAAGCCAGTTACGAATATGATGATTTTTACAAAGGAACATCAAAATACCCATATGATACACCGCCAAGTAATCCTCTTTTATCATCTTATAAAAATATTACTTCTGAAACAGGAATAATAGATGGAGACAAAGTAAAAATACGAGGCTCTGAAGTAACGTATTCTGTACCTGTTTGTGACGAAGAAAATCCTTTTTACGCAAATAATGAATGTAGACCTGAAAATACTACTGAAGTAGATATTTCATGTAGTGAGGCAAAACCATATCTCGTGAATGGAATATGCGTCGACCCCGATACTGCTTTGTCGGTAGTAACCGATGGGTGTAATGAAAAAACTCCTTATAAAAAAGAAAATGCATGTTATGCGACCCCAGAAGAAACACTAGGTCAAACATATACATTTGGTCATAGTTCGGGTAATAATTGTTATGTAAAAGAATTAGACTATGGTATATCTTGTGAAAATATCTTTAGTGTTCGAGACAAAGATAATTCCATGTTATATAATCCAATTACAAACAAATTTGTAGGGGATTTGAATCCTGGAGATTATGCGTATGTTGATTGTAGTGGTGGTAAAATGACCAAATGTATGAAAGAATTTCCTTTTGAAAAAAATGATAAAAATGAATATGTATTGCCACTTAAACCAAGAAATAGTATAAATAGAGACAAAATACCTACTTATGACCCGCCACCCAAATATGTAGAGCCTGAGTTTTCAAAATATATTAATCCATATAATTCAGATATACAACATAGTTTATTTATTCAATGTAAAGAAGATTATTCTACCCATTCACAAGAATCCAATATGTGTCCACAGCAACTACCATTATGCGAGGGGTATGTAAAAGATACACAATTTGGTTTATGTAAAGAAGACAAAAAAATGGAACAAACACTATCGTCTTACACAAAAAATGTTATTTCTTGTGAAAATAATTATGATTCAAAAGATATATTAAAAAATATGTGTCCATATAATTTTCCTTATTGTGAAAACAATGAATGTAAACAAAGTAGTTTATACAATTTGGTTGCCCTGTAATATACCTATGTCTTTTAATTTACCATTTTCTTCTATATATACTTTATTTGGTTTCTTTCTAGTGTCGACTTTTACTTTCGTCAATATTCCATTGTATAACAATTCTTGGTCCACAAATTGGTCGTCTTTTACTTTTTGTTGGATAGGTTCTTTTTTATAGTCTAATGCATAAGAAAACTTCTCTTTGTTTTTATTGGATGGAAACTTAAAGCATTTATTCGTTTTAGAAGGCATACAATCGATAGCACTTTCTTTCAATGTATTTAAAAATGATTCTGACAATACTTTCTTTTCTTCCATAATTTTAAGTAAAAATTCATCGGTCGACATTTCCTTTTTAGTCAATTCTTCTTTCATAGAACTAATATACAAATATACTTGAACGTTTTGTTCTTCTAAAGGCAACCGATTATGACTACATATACGTCTTGCCCGCCCTATAACTTGTTCCAATCGTACATTATGCCAATAGGGTTCGGTAATATGGACATAACGCACATTTTGTAAATCAATGCCTTCCGCCCCGGACGAAGTAATCATCAATAAATTAATAAGAGACCCATGTAAATTGTCCAAATCGTCATTTTTATATACATCTTTTAATCGTGCGTTCATCGTATTGGACAATTTGGTCAAATCGCTATTATATATATTTCTTACAATTTCTTTTACTTCTTTTTCTTCGGTCCCTGTATACAACGCAAATACTCGTGTTTCTTTGTATGAATCTTCCGAATAAATACCTTCTAATTTTAAGTCGTAGTTCCCGGCTGCGTTTTTAAACACCACCAATTCTCTGAATCCTTGATATTTTAATAATTGGCGCATCATTTCTATACCTTCAATTCTTCTAAAACTACTATATAACAATTGACAGGTGTTTACATCTTTTATAATATTTTCCAAAATAGAATGGAATTTTGGACTATATTTAATCAACCCCATTTCGGGGTCATCGTTTGGTTTTTCAAATGGTTTGGATACAAAAAAACGAAGATTATTAAATAAAAGAGTATTACGATTCGTTCTTACAGATTTCATAAAGTTTTTAATACTTGTATCATAATTTTCATTTTCTTGTATAGCGTCACCGTCTTCTTCTATTCCATCGGCTTGTTTCAAACGTTGGGTAACTTCAATATAGTCAAAATCTGCTTCCGTTTTTACTTTATTCGATTCTGGAAATGGTCGCTTTATATCTTCGTCAAATACGAAATTACATGCTGCGCGCGTAAATACTTTATAACTACCATCTTTTTTCTGGTCGCTCTTTTTACTTGAACTTTCACGTTTTTTGTATAGTTCGTATTCTTTTCTTTGATGTGAACTCATTGGAATCTTTTCTGTAATCATAGGTTCTAGTCGAGGCATAAGAGACGTTTTGTCTCCTAAATAAGAAATCAATCCGGATATTCTTGTTTGGAAAAAATCTTTATTATTTATCACTCTTAGATTGTCTTGTTTTTTTACAAACAATCCATTGAACTCTTTTTCTTCATCTGGTACTCGTTTATATTTATGTACATTAATTTGTTTAATAGGTACGTTGATAGTATTTCTTATTAGTTCTTCAAAGTTTGTGTCATTATATAATGGCATATCTTCATATTGAACTTCTTTGTTGAGTGTAGTTATAAATCCGTATGGATTCCGTACAATATAAAGACGGTCAAATTTATAATCAATCATATTATATTTGCTTAATGGTTTTAATTTTTCTTTGAGTATACTTGTTTCATATTTTTTCATCAATATAACTTCATATTCAGTGGTATACCCAGACACTAAATTAATCATAATTCCCAGTTCAGACGGTGCGTTTATATAAGGAGTTCCTGACAATAAAACCACTTTACAATTTTGTGCGTCCATAATGTTTTCGTACATGTCGGTAGATACAGACGTCTTGTTGGTCATTTTTTTATTGTTGACTCTACTTATAAAATTATGAGCTTCGTCAATCACCACGACGCTATTATGAAAAGGGTTTGTTTTATTTGCGGATTTTAATTTTTCCCACGATTTTTTATTTAAACCATTGTAATTTATAAAATTATATTTCATAGATATTAATATTCGGATTAATTCTTTTATTTGTTGTTTTTCTTCATTGTTTAACATCTCATAATTCGGTTCAGTATCATCGTCATGAATCAACCATACGTAATTATTGTATTTTGTCATATACTTTTCTAATAGTTCTTTATCGTTATCTAAAAATAAATATTGTTTGAATAATTGATATACGACATCGCTATTGCTTTTTACCTTTTTCCAATGATGTTTGGTTGTAAATAATTTGTCTCCACAAAAAGACATTTGCGTTCTATAGTTTTCTTGAAGCGATGCTGGTGTCATTATATATATTTTTTTATCGTGTTTCATTCCTTCTAAAATCCCAATGGAACTACACGTTTTACCAGACCCAAGACCGTGATATAATAATAACCCCCTGTAAGGAGTATAACTATTCAAATACGTTTGAACTATTTTTTGATGTTTTAACATAATAAAATCAGACGATTTATCACAACTATCTTCACCATCTTCTTCTTTGTATAAATCTTCTAATAAAGAATGTACGGAATCCATAAAACCATATTGCCGGTCTAAATAAAAATCTTTCTTTTCTATGGTCATTATATTTGGATTATAGAAATCGTAGTCTTTCAATAATTCATTGTCTACGTCTACAAACAATGGAGCAGGTTTCAATGATTTTACAACACGCTCTTTTATAATACTTTTCTTTTTTTCTCTAACTTCAGGTTCATTCAATAAGATGCTATCGCCCAATAATATAGGCTTATTTGCGTAAAAAGACGTCAATGTATTTAAAAATAAATTATAACGCGGATTTAACACACGAATAAAATCATTGATTTTGCCGATTTCAGGATTCTTATAAGCAAGCTCTGTTGATACAATTTTGTTCATATTATTATATTACTATTTTTTATTAATTCATTTACACATTTAATCACATATAATTTTTCAATATTATAATCACGAATCAAAGAAACACATTGTTCGTAAGAACACCATTTCATATTTCCGATTTCGCTTTTTTGAAATTTTGCTTTATATAGAGTGTTGTCGTAAGGCATAAATCCGATGTAATATTTATGTTTATAAGATTTTAAATTCGATCCTGTAAATACTTCTTCAAATGGCATTAAATTATTCATCAACACAACATGTTGTTTTAGATATCCAGTTTCTTCGCTGAATTCTCTTAAAGCGCATTCCACATCTTTCTCTTTATAATTTCTGCGACCTTTTGGAAACCCCCATTCCGGTAAAGTCCAACCCGATTTTTTAAACAAATAAGGTTTATTTTTCAATACAAATAACATTTTTTCTTTATGTCGAACGTCGTATGGTATATTTTTACCATTCCATAATTTAGACCATAATTGTTCATAAGAATAATTGATAATTTGGTCTATTTCATAATCCGTCATTTCTTTGATAATATTTTTCAAATGATAATCGTTGTATTCGTTGTATTTACCACGTAAAAAATCAACATATCCAAGGGTGTCTTTTCTTTGTATCAACAAATATTCCACAACATCTTTATTTAGTCGATAACATATGATTCCCAAACTAGTAATAGGTCGCTTACAATTATAAAATAAATGTCCGTAATTTTCGCAATTGTTGCATAAAGGTTTAGGTTTACCTATCATAATTCTTAATATATTATATATTTATATGATTAATACAAATATAGATATCGTATTTCAATATTTATATTTTATAACAAGGCAATATGAACCTAGTATACCCAATAAAAAGAAAATAAAACAATTAATAGAATGTATTCCTTTTTTTTTACCTACACACAAAGAACAGCAATTGTTTTTTGAATTGATTCAGAAAAATTCTATTGTAAATTATTATGAAGAAAACGAGCAAATGATGCTTTATGGATATATCATTTATGAATCATATTATAAAATAAAAAAAATGCCTTATTTGGACAGAAAAGATTATATTTTACATTATGATGAAATTATGTTTCCAAAAGAAACCCATAAAAATCGTTGGATGTATATAGGTATTTTTATAGTAATAATTTGTCTATACTTTATATATGCATATTAAATTATGGATAATTATTCTTACATTTTTTTTTATGTATGACTCGTATCACGACCATCGTTATTTTAAATTGTTAAAAACATATCAAAAGTATTATAAAATGGCAATCATATGCGTCTTCGGATTAGGATTATATGTAATGATAAGCAAAGGAAACGATATGGATAGTGTCTCTGTTTTAAATAATTTCATAAAAATAATGCCTATACATAAAGATACAAAAGATATGTTTACTCCATTTATACCTAGTAGTTCATCGCACTTGGAACATCGGATCACCACGTCGGGTGGAAATAATAAAAACAAAAGAAGTGTGAGTGAAACAAAGAAAAAATATGTTGCTTCTCATCAAATTGGAAATGCGGTGATTGTGAAAAACAATTACCTGCTTGGTTTGAAGTGGATCATATTACACGATTGGAACACGGTGGAACCAATGAAATTAGTAATTTAGTAGCCCTTTGTCGTGATTGTCACGGAAAGAAAACATCCTTAGAAAATATGTCTTAATTATATAATGATGAATATAATAATTGTTGTTGTATTTTTTTAATTGGTTACGCTACATTTTTTTGAACCCTTATAAAGTATTAGACCATATTTATTTACCACTTATATTATTCTTTACAATTGTGGGTATATATTTAGTGTTTTCAATCGATGTAATAAACAATAAAACAATTGACCTATTTAAATTTTCTACTTATTTATTTGGGTATTTGTCTTTATTTTTATTATTTCTTGTTTTATATTCTCTTTTGCGTATGGTTTTATTGTATTCTATGGATATTTCAATCACACTAGTGTTTGTTTTTTATGTAGTCATTATGTCGCTTATTTATAAATTATTTGTAGAAAATTCTCAAGATGTTAAGCATTCGTCTTCTTTAAATACAGACGATATGTTTAATCTGGTGAAGTATTTAATTTTTTATATTCCTTGTTTGTTTTCGGATACGATTGATTATTTTATTGAAGACGCGAAAAAAACAAATAAAACCACTTATATTCTGGGATTAATTTTAATCGTTCTTGTTGTAATATATATTGTTTATCCGTATATAAGTAATATTAATGATGATGGTATTTTACTAATAGACCATAAAACAAAATTAAATGAAACTATATTGTCTCTTACATTAGAAGGTCTTGATAAAAAAATAAAAGTTCCCAATGAAAAAGAAGGTTTTCAGTCTCTAAGCGACAAAGATTTACAGAACCGTTTGCCAACTATTTCAATCCCTGAAATTTCGCCCGACTACAAATGGTTTGTAGATTTTTTTAATGATTTAAAATATGATTTTTTTATGATTCCCAAAAAAGAAACAAACGACAATGACAAAAACGATGACAAAAAACCGTTTTATACTTATGAATATGGATTGTCGTTTTTCTTATATTTAGAGTCCAATGTATTTACCGAAACCAGTAAAGACAAAGCGTTTATATTGAGTTTTGGTTCTAGACCTTCTATGTTTTATGATTATAGGAGAAAACAACTTATTGTAGAAATGACGGATTATGTTGATGAACGTTCAGAATTCAAACAAACACGCATATATTATTCGTCTAATATATTATTTCAAAAATGGAACCATATTGTTATGAATTATGTAAATGGACAATTTGACTTATTTATAAATGACGAATTGGTTGCTACACAATCGAATGTAAGTCCATACATACACGAAAGCGACGTTTTACAAGTAGGATCCATTGAAAACACCGATTTAGGTGGAATAAGCCAACTTAAATATTACGTGAAACCTTTGTCTCTAGAAAAAATAAAAAAAATAACCTATTAATATATGTATTGGTTCACTTTTGGAAACATACTTATATCTTTATTTTTTATAATTATAGCTTATGTTATTATTAGTAATCAAATCGAACCTCGTAGTAAAATTATTATTATCGTTTTTGTAACTATATTAGGTATTATGGTTCTTATGAATATGACTTTATTTAAATCGTCTAATTCTTTGGTATCCAAAACAAGTGATGCTAAAAAAACAATTATTATCCCAAAAGACAACCTTTTGAAGTCTAGTGGAAATTATTCGGTTTCTATGTGGATATATATAGAAGATTGGAATTATAAATTTGGAGAAAAAAAGACCATTCTAAAACGTGAAAATACGTCGAAACAAAAAAGTCCACATATTTATTTGGATAGTTATAAAAATGATATTATTGTTGATTTTATGGTGAATGCTACAGGCGATATATCATCCAACGATAATTATGAAAAAGCTTTATCGTGGTGTAATGAAAATATAGACCCATCTGATAATGCCCATGTAATTATGACAAAGAAAAAGGAGAATATGTTCCTTATCAAAGCGGAATTACTTGTAAAAACTCTACATACGAATGTTTAGACGGAACAATACCTAACATAGATAATATAGCCTGTACATATACAGATAATGAACATAGCGCAACCTTAAAAAATATACCTTTACAAAAATGGTTCAATATAATTTATGGATTTGGAGACAATCATACAGATATTTATTTAAATGGTAAATTAGTTCAAACAAAAACATTTAATGGGATTCAATATAGTTCCAATATTGAAAATGGGGATATTCATATTTGTGCGGATGGTGGTTATGCTGGTTCTATATCAAACACAAACCATTATAATTATTTGGTGACTCCTGAAAAAGCGTTTAGTATTTATAAGGAAGGGTTTAACAATGTTGTCGTCGGTTCTCTTTTTGGAAAATATAAAACAGCACTAACCTTTTATGAAGATAACAATGAAAGAGCAAAATATTATATCATATAATTATAATGTCAAATAATGATTCGAGTAAAAATAAAAGCTTGTCAAATAATGATTCGAGTAAAAATAAAAGCTTGTCATCTAATAATTCTCCAGCAAAAAAAAACGCAAATGTTACAACGGACGTTCCAGCAAAAAAAAACGTAAATGTTACAACGGACGTTCCAGCAAAAAAAAACGCAAATGTTACAACGGACGTTCCAGCAAAAAAAAACGTAAATGTTACAACGGACGTTCCAGCAAAAAAAAACGCTGAAGTTCCTCCTGAAAAAAAAAATGATGTTATAAATAGTTTTTTTCAAATAAACACCGCCATAAGCAAGTTTGTATTTATATTATTGTTACTTATTATATTTGTATTATTATTCCATTTTGGAATGTTTATTTTAGAACATGTATATGGTTCGAAACGAACGCCATATGTAATGAAAGGAATGATAGAAAGTAATGTAGAACATATTGTTTCTAGTAATCCGAATTATTCTAAATCCGTACCGATTATTCGGTCTGTTAATGAACTCACTGGTATAGAGTTTACTTGGTCTTTGTGGGTTTTTATCGAAGACCCATTTTTAAACGAAGACCACAATGATAAACGTATTTTTTCAAAAGGTTCTTATAGTATACACGATTCTATAAACAATCCACTCTATAATATTGCGTATTTAAATAATTCTCCAGGGTTATATTACAATCATACAAACAATAAATTTGTCTTGGTGATCAATACATATCAAGTGATGAAAATATATACGAATTGATTGATATAGATAACATACCTATTGAAAAATGGATAAGTTGCGTGATTACTTTAAAAGATAGAAAAATAAACATATATATCAATGGCAATATGACCAAAGAATATATATTGAAATATGTGCCAAAACAAAACTATTATGATACGATTATTGGAGATAAAAAAGGATTTGGTGGATTCATATCCAACTTAAGATATTATGACCACGCTATAAATATAGATACTATACAAACCATTATGCATGACGGACCAGACACCACAAAAGAAATGTCTTCTAAAGTATATGACGCGCCTCCGTGGTTATCTATGAATTGGTATTACAACTAATTTTTCCACCACTTTACTCCAATCAAATGGTTCTGATTGCCTCATTAGTTTCATCTTCGGATACCATAATGTGGTAGGTTCTTTACCCCATCTCCAATCGCATCCAGCACTTAATAACGTACAACAATTCACACCTAGCGTTCCACACAAATGACTCAACGAAGTATCTGTCGTGATTACACTATCTACTGATAAAATAAGTTCCATACTATGTCTAAAACATTCGTGTTTGTCTAAATCTAAATGGATTACATTGTATTTCTTTAATAATTCGCTTTCTTGTGGGGTAATATCTTTCATGATCGAAATAAATTGAATGTTTGGTCTTTGTAATAAAGGCACCAATAATTCTAGTTTGATTTGACGATTATGTTCTTCGTGTTCGTTTTGTGGATTTCCTTTCCAATGAATGATTATATTTTGTTTCTCTTTGGACAAGTAGTCGTCTTTGTTTAATTTATAATAAGGTAAAGTCGGAAAATAATCTATATAAATATCATTGTAATCCAATTGTAACAAAACATATAGCCTTGAAACATTTACGTGATAATCAAAATGAGACAATTGATGTTTTTTACTATACTTCATTGTGGTTATGTATTTACAATCTTTATATATATGTTCATATATCCAATATAATTCGTCGTAAATTAAAAATATTATATGATTATCTACGTCAATCATTTTATTCATAAAACGACTATACATAATATTGTCTCCAATACCACCGCTCATATACACCAATAACGTTTTATGTTTGTCTCCTTTTTGAAATCCGCGCATATTCTCAGGGCAAATGTTCAAATGGGACGCTTTCACTGGATTCAAATATATGGTGTATGTATAAGAATGTTTATAAAGTTGTCGATTCAACAAATATAATCCGTAATTAAAATAAACACTTTCTTTTAATTCGTCGCATATATCAAAAAAACGAACATAATGGTCCAACTTATAATTGTATTTATTTTCTGTATTCAAATATTGACATATTGTGTTGTGTCTAAAATAAAGAGTAATAATAAATAAATGATTCAGCGAATATTCTTTATATTTTTCACATAAATAGTGGCTTATTTTATACGAAGAATACGTGATGACTTTATTTCCAATATTTAATGTATCCAAGTATCCTTTGTCGACCAAACTAGGCTCTTCGAATCTGTGTAATTTATTTTTTTCATCGATACAACGTATAATGGAAGATATTTCATCTAGGTCATTTGCCTCTGAAAATGCTTTATAATATATGTCAAATTTGTTTGATAATATGTTGTTTTTATAATTTTTATATATAACATCACCATTCATGTTATATATAGTTTGTCTTATTTATATATCTTTTCTTCGTAAATATAGGATTGATATTGTTCGTTGATTTTTCGTTTGACATCATATCTTTGTCATTTGGACGTGTATGTCTCCGAAATGGAAATATAATGTTTGTCATATGTTTTGGATTTACTTTTTTGACGTATCTTATTTTCACAATCCCATAAGTTTTTATTGATAATATATAATTCGTTGTATAATTCAGAAAATAAAACGTCATTGTCATGTTTCTTGTAAGGTTCCAAAAGTTTGTATTCGCGGTCTATGTGTTGGCGCTGTTGTGGGTCATTTGTGTGTAATTTCTTTAATTCTAATATAGTCAGTTTGTCAACGATTTCACCATACGAACAATGTACTTTAAACATAATATAAATTAATTTATTTTTCTACTATAATGAACGAAATAAAGAGACAAATGATTATGTTTGTAGTGATGTTTTTGGTTGGTATAGCGTTTAATCCTATGAATATATTAGCTTATAGAATCAGTGATTTATATTTTTCTCAAACATTATTTTATAGCGGATTGTTGATGGCGTCTAATATGATGTGGGCACACGAACTCGTACATTATGCGTCTATGGGACATTTGAATACATACGTGTTTTTTTTTGGTATAGGATTATCTATAGTCATTTCGGCATTGTTGTTACGAAACCAATGGCGTGTTGATGATAGTCAATATTTAAGACGTATGATTGGGCATCATTCGACCGCGTTAACAACAAGTCATCAAATTTATCGTAAAACAAAAGACCCTGTTATAAAAACATATGCAAAAAATATTATCCAAACCCAAGAAAAAGAAATACAATTTATGAAATCAAAACTAATTTAAATATTTTCCTCTAATTGTAATTAATGTTGCGGTCTAATATTATACATAAAGTTAGAAAAAATCCTTGGAGTGGAGGTCGCAAAAAGAAATAAGAAAATTATTAATAGAACCATCCGTAAATTATAAAATAAAATACCCTTTGAATGAACAAGATTTTTTATTAGGTTCCAAACAAGCTTATTATATGATTTATAGACAATTTTTTGATAAAAAGGACTTTCGATTAACTCATTATACATTCACCCAAATTATCACGAGCAATCAATAATATTATACATCATACAAACTATATCACACAACCACTTATTCATACATTGAATAGTAAAATCCTTCATAGTTGGATCGAAGTAGGAAACGCAAAATCAAATGACCGATTATTCGGTACTTGGGATTACAATCATATTCAATATGAATTTCGTTATAGCAATTGTTGGGATATTTATGTAGGACCTTTCAAGCAAAAAGTAAAAGTGCTTTATAAAAGAAACCAATCACACATCGATGTATGGGAATTCGAAAAATGTCTTATGAAATAGAGTCGGTATGGCGTGTATCAAATATTAACATTATATTGTGTACATAAAAAATAACCATTATATATGTTCAATTTGTTTATTCGTCTATTGCCGCAACATTGGTTGGGATGCATATTTTATCTCTTAAATATTTGGGAATCGTAAAAAAGATTATTTTTATAGTTTTTTGGTCGGGTCATTGCCTTAGCCATTGTGTCTAGAATATCTATATATTATGCGATGACCTATGTATCGAATCCCACGATTGTCCAATTGTTTGTAAATGTATCCAGTATTTTTATTACTTAGTTTATTATTATTAAAAATGGACTCATTTAGTATAGTTTATTTTTTATTAGGTATTTCAATTGGTTTGTTTTTTATACAATATTCTTATTCATTTAATTAAAGATAAAAATAATAAACACTATATAATGAATACGTTATTTATTTTTAGAAGAGATTTTAGGGTACAAGATAATGTAGGGTTAAATTATGCTATGACCAATTTCAAAAACGTCATACCTATATTTATATTTACACCTGAGCAAATTGACAAAAATAAAAATAAATATTTTTCAGACCACAGCGTTCAATTCTTATGCGAATGCTTAGAAGAATTAAAAGAAAAAATAGGACTCCATATTTTTTATGGCGATTATATGAACGTGATACGATCTATACACAAGGACCATCATTTGACTCATATTGTATTCAATCAAGATTATAGTCCTTATTCTAGAAAAAGAGACAAAACCATAGAACAATGGTGTCAATCCGAACAAATAGATTGTATCATGACCGAAGATTATTTATTACAACCGATTGGAACATTCAACAAAAAAGATGGTTCCCCTTATGTAGTATATACGCCATTTAAAGATAATATATTTCAAAATCATAGTGTACCTATGCCTAAAAAACGCGGGGTCAAACATATCAAACATATAGATTTTAGGTCAAATCCTTATTATAAAGAAAAAATGGATTATTATGTTTATAATAAACATAACTTGGTGAAAGGCGGTCGTAAACACGGATAAAACAATTGAAAAAATCACACGCCACTTATGAAAGAAATAAACTCAATACAGAAACAACTCATTTATCATCGTATATTAAATATGGTTGTTTGAGTATTCGTGAAGTATATCATAGTTTCAAAGACGACGATTTAAAGTCGCAACTCGTATGGCGTGAATTTTTTTATTATATAAACTATTATTTTCCCGAACTAATAGACAAATCGAAATCGTATCAATCTAAATATGACGCAATCAAATGGGTTCAAAATAAAAAACATTTAGATGCTTGGAAACACGGACAAACGGGCTTCCCGGTGGTGGATGCGTGTATGCGTCAATTAAACCATAGTGGATATATGCACAATCGCGGTCGTCTTATTAGTGCGAATTTTTTGAATCGTATTTTAGGTATAAATTGGCGTAGCGGTGAATTGTATTTTGCCCAAACGTTGATTGATTATGACCCATGTGTAAACAATGCCAACTGGCAATGGGTTTCGTCCGTAGGTATTGACACAAAACCCTATAGTCAGCGCGTGTTTAATCCGTGGTTACAAAGTAAGAGATTTGACGCCCAATGCGACTATATAAAAAAATGGATACCGGAATTAAAAGACGTTGCACCCAAAGATATTCATCAATGGGACATAAGTTGTAAACAATATAATGTAGATTATCCGTGTCCAATGGTCGATTATGCTTTATGTCGTGAAAGAAGTTTAAAGATGTATAAATTATAATTTAAATGTAAATAAACATGTTCATATAATGTCAGGTTTAATCAATCTCGGAAATACTTGTTATATTAATTCGGTTTTACAACTGCTACATTCTTTAGAAGAATTGAACCAATATTTAAGCGACCACGAACCAAATAAAAACGTGGTCGATAGTATATTCATTCAAGAGTGGAATAATTTGAGACAAATTATGGACAAAAACGTTACCATTTCACCAAAACGATTTATTCATATGAATAAAATTCTATGTCACAAAAAAAACAAGATGGAATTTATGGATAACCAACAATGCGACGCAAGCGAATATTTTACATGTGTTCTAGATTGTATTCATAATAGTTATAATAAAATAGAAGACCATAATTTGAAATACAATAAGAATAAACATATAAAACAATATGAAAAAAACGATCACTCGATTGTGACGTCTTTATTTTTATCTATGTTAGAAGTCACTTATTGTGAAAAAGAAGACGTATTAACCACCAATTATGAACCCCAATGGAATATGGATTTAGCGGTGCCCGACAAACCTCAAATTACATTATATGATTGTTTAAACGAATATTTCAAAGACGAATATTTAAAAGATGGTAATATGTGGTATGATGAAAAAGAAAAAATAAAAAAAGAAGTGATAAAGAGATGTACTTTATTTAAGTGTCCAAGTATTTTAGTGTTGAATTTAAAACGCTGGTCATCTTTTACAAAAAAAAATAATAAACGTATTGATTTAGAGACGTATTTGGATTTATCCAAGTATGCGTACGAAAAAGCAAACTATGAGTTATTTGGTATTATTAATCACGACGGTAATATGTATGGCGGACATTATTATTCTTTTATAAAGAAACAAGGTATATGGTATAATGTAGACGATGAACTTATAAGTGTTATACCCTTTGAGCGAGTTGTATCTTCAAGTAATTATTGTCTCTTCTATAGAAAATTAAAATAAAAATAAATATAAATATGGATGAAAAAGATACTTCTAATAACATAAGTACTAAAGTGAATTCTGAAAATTATTTACCACAATTACAGAGCAATATATTCAATCAATTGTGGGATAAAACAAAGATTTCTTATATATTATTATTTGGTATAGTCGTTTTTGTATACGTTGTTATTTTTGTCTTGTTTGGCAATTCGAGTGGTGGTTATGGAATGTTTACTATGTTATTAGAGATTATATTATGGGTAGTACTTATCATCGTTGTTGGTGTCAATGTTCAACATATGGATTATGACTTTAGTACCGAATTAAAAAATTTATTCAATGGAAAAACAACGACCCTAGATGTGAAAGTAAAAGGAGCCAAAGATAAACATTGTAAAAGTGATGAAAACGGAGAAGTATTCCATATTCCTAATAATAAATACACTTATACTGAATCACGTGATATATGTAAAAAATACGACGCTAGACTTGCCACGTATACTGAAATAGAGGACTCTTATAAAAAGGGTGCAAATTGGTGTAGTTATGGATGGTCTGAAGACCAATTGGCATTATTTCCTACTCAAAAAGAAATATACAAGGATTTGAAACTTATACCCGGTCACGAACACGACTGTGGAAGACCTGGTATCAACGGTGGATTTATCGACAACATTCATGTAAAATTTGGGGTAAATTGTTTTGGTAAAAAACCGGAGATTACAAAAGAAGACGAAGCATATATGGAACGTTTAAAATTATCTTATTCACCAGCCATCGACCAAGAAGAGTTCGATAAATTGTCTTCTGAAAAAAAAACGTTGCTTATATCGCCTTTTAATAAAGAAAAATGGACTATTTTGTGAGTCTTTTTCTTGTAGTTTTATGTTTTGGTTTTTTATGGTGTGTTTTGGTTGACTTTGCTTTAGTGCGTTCGTTGCCATATATTTTATCCAAAATACGTTTTTCTAATGAAAAGTCAAATTTTTTTTTTATACATAAAACCTTTTCTGGTTTTACATATTTCATATTTAATCCTATTGGAAAACAATTTTTATTCATTATTATAATCTAATATTTTTATTTCTTTATTTATAATCATTTTACGATTTGTTTTTAAATGGTTCATAATATGCGTTATAGATTCACGGTCTTCTATTAATTCACTTAATTGTTCTTCTAAATATTTCAAACTAAACGATTGATATGTTTTTGACTCATTGTATTTTATTTTTTTATTGTTTATGATAAATATTTTATTTTGTAATTGTTGTTGTTCAATGGTTTGTTTAATATATTCTTCTGTTTCAACTTTAGACCTTTTTATTTTATTTATTTTTTCATTCAATGATTTTAATTCATTGTCATATTCAATGAGTTTATTCAAATATTCTTTCATTCTATAATTTATTGCGTCATAATATTTTTTTTTATTTAACTTATGACTATAAATGAATGTTTTAGAACATTATGACGAACAAGTGATTGGTTTAAGCGATCCTGAAATACAAGAAAAAGAACAATATTATTGTCATTTGAATTATAATGAATCGCCTTTTATTATACAAACGAACAGAATTTGTTATTCGTTCAAAGAAATGACAGAGAAAATTCATATATCTTTAGTGAGCCAAGATTATACGATATGGATGGAGAAATTATATTTGAAATGTATAGAATTAATATATGAAAATAGCACTGATTGGTTTGAAGATGAACTATCGCATGAAGACATAGAATCATCGTTTATATCGCCTCTTAAAAGTAATATTAAACAAGGTTGTTATGATATACAATGCTGTATTGAAAAAAATAATATGATTATCGTGGATAAAGACGGACGTATTACAAATAAAAATAATTTAAAAAATTACAAAATTATACCAACTATACATGTAAAAGGCATACGTTTCAATAGCAAAAATTTTAGTCTTGATTTATCTTTAAAATCTGTCATTGTTTTAGAAGAAATATCGAAAAAAACATTTGACCCCAGCGATGAAGTAGAACATGGGTCAGATAAAGAACCGGACGACACGACGAATGATACGACAGACGACACGACGAATGATACGACAGACGACACGACGAATGACACGACGAATGATACGACAGACGACACGACGAATGATACGACGAATGATACGACGAATGATACGACGGAAGACCCGACCAAAGAC
>FUWD013230540.1_pt1 | contig 20804 bp, 25 predicted proteins | sample 1063281 | NCBI WGS metagenome assembly FUWD01 (sample SAMEA79048168, study PRJEB19326) | metagenome | biome: marine | reverse complement strand
GATTTATTTGAGTTATTGACTCAACTTCATAATCGAAATGGAAGAATACAGAACAATGAAAGATATAATAAAAGACATAGAAAAATCATACACAGAGTTGGGAAAATACTTTGATGAATTAAATGTAATGATAACTCAACACACAAATGGCTAAGAAAATGAAAAATAATAATGACAGAAGAAATAAACAAAAATGAAACAAGATATGCACTGCCAATACATCACTTTACGTTTAATTACGTATAAATATATTCATAATCAAAATGGAAATAAAAAACAGATATACAAATAAAGTAATCTTTGAGTGTGAAGCTGAAAGTATAAAGGTATGTGTAGAAAAAGCAGTTAAGAATAGAGTTAATCTTAGTGAGGCTGATCTTAATGGAGCTGATCTTAAGTGGGCTGATCTTAGTGAAGCTAATCTTAGTGAAGCTAATCTTAGTGAAGCTGATCTTAGGTGGGTTAATCTTAGTGAAGCTAATCTTAGTGAAGCTGATCTTTGGAGAGCTAATCTTAGTAAGGCTGATCTTAATGGAGCTAATCTTAGTGAAGCTGATCTTAATGGAGCTAATCTTAGTGAGGCTAATCTTAGTGAGGCTGATCTTTGGAGAGCTAATCTTAGTGAGGCTGATCTTAGTAAGGCTAATCTTAATGCAATTTACTATAATACCAAAGTAACAGCTAAGCAAAAGAGACAAATAGTTGAGTCAGATTTATTTGAAGTTATTGACTCAACTTCATAATCAAAATGGAAACACCAATTATAGAATGGTGGCACAACTAAATTCACATCAAAAATGCAAAAACAAAACAAAAACTCAAAGGTAGAAATAAACAATGATTCACAATAGGCTTAAATTACGAACGAATAATCAGCAGAACAAAACGGAGGACGCTCTTAAACGGGATGATGTCTAGACAACAAACCCGTTCCATCACTCCGGTGGTGAACAAAAACTGCTGATAACATATTAAAATGGTAAAAATTTATTTCAAGAACGACAAAGAGAAGTTTGTAGATGTGAATATATGGAGTTTAGTTAAGGCCAATATATTGTCATCATTGTTAGCATGGATGATAATAATAGTGATTGGTTTTATATTAGAATGGATTTTTGGATCCTTATGGTAAAAAATGGAATTCATTGAAAGACTAAAAGCATCAGTATTCAAGTACCTAGCCATGGGTGAAGAGATTGGAGAAAAGATGTATAATGATAAATTGAAAAAAAAGGAGGAAGAAAATAAAGATGAATAAACTCGGTTGGAAGATACTAGCAATAACAACCATAGTAGTTCTGGGGACATTAATAATATCAACTCTATTAGTTATAAGGTCAGCATACAAAGAGCTAGAGAAAGAGAACCTATGTTACTATGAAATATGTGGAGACTATCCAGATGCTTACTACCAGGAGAAGGTTTGTAGTTGCTATGAATATGATGTGCTTGGGGAGTTAGTTGTTGCTAAGACACAGTACATGATCTAGTTCTTAAAGAGATAAGGTTGTCCCCTAGGGGGACCCTCTGGATATTTTCCTTCTTAAAATTTTAATTATTTATAATATAACGACGGCACACTACGAAGGGGAGGAAATTTCAATTTCCTTCATTTCTTCTTCTCTCTTACGCCCCTCTGTCATCCACCTTTGCACGGTTCTCTTTGCCGCACCCAATACTTCGGATATCGTGCCTGTGTCAAAGCCATTTTTTGCTAAAATTTTCCTGTTCTTATACAATGCCCATATTAGGTCTAATTTTTCTCGATATTTTATTTTATCCGGATTCAGTATCACATCCCCATCCTCATCCATCCTTCGCATATCTGCGGTTTTTGCCTTTATGTACTCATCTCTTGGAATCCCGTAACCATCAAAGAATCGCCCGTTGAACGAAGGTTTTGTTATCCTATAATTTTGCGTCTTTTTACCGCGTATGTACAAGTCCCTCTTTTTTTCAAAGTCATAGAAGTCGTAGAAACCACGCCTGAAGTCACCTTGAAATTTCACATCAATCGCAAAGATACTCCTACCTATTGCGTAGGGTGCAGGTAGTTGAAAGAAATTAGGTATGATAATAATAATAAACAAGTTGAGTTGCCTACACTTACGGAAGAATTGTCTTAATGTCATACCCAACTCACTCCAGTAGTGTGCATCCTCCCATTCATCTACTAATAGGCAAGAGTATTTCGGAACTTCAAAACTTCTTTTAATTAAATCCTTAGGTCTCCAAACAATATTCTTTTTAGTGAATGTTAAATTTAACCCGTGCATACTATTAATAATGTCTGTCCACGCTTCACCTACTTGTGTCATGAGCACACTCTTACCAGTTCCAACTTCAAGAGTTGAAGAAAAACAAACCATCATGAATGTCATATCGTCTACAATTCTATTAGCGAGAATCTTTAGATTCTCGTAAAAGTTCATATCAATATATCTTCCATCAGATTTTTGTCCTTTAAATGATCCAATAGGATATTTCTCTTCGAGAATTTTCATTTTTAGAAGTTTGTAACAGCTCTAGTAGGATCTTTTCCTTTCGGCATGAAGAATCTTTGTAGCTTTTGTTGAATATCTATTAAAGCTTCATTCAATTTTTCTTCAAGAACAGGGTCATAAAAATAATTATTTTTTTGTACCCCTCCTTTAATTCCAGTTCTGCTATTTATTTGATAATTTAAAATTATTTTTAGGTCAGTTACTTCCGTTGGTTTCAATAATGGAACAGCGTTGATATAAAATTGTTTAACTAAGTTTAAATATGATTTTTGTTTTTCTGCGGAGTCTCTTGGATAAAGAATATCATTGTTTCTAATTTGTTGTAAAATTGTATCCAACCTTTTTAAGGTTGCAACAGCCATATTAAATGGTGCATCACCTTCTCCCCCATCATAAGCCATAAATTTTTAAGTTAACTTAACTTTATAAAGTTTACCATATCTTTAAAAAGTCTTTTTTATTTAAAAAATCGGAGGAGAAAAGAAAAATAATGGTGATAAAAACCTCAGCAGATCTTTTTAAGGCACTTACTGGAAAAGATCCATCCAAGATAAAAGGGTCTGAAGGTGTTAGAAGATTGACTGGAAGCAGTGGTTCTTCTGGGATGTCTATTAGTAAGACTGAAATTAGAAAAGCACAAGAAAGAAGGAGAAGAGAAGCACAAATAAAAGCAGAAGCAGAAGCTAGAAAACAGAAAGAGGCAGAATTAAAGAGACAAAAAGAAGAGGCTAGAAAAAAAGGAATTTCTTTAACTATTCAAAAACAAAAAGATAGACTTAAAAAAATAAATGCAATAAAAAAACTAGCAAAAAAAAGAGGAGTTAATATTTCTACAAGAGTCAGACAAATTGGTTTTTTTAATCAGTTAAGGCAAGAGAGTAAAACTCCTGTCTTAGGTTCATTTCGACCTGTACAGGATAATGGAAGACCTATTTCAACTCTAACTGCTGCTGAACAACCAACAACATTTTTCCTAAAACTACAAAAAAGATTTGATAATCAAAGAAGAAAATTAAGGACTAAATTATTAAGAGGGAAAAATTAACAATAGAGGAAATGCTAGACTTGTTGGATTAGTTATGACTTCTGGATTTGCTGGTTTAGCAATTGCAGTAAACAATACCTAAAGCAGTAGTTAATCTTGTTAAAATCCAAAAAATTTATTAAAAGTTCCGGCAGCAATAAAATCTGAGGGAGTCAAATTTGGTCAATTAATAAAAATAAGTCCAACAGAAGCTGTTGCTAAAGTTGGAACAGAAATTCTTTTATTAAAAGCATCCGGAAAAGTAATAAAGGTTGTTGGGAGGGTTGGAGGAGGAGTTACTACTAGACTTTCTCCAAAGTTTAAAGGGGTTAAAACAACCCCATTGGGAATACAAGAAATTAAAGGAGTAAAAAAAGTAGGGGATATTAGATTGATTCCTGGGGGGGGTGAAAAACTTAAAGTTAAACCCTTAAAAGCTGTAAAAGAGGCAAAGTTAGAAGGTCAACTTAAATCTACCCCGAAAATTCCAAAAACAAATCAAATTCAAAAAGATATATTGAGTGTTGTAAAGAAAAAAGGAGATATTGTTACTGGTAGTTTTGCTCAAAATACTTTATTAAAAAAACAGTTTACAAGAAGATTTAAAGATTTAGATATTTTAACAAAAAATAGACCTGCACTTATAGCATCATTAAAAAAGAAATTTGGTAAAAGAATTAAATTTAAAAAAAGATTTAGGAGTATTGAAGCAATTGTTGGAAAAAAACAAGTTGCAGATTTAGTTGAATTAGAATTTGGTGAGGTAGGGTTTGTTAAGAAGTTTGGAATTACTAAGGTTAAAGGACTTAAATTAGTTAAACCAGAAGCAAGATTGGCATCTAAAGTATTTCAATTAGGTATAGGAAAAAAAGGAAAAGTGTTAAAAGATATAGAACTATTATTTGGAAAGAAAGTTGCCTTGAATGTTCCAGCAGTTAAAGGGGCATTTGGTTATAGTAATAAAGAGTTAAGGTCTTTTATAGGGAAGAGAGGACCTATAGCAACATCACAAATAGATTTATTGGGAAAAGGAATCTTTAAAGCAAAAGAATTAAAATTGAAAAAGTTCTTGTTTGCAAATCCTTTTGATATAAAAACTGGAAAAGCACAAACAAGGATAAGTAGATTAGGTCTTTCTGAAAGTGATGAAGCAAGTATGTTAGATATTCTTGCAGGAGATGTAACCTTTAAGAAAAATAAACCACAAATATTTGTATTTCCAAACGAAAAAATCTTTGCCAAAGGGAAGGGAGTAAAGTTTGGAAAAGAAATAGCTAAAACAGAAAAAGGATTTATAGTTCCTGAATTTTCTAGTGAATTAGAAGTTGTTCTCGGTTCTGGTTTTATGATTAAAAAAGGTAAGAAACTAGCGACAACAGTTATTAAAGGGCGTAAAGTTCCAATTTTTGAAATTGAAAAAATAAAGATTCCAAAAGAAACAAAAAAATTAGTTAGTAATATAAAATCTTTGAGAAATAAATTGAAATCTAAAAAGTTGAAACCTTCCCAAAGAAAAAAAATGGTTAAAAGTTTTAAATCTCAAACAAGTAGATTAAATAAAGATTTAAAGAAAAAGACTGGGTTTAATTTTAATAGGGATTTCATAAGAAGTAAGGATATTAAAAAGAAAAAACTTGTTTCATTACAAAAAAGTTTAAAACCAATATCTAGAAAAAGGTTGACAAAAAGAAAAGGAGAACCATCTTTATTTGATAGATTTCGTTTTGAAAGACAAAAACTTGGACCAACAAGAAAACCATCTAGGAAATCAAGAACTCAACCTAGAGGAAAGCCAAGACCAAGACAAAGTGTTAGACCAAGACAAAGTGTTAGACCAAGACAAAGTGTTAGACCAAGACCTCCTATAAGTCCACCAGTAAAACCTCCAATAAGGTCTGGAGCCAAAGGGAGACCAGGAATACTAATCAAATTTAAGAAAACTATTGGAAGAAAAAGTAAAAAGCAAAAACCAACCCCAGTATTCAACGTATTCGGTAAGAAAGGAAAGAAATTTATTAAAATATCTTCAAAACCATTAACTAGGGATGATGCTTTATCCAAAGGAACCTTTGCAATAGATAATACTGTTGCTAAAACCTTTAAAATAGTTCCAGCAGGAAAGACAAAGAAACCTGCAAAGTTGAGAAAGATTGAAAGCAATTATTTTAAGAGAGCAGGATTTAAACTAAGAGAACAAAAGATTAGAAGGGGTAGAAGATTTGCACTTAAGGATAAATTCATAGAAAAAAGGAAATTCGGTATTGATACTCGGGGTGAAAAGAGGGGATTAACTTTATCTAAATTTCTAAAAAGGAGAAAACAAACTCCTGCTCAGAAAAAAGTTATGTTGAAAAATCTAGCTAAAGCTAGAAGAGCAAAAAGGAGGAAAAAATAATATGGCAGTACACAACTCACAAACTTTGAAGAATGCTAAGGAAATGGCAGCTAGTTTTAGAAGAAAAGGATTTAAATCATCTGTTTTCAAAAAAGGAAAGGGTTATGGAATTAGTGTTACAAGAAAGTAGAATAACCAAGAAATTCAGAAAGAAGGAAAACAAGAAACATCCTTATAAAAATACAAGGAGAAAAATTAAATGTCAAAAAGTTTAAAACAACTTCAGGAAGAGAATGAAAAATTAAGAAAGATAATTCTAGCAAGGCAAAAAAAGGAAGATGCTACAATAGAACAGAACCGTTTACTTAGACAAAATAAACAATTATTAAGACAAATAAAATATAAAAAAACTCTTAGGTTTGCCCAAGGTGCAGAAAAAATTGCAACAGGTACTGGAAGAATTGGATTAAAATTAGGTAAAGGTATTTTTAGAGGATTACAAAAACTTGAACAACAAAGATTAAAAAATGAATCTCTTAATAGAAAAATATCTCGTGTTGTAAAGAAAAAATCTCCTTCAAAAGTAAAAAAACGTAAAAAGAGGTAATTTTATATAAACTAATTACTTCAGTTAACTATGAAGGGAACGGGAATTTTGTTTATGGTTGGAGTTATGTTAATTGCTGCAAGATTCACTAAATTCCTTATGATAAAAACATATTGGATTTTATTATGTTTCTTTCTATGGGGAGTTTTGATATTTATCTCTATTCACAATAAGAATAAGGAAAGAAATATACCAAGACCTGTTTATTTGGCTAAATAAAAATGAGTGATAAAACAAAAAAAGGTGTAGGGAAGTTAGTAGTAACTATTTTTTTAATCTTTTTATTACAATTATTTTCAATAGGTATGGTTAGTTCTTTAGAAACTTTAAAACCAGCAAAATTAAATCAAGAGTACATTGCACTTCAAACTTGTGCAAATTGTACTTATATAAATATTACTTTATCTAGATTAAATCAAGTAATTATCACCAATGTTCCAATGACTAATAATGGTTCTGGAACATGGACATATAATTTTACTCCAACAGAATTAGGTAGGCACGATATGACAGGTAGTGGAGATATAGATGGAGTAGATGCAAGTTTTGCAACATATTTCATAGTAACACCAAATGGGGAAGAAATTACTCCTGGACAATCAGTTTTATATTTTATTTTTGTAATAGTCTCCTTTGGTTTGTTGATACTCCTCTTTTATTTTGTGATGATAATTCCTAAGGAGAACATTGCAAGTAATAGAGGAGACATAGTTGAAATAAGTTTTATAAAGTATCTAAGAATATTTTTTATTGCATTATTATATCCTTTAATAATAATCATTTTGAATCTAATGAATGGGTTGGCAGTTAATTTTTCAACATTAACAATGTTTTCTGGAACTATTGGTTTCTTATTTGAAATTATGCTTAGAGGATCTTGGATATTTACTGTTGTTATTGTATTATGGATATTTTATATGCTTATTAAAGATTCAAATGTTAAAAAACAAATTCAAAGATTAGGGAGGTTTAGAATAAATGGGTGAAAATTCAAAAGAAATAGAAACTATAAATAATCAAATTAAAGATTTAAAGAAAAAGAAAGATGAGTTAAAAGTCACAAATAAAAGAGGAAATAATCAATCAAATATCTTGAGGAGGATGTCAACAAATTTCTTTAATGAAATGCGTTCCATTGACAAGGATAGAGAAAAGTTTGGATTTAACCCATTATCTCTTCCAGAAAAAACAGATCTAGTAATAAAACATAGAGATTGGATGAAAACGAGGCAAGATATAACACACTTCAATAAGGAAATAGAAAATAATGGAAGAATATCAAATGAACAAAATGTTTAGAAATAATAAGAAAGGACAACTAACGATCTTAATGATATTCTTAATTCTAGGTTTGTTATTTGCAGCAATCATGTTATTTACTGGGGGAATAGCAACAACAAAAATTAATGATGTTTTAAATCAAGATATTCCAGTTGGACAAGTTAATTTAAAAAATGTATCTGCTGTTACTTTTGGACAATTTAATGCAATGTATTTGAATAGTGCAGAATGGTGGGGACTTTCAGTAATTTTTGGATTAATATTAGGTTTATTTTTCTCAGCATATATGACTAGAAATATGCTTCCTAAATGGGGAATTATATTTGATATTTTTATAATTGTAGCTATGTTTATAGTGGCCCTTTATGTAAGTAGTTCTTACAGTGTATTATTAGATGCCTTAGAAGCAGCAGGAGAACCGTTTTTAGAAACATATACTCCAAAAACTTCTATGTTTATTCTTAATCTTCCAATTTTTGTAACAATTATTGGAGTTATAATGATGTTTTTATTTCACTCAACTATTCCAAGAAAGAGAGAGGAAGGAGCACAATCTGGAGGAATACTTCAAGGAGTATAATAAAATGGAAAACACTCAAAAAAACACACGTTGTAAACCATTCTCAATAGTTTTATTAATTGTTTTGATGTTTAGTATAGCTCAAATTAGTCTTATCTCGTCGGCAGATTGGGATAATGTTAAAGATTATGATAAACAAACTAAAACTATAACTATTAAAAACTTCTTTGGTCTAGGTTCAGATGTTGCAACAATAACACTAAATACTCCTCTTGTTATGTATGTAGTTCCTGGAAAGAATAGGTTAGTTGCAGAGTTTACAATAGATAATTCTCATGATAATTATTTAGGAGTCTTCAAAGAGATGGAGTTCTATAATAGATTTAAGATTAAAACAAATGTTCATTTTACATATAAAGTAAAATCTATATCTTATACTCCATTTAATATTTATGAAAACCAATGTAAACAAAGAGATATTGGTAATGGAACAGTGGAAGATTATGATTGTAATAGGGTTTTTATTAGGATGGGTCAAAAAGAAATAATTAGTTGGGTTCCTTTAGAAAAACAAGATTTAACTAAAGGAGAAATTAAAACCATAGGAATTTTTACAGATGTTAATTATGGAGATTATGTTGAATGGATTCCAACTTTATATGGGGTGAGAATAGATGAGTGGGCTATTTGGACTTCTGCTTTTGAGGTAGGAAATGTTGCTTATTGGAGATTTGCTGATGATGGAGTAGATGCTACAGGAAATGGGCATGATTGGAATAATTCTGGTCAAACGTATGTTCCAGGGATGTTTGCTAATGGAACAAGTTCTAGTGTTGCAACATTTAGAAATCAAACAAATACAGATTTTAATTTTGGTGATGATGATTTTACAATTAACTTTTGGGCTAATGTAACTAGTGCTGGAAATACTGCTATAGTAGGAACAAAAACAGATGTAGGAGAAACTGGATGGGTTATATTACCTCTTGATTCAAAATATGTTATGAATATTGGAGCAAAAAATTATTACGTTAAGGATGATACTGTTACTTTAGGTCTTTGGACTATGGTTACAGTGGTGGGTAATAATACAAATGTTTCAATATATTTAAATGGAACTAAAACGGAACTTGATGCCTCTTCAGAGAGAGTAACAGTTCCAGATGGTGTTCGAGACTTTAAAATTGGAAAGGTAATACCAACAGCTAATGGATTTACTGGAGTTCTAGATGAACTTTCAATATGGAATAGAAGTTTAACTACAACCGAAATTTCAGATTTATGGAATGGAGGGGTTGGAATACAAAAATCTGGATTTGATGTTACTCTTAATACTCCTAGTGATGGTAAACAATTCATTAATAATAATGTTGCTTTTAATTGTTCTGCTTCTTTATTAAGTGTTGGATTATTAAACATTTCATTAATTCTTGATAATGTATTAAATTTTACTTTACAAAATTCTAGTGTAACCAATAATTTAAGTTTACAAACAATAGTTACTAATATTGGTTCTGGAAATCATACTTGGGGGTGTAATGCTTCAACTGTTAGTAGTTCTTCTAATTCTACTACAAGAACATTTAGTATTTCTAATTGGTTTGCAAACTCACAAACATTTAGTTCAACAACAACTATTGGGGCTGTAGAAAAATTTACAATTAATATTACTTATGATAATTCTAAATTTACTAATATTAAATCAACATTATTTTATAATAATACAAGTTATGAAGGTACTTTGATTGGTTCAGGAGGGACTATAGAATTTAATAAAGTAATAACTATTCCTAGTGTAGTATCAAATACAAATATCACTTTTTATTGGGAAATTGGATTATATAATGGTACTTGGAGTTATTTTAATTCCACATTCCAAAATCAAACAGTTAATTTAATGAATCTTGATGATTGTTCTACATTTACAAATGTGATTTATAATTTTACATTATATGATGAGGAAACACAAATTCTCCTTGATAATTCAACTGTAGAAATCCAACTAAATCTCTTTGACGTATCAAGGACTATTTCAATTGTTAAATTTTCACAAAAATTTAATAATACAAATCCAATCCAAATATGTTTTAATGGTTCCATATTATCGAATGTTAATTATTCTGTTGACTCTGTAATAAAATATTCTGCCAATAATACAAAAAATAATATATCTTATGCACAAGAAAGTTACAATATTTTAAATGGTTTATTAACTAACACCTCTGTTCCAAATAATATTAATCTTTATGACTTAAATGAAGATGATTCTACAGAATTTCAACTTACTTTTAGAGATACCTCTTTTTCTGTGGCTCCAAATATAATGGTTTATTTGTATCGTCAATATGTTGCAGATAATACCTTTAAAGTTGTTGAAGTTCCCTTAACAGACAGTAATGGACAAACAGTTTTACACATGGTTAGAAATGATGTTGTATATAATCTTGTTATGGTTGATAAAAATGGAGATATTGTGGGTTCTTTTAATAAAATAATTGCTTTTTGTCAAGACTTTACTATTGGTAGTTGTACAATTCGATTAGATGCCAAATCTGAAGGAGATAAAATCTATAGTTATACAGATGATTTAGGTATTTCTTATACAAATCCAATTTATTCTTCTGTAACTAATCTAGTTTCTTTTGATTTTGTATCTAATGATTTAACCTCAAGAACTGTTTCTGTAGAAATTACAAGAAATAATGCTTTTGGAAATCGGAGTGTCTGTACAAATTCTGTTATAGCCCCAACAGGAACTCTTTCTTGTGATGTTTCCGAAGTTTCAGACACAGATAGGTATTTATTTATAAATATTTATATTGATGGATTATTAAAAGCCCAAAGTACAATAGATTTAGAATCCGACGACTTTAACTTTGGGACTTTTACAGGAGCATTCTATGCTTTCCTTTTAATTTTAGCCATAATAACTATGTTTATGGAAGATAGACAGATGCTTATTTTAGTCCTTATAATTGGATGGGCTGCAGTTTTAGCGTTAGGCTTGATAAAAGGAGCCATAATTGGATCTTTATCAGCAGGCATTTGGATTATAGTTAGTGGAATAATCTTAATTTGGAAATTAAACCAGGAGGAAACAAGATAAATGCACTTAAAGAAATTATTTGTTAATATGGGTTTTTTGGGAGTATTTATATTTGGAATTATGACTTTTGTACTTGTTACCCAAGTAGATAATGATGTAACATATACAATAACAAACAATACTTTCATAAATAACACTTATGGAAGTCTTTCTGGAAATTTATCTATATCCGAAGAAAAACTACAAGTTGCAACAGGAAATTTTGATAATAATACACAAATTGCAGGAGGAGGAGAATTAGATGTAATCCCTGTAGTTTCACAAGGAAGAATTACTAAAACAATAATAATTGGATTATGGAATATTTATATACAAATGCCACAGGTAATTTTTGGAGTAAGTCCAATTGTTGCTGGTTTTATTAGTTCTGTGTTATTATTATTCTTAATTTTAGGAATTTGGGCAATTTGGAAGGGGGTAGTAGGAACATAATGGTAACTTATCCAGATTTATCTAGTTTAAATAATCAATCAGGAATAGGTGGACTTCTAGCAGTTCCAACAAGCGGTTATCCTTACTTTTGGTTATGGATTATGGTTTCTTTGTGGGCCATAATTTCCTCAACCCTTTATTTTAAAGAAAAAGAAAGAAAAGGATTTGGATCTTTATTGTCCTCCCTAGCCGTTGCAAGTTTTGCAATAATAATTTTATCAACGATAGGAAGCATACTTGAAATTATTACAGTAGAAATAATGATATATATTTTGGTTTTTAATTTCCTTATAATTGGTGTTTGGTTTTTCTTCTCTAATAGTTAACTGGTTATAGTCGGTGTTAACTTAAACTTATAAAGAAAAGAGTTGTAATAAAGAATATAGTTTTAGATAAAATTATAAGGGAGGCAAAAACAAAAGAAAAATGGCTAAAAGTGGAGGAATGCCAGATGGCATAAAAACTGTTATATTTTGGGCTTTAGGATTAGGTGTAATTTCACTAATTCTTATTGTATTGTTAATTCTTTTCGGAAATCTTTCTGGTAATGTTGGGTTCTCGTCAGGAAGTCAAGGATATAATAATACTCAAAATGTAATATTGAATTACTCAGCTTCAGCAACAAACACGTCTGCACAATTCCCTACAATAGGTACAATTTTAGGAATTGCTATACTATTAGTGGTACTAATTGGTGTACTTGTCTTCGCAGTTAGAAGATTAATGGGAGTTACAAATAGCATGGGCGGAGGCGGAAGTAATGCTAGTTTTGGATGACGTGACTAGTTCATAAATTTTTTTTTTTTTATTTTACACAAGAATTGAAAGGAGGAAAAACACAAAATACAGGGTAAAGAATACAAGTGGAGGAATGCCTGGGGGTATAAAAACAGTTATATTTTGGGCACTAGGACTAGGAGTGATTTCATTAATGTTAATTGTATTATTGATTCTTTTCGGAAACTTATCTGGTAATTTTGGATTTTCACAAGATTCTGAACAATATTTTAATGAAACAGTAAATATAACTGCAAGTGGTAATATCCCAGCATCTGCGACTGGTAAGGTTGATGGAACCCTATCAGGTGTTGTAATAACAAATATCACAAGTGGGTTAATAATTGCCTCTCCGAATTATACAATATCAGGAGTAACTATTAGTAATGCTACCGACGAGTTTGGTGATGAAAATGTTAATGTTACATATACTGTAAATTTTGATGGTCAAGCAGAATTAGATGCAGAAGCGGTTATATCAAATTACTCAGCTTCAGCTACAAATACCACAGCACAGTTCCCTACCACAGGTACAATTTTAGGAATTGCTTTACTATTAATTGTTCTAATTGGAGTTTTAATTTTTGCAGTTAGAAAGTTAATGGGAGTAACAAATAGCATGGGAAGTTCAAGTGGAGGAAGCAGTTCTAGCAAATTTGGTGGAAAAAGTAACTCAAGTTTCGGATAATTTTTTTTTTCTTCTCTTTTTAAGATAACTTGTAAAACAAGTTAACTTAGTAAAAACATTTATAAACTATAATTCCATGAATTAAGCAATGGGGGAGATACAAAGATGGGTATATTAAGTGATGTTGGTGCCCCAGACATAGAAAGTGCTTTAGATATGTCTGGATCTGGTTCAACAATTTTACTTATTTTGTTAATCATTGTTGTTCTTATTATAAGTGGTATTGGAGCTTTTCTATATTATTCAAAAAAGTATAAAAAAACAGCATTTAAAAATCAAATTCCTATTTTTATGAAGGTTGCCGGAAAATTCCATAGAATTGGTCTTGATTGGGCAAAAGAATTATTCATTCCAGAAACAAATATTAGTTTATTTTATCTTAAAAATAAGAAGATTTATCTTGCTAGACCTACAAGGGCTATGGGTAAAGATGAATTCTGGTACTATATTTCAGAAAATGGAGAGTGGATTAATTTTGATATATCTAACCATCCTAATGATAATACCCTCTCTATTGCAAATTATGATCATAGAGATACAAGATATGCTTATGTTAATTTAAAAGATATAATAAAAAGAAATTATACAGATAAAGCAGTTTCATGGTGGAAAGAATACTCTGGAGTAATCACTATTGTTGTGGTTGGAATTATGTTTATTGGAGCAATGTGGTTTTTCTTCTGGAGAACAGGTCAAATGATGGATCAAATGGGTCCTTTAACAAATGCTATGAAGGCATCTTCAGAAAACCTAGTTGAAGCTGCTAAAACTATGCAAAACATAAATTCTGGAGTAATACAAGGATGAATTTAGTAATAATTGGAGCTTCTTTAATTGGTTTTATAATTATTGGAGTTGGCACAGGGTTCTTAATACATAAAATTTCAGTTAAAATTAAAGACAGAAAGATAAAAAAAGACGCACTAAAGGTAATAAAAGGAGAAAAACCTAATGAAATTACCTTAGAAAATGGTAAAAAACAAGAGGTTTCTAGATTTATAGTATATAACAAAGAAAATAAACCAACAATAATAGACCTTAAAGGAGAAAAAATAGAAACTCAAAATGAATTCCCAAACAATTAAGTGGCTAAAGATAAGTTTTTTTGTATATTTTCTTGTAATAATGACTATGGGTTTTTTATTAGGATATATTTATAAATCAAAGCAGGATAACACATCTCCATTAATTTCAGATTTAAAGATGATTAATGATATAAATAATGCAGATTTTACTTGTTCTTGTATATCAACTAATCCAAATATGATAACTTTTTCTTTTGATGAAAAAAAAATATCTGATTTTAGTTTTTTTAATGTTTAATTATCATCAAAACTTGTTTGCCCTTCTGATGGAGGGTTAAGATGTCCCAATATTGGGGTTTCAATTAACATTGCAAATAATATTAACCCAACACAGGAAAGTGAGATTATAGATTTTATCAAAACAGGAAATTTACTAATTAATCCAACCATCAAACCAACTAATCCAGCAACTAATATTACAGTGCTCCCTTTAATCTGTAATTTCATATAAAAATAAGGAAATAAAAACTTATAAATCTTTTTAAAAAAGGGAAAGTTATAAAAATGGGCTTTACTTTTAACTTTACATCAAATGGAGGGTGAATCTAATTTAGGTAGTGGTGCAAACTCACAAGATATTGATTTTGAGAAGCAAGAATTAAGAAATCAAAATTTACAATTAAATGGAGCTCTAGCCAGTTCTAGTTTTATGGATCAAGATGAACAAAATTTAATCCAATACCAACTTGAAACGGATAAAATTCTTGAAAGACTTGAACATTTCTTGAAAGGAGATCAAATAAAGTTTAACGATGGTGGATCATACTATACGGATCCAACAAAAAATATATTAGCCATAAAAAAGGTAGATAAAAAAACCGAAATTACATATTATATCCAAGAAATAAAACAAGTTAAAAAAGGAACAGAAGTAATAGCTGAAGTAATTGTAAAAATAGAGGGAGGAGATGGAGAAGATATTAATGTTTTACAAGAAGATAGTGAAACAATTCTTAATAGATTAAAAAAAGTAAAATTAATTAGTGAGGGATATAAATATATTGAAATTTTAGATGAAGATAAAAAACCTTTAAATGAATATGGAGTTTCTGAATTGATGAGGATTGCTTCAATGTATGTTACTAAAGAAGTTTTCTTATCTTATTACTCTGAAGAAAGAATAAATGAAATTATGAGTGATTTAGGAAATGCTTTGAATAATTTCTTATATTGTAATTATGAAAAATGGGGATGGATACCAAATTTAAAGAAAGTAAATATACTATGATTTGTTTAAATTTACTTCATGTTATAGAAAGTTGTTATAGAAGAGCACTGGATGGGGCTGAACAAGAAAATTTAAGAACCCCGGGCTATTGTTACACAAAATCAAGGAGGTTTTGGTGGTGGAGGAGGACAACAATCTTCTATGGTTCACAAACAAAAATTTAATCTTTTTAAAAAAGATACTTGGTAATAAACTTTAAAATGGGGGAGAAAAATTTTTATAAAGGAAACTTTTCTAATAGGAATAGTTCTATTTTTAGTTGGAGTAGTTAATGCTTCAGCTTTTGGATATGATTCTAATGGTTTAACTTGTACAAGTTCTCCAGTAACAGTTAATATTTTATCAAATAATAATCTTACAGACACAAATGCTTCTACAGAATGTTCAGGGGCCCAAGTTTTATTAGGAAATGCTTCTTGTCATGCGATATCCCCATTTTTAGCGGCTGCTGGATCAGATACAAATTGTTCAGATGGAAGTTGTTCTGGCTTAATTTATTGGGCTAATGAATCTATATTAAATGTAAATTCTTCAGACTATTGGGATGAATTAGGAACAATAAATGTTACTCAATTTGAAAATAATGGAGGAGTTTTAAATTTCTTAGAAACTTGGATTTCTAGTATGGTGGATAAATATTTTAAGAATTATTTTAATCAACAATTAAACATAACTTCTTCTCCAAGTTTTACTTCAATAAATATTACTGGAGATAAAATTACTAATGGAACAGATTGGTTTAGTTTTGAAGATTTAAATAATACTGGAAGTTTTGTAGATACTGACACTAATTGTTCAACTGGAAATTGTCCTCAAGTATTTTATTTTGCAAATCAATCTTTATTGAATGAAACAGATAAATTAAATGTTATTAATTCAACAATTCAATCTTCAAATGCTAGTTGGTTATCTACATACAATGCTACTTATGAAGGTAATTTAGACACAAATTGTTCAGATGGAAGTTGTTCTGGCTTAATTTATTGGGCTAATGAATCTATATTAAATGTAAATTCTTCAGACTATTGGGATGAATTAGGAACAATAAATGTTACTCAATTTGAAAATAATGGAGGAGTTTTAAATTTCTTAGAAACTTGGATTTCTAGTATGGTGGATAAATATTTTAAGAATTATTTTAATCAACAATTAAACATAACTTCTTCTCCAAGTTTTACTTCAATAAATATTACTGGAGATAAAATTACTAATGGAACAGATTGGTTTAGTTTTGAAGATTTAAATAATACTGGAAGTTTTGTAGATACTGACACAAATTGTAGTGAAGGTAATTGTCCTCAAGTATTCTATTTTGCAAATCAATCTTTATTGAATGAAACAGATAAATTAAATGTTATTAATTCAACAATTCAATCTTCAAATGCTAGTTGGTTATCTACATACAATGCTACTTATGAAAGTAATTTAGATACAAATTGTTCAGATGGAAGTTGTTCTGGCTTAATTTATTGGGCTAATGAATCTATATTAAATGTAAATTCTTCAGATTATTGGGATGGATTAGGAACAATAAATGTTACTCAATTTGAAAATAATGGAGGAGTTTTAAATTTCTTAGAAACTTGGATTTCTAGTATGGTGGATAAATATTTTAAGAATTATTTTAATCAACAATTAAACATAACTTCTTCTCCAAGTTTTACTTCAATAAATATTACTGGAGATAAAATTACTAATGGAACAGATTGGTTTAGTTTTGAAGATTTAAATAATACTGGAAGTTTTGTAGATACTGACACTAATTGTTCAACTGGAAATTGTCCTCAAGTATTTTATTTTGCAAATCAATCTTTATTGAATGAAACAGATAAATTAAATGTTATTAATTCAACAATTCAATCTTCAAATGCTAGTTGGTTATCTACATACAATGCTACTTATGAAGCACATATAGATTTTGTTACAACTAACTTAGCATGGCAAAATCAAACAAATGTGTTTAGTGTTAATCAAAATAATTCAGGAAATATTACCTTAACAGATACTGTTGACTTTTCAATAACTAACAATGGAAGTTGTGGAATACTAATCGGAGCTACAACTACCCTAGAGATTTGTTAAAATTGCTAAAAAAAGTCTTTGGGTTATGTGTGGAATAATATTACTTTTAATAATAGGAATTGTGATAATTACTATAAATAAAAAAGAAAGTTTAGCACTAATAGAAGACAATTCTATAAATTTAAGAGGAATAATTTCACAACAAGGATCACATAATTCAAACAACACTTTAAATATAAGCTACGAATTTCTAGATGATGGAAAAGTAACTCATATTTGGAATACAAAATATGATTACTATTTTAATACTTCTTCAGGAATACAATTTACTAATCATTATGAAGATTATTGGACTAAAAACATATTTTGTATTGGATATTATAACAATGAAATATGGAATAAAATATATTGTGCAGATGAATTAAGTAGTTTTAATAAAAAGATTGAAACAGATAATTTAACTTATGTAAATGCTACACTTTGGAAAGATATTGAATATGGTGTTTATGATTTAAGATTAGGGATTCAATATCATTTAGGTGAGATAGATGCAGAACAAGCAGATGAAAATTTAACAATAACTATTTATGGGAAGAATATGGACACAAAAGATATTCCTTATGATTTAGGATTTGCTTGGAAAGTTCAAGATGTTAATATTCCTGGATTAGGAGAGGATTATATTACAATTAATGAAACAGAGTATAGTTTAAATGATACTTTTGATTTAACTTTTAAAGATATAAATGAATCTTTTTATAATATTCATGATTTAACTAAGTATTTGAGATTAGATTGGAATAATAATTTAGATTATAAAGTTAAAATGTATGGTGATGGAAATCAAAGTACTTTTTATACAGCTTTATTAATAAATGCAGGACAATTTAGTGCAGGTCAAGAGAAAAAAACAATACTTAATTGGATAGATGCTGATACTTCTATTGAAACAGAGGTTCTTGCAGATTTAGATAGAAGAGGGGTGTTTGGACCTTATTGGTATAGTACAAGTGTTGGGGAGGTTATTTACCTAGATAACACTGCTGATTTATATCATACTAGAACAACTGATGGAGGTGTTACATGGGCAGAAACATCTATGGGTTCAACTGGTCCTTTAACAGCTTATGCTGTTTGGTTTGACCAGGAAACTCCTGGTGATACTGGTGATCTTATTCATGTGGTTTGGGCTGATTTTACTGATAGTGTTTTCTATTATACCCCAGTTGATTTGAGTGATGGTTCTATTGGAACTACTAGAATAATAAATAATACTTTAACTGTGGATGGGGCTGCAAATAGTATTTTTTCAGGAATTACTAAAACGGTTAGTGGTAATTTAATTGCAGGAATAACTACACAAGCAGGAACTTTCACATTTAAATCAACTGATGATGGAGTGACTTGGTCTAGTATAGCTGATATTTTTGAATTAGGAACAGAAGCAGATTATATTTTATTATATCCTGCTAATACTACTGATGATGATGATGTTGCAGGAATATTCTGGGATAAAAATGTTGCGACTATTAGTCTTAAAATGTATGATGATTCTGCAAATACTTGGACCGAAACAACTCTTTCTTCTGGGATGTATACTAGTTATGATAAGTTAAATATGGATGGGGTAGTAAGACATTCAGATGGACATATATTAATGGGAGCATGGGATCGTTGTGATTCTGTTGGAGGAGATATTTTAACTTGGGATTTAACAGTTGATTCTATCGCTTCCCCAACAATTACTGCAAAAACAAATGTTATTGGTATTTTTGGAAGAGCTGAATCTTGTCAAGTTGCAATGTTAATCAATCAACAAACAGATGATATTTTTCTTGCTAGTATTGATGGAAATCCAACATATTATGATACAACGGATGTAGTATATTCTAATTCTACTAATGGGATGACAACTTGGAATGGTCAACAAGGATATCCTTATAGTGAAACAACTGATGATATTAGACTTGTTCATGGAGGAAGAACAATTGGAGATAATGGAGGAAGAATGCAATGGGTTTTTAATAATGATGATTTAACTGAGCTTTTTGTTAATTTAGTGAATGATATTGAAATTGCTGCAGCAACAGAGGTTGATAACTCTCCAACAATAACTTTATCAAGTCCAACAGATGATACAAGTAACACAATAGATTCATATTCTTTTTTGTGTAATGTCACAGATGATTATAATATAACAAATACAACTTTATGGATATGGAATAGCACAGGAGTTTGGAATAATACTGTAATAAATATAAGCACTGGAACAAGTTTAAATTATACCTTTTCAACATTACCAACATTATCTATTGAAAATTATACTTGGAATTGTTTATCTTATGATAATGCAACACAATCAAACTGGGCAACAGCAAATTTTAGTTTAAATGTTACTCCGGATACTTGTACACCAACTTCCCCACTATCTGCAAATTATCAATTTGAATGTTCAGATAATTGTGTATTAAAAACAGCCCTAGATGCAAATGGATTTAATGTAACAATAAATGGAACAGGAACCTTTGAATTACAAGAAAATATTTATAATTGGATATATTTAAGATTAATGGGAGAAAGTGCTACTAAAAGATGTTTTATTCATTGTAGTGGGGGAAAGTGTTTTACAAGGTAAAAAAACTCTCCAGAGTCGTTTATAATGGAAATTTGAGGGGTTGTGGGGTTGGGGAGGAGGTAGAATAAGTCCCCTCAAATTGCCTTCATTATTATGATAATTTGAGTGTATAAGAGTTTAAAAGGATTGGGTAGAAATTATATATAGTAATAATAAACCTTAAAAAGATGTTTTATGAAAAAGAGTTGGTACGTCTTGGGGAGATTATAAAACCATCCTTACACTTAAAACCTAGAATCTTAAGATCCGCCCACACTCTTTATTTAGTATCATAAAACCTCTCTTTAAGGAAAAAAGAGGTGATTAGCTTTTACAGCTATCTCCAAAATAGGGTAGACCTTGAAGTTTATAAAGCTATCGTTAGGGTTACATTGTTGCGTTAAGTGGACTTGAAAGAACCAAAAAAATTAATCTTCTTTTTGTATTTCAAACTCCTTTTCTTGAACATCTAATCTATCTTTGAAGTCCTGTTTAGCTTTATCCTGTAACATATCTAAAAAGGACAGAAACATAGCCACATCGTTCAAACCCACATTAATCTTATCTAATTCATAGCCATA
>FUWD013231952.1_pt1 | contig 20809 bp, 22 predicted proteins | sample 1063281 | NCBI WGS metagenome assembly FUWD01 (sample SAMEA79048168, study PRJEB19326) | metagenome | biome: marine | reverse complement strand
TCGACAGCGAAGATTTAGCGCATAGCGATCAGCTGTGCCGGTGCTGCTGTTGGTCTCCTCTGGTGGCATAGGTGGTGCAGGCAGAGGGTTTACGGATAGAGGTCAGTTTAGACGAGACAAAATTGAGGCAGAGAGATTAGCCGCCGAACAAGCCGAACGTGTTATAGAAGAGCCGGTAGTAGCCGAAGAAGCCGCATCTGTTACAGAAGAGCCGGTAGTAGCCGAAGAAGCCGCACCCGAGGCAGCTCAAGGAGCAGCTGTACCAGCTGTACCAGCTGACGGTATACCAGAACCAACTGTGGTAGGTAAAAAACCGCCTGTAGTTGAAGAAGCTGCGACTGTAACCGGAGCAGATGAGACTGTAACCGGAGCAGATGAGACTGTAACCGGAGCAGATGAGACTGTAATAGACGAAGAGCTGGCAACACGGGGCTTCCAAAAAACAGAAACTCAAGAAGAAGTAACGGCTGCCGCAGAAGAAGACATCCCTGAGTCTAAGCCGCTCTGGTCTAAAGACTTGCTTGGTTTTGTCACCGGCGAGTATGACATAACAGAAGCCGAAGTTGCGGGCTTTACGCAAACCCAGATGGATAGGTTGCTTGCTGATGCCGAAGCTAATGGTGCTGTGTTTGATGGCGAGATGATAGTACCCGAGCAGACCGCACAACAAGCAGCTCCCGCTGCCGCAGAACAAACAGCTGCCGCAGAACAAGAAATAGACGATGGCATTGGTCAGTTAAAAGACCCAGAAAAAGCTTTACTAGTATACCAAGAGCTTGGGGTTAACGAGCAGGAAGGCTTTGACTTAACCGACGAAGATTTTGATGCCTTAGTGCGCGAAGCAGAAAGACAACGTAGCCTTAGAAAACCTGTAGTCGGTGAATCCACCGCACCTGAATCCACCGCACCTGAATCCACCGCACCTGAAGCCGCTGAACTTTCTGACGAAGAACTCAATACGTTGCTAGCAAACGCGCCTGATAGAGAAACATCTAAAGCCTTGCAGGCCCTCGCGGCAAACAGAGCCGCCACACCCGATGAAAAACCTTCAGCTAAAAAAGCTGCCGCTAAAGCTGCGGTAAAAAAAGCGGGTACTCGACTCGATACAATAGAGAAAGCAGCTAAAGGCGCAACACCGGCTAAGAAACCTGTGCCTACCGATCTTTTCTTGCAGTTACAAAAACAAATCGACAAAGACAAAGCACCTGACAAACGAACAGCGAAAGAGAAAAGGGCTGATAAAGCAGCGCAGCGCGCTGAAGCGTTAGGGCAAGCAGAAATAGAACAGGACAAGCTTGCCGGAAAGCGCAAACGGCGTCCTAGTGAAGACAAACTAGCGTTTAGAAAGAAGCCGTTGCCAGATAAAGCATTGCAAGAGTTAGCCGTGTTAAAAGCAGCCACTACCCCAAAAAAAGGGGCCACAGGTGGGCGTCAGATTCTTGCTAACTATTTGCACGCCTATGAAACTCCAGAAGGTGCCCTTGCTGCCATAGCTGCCGAGTCTGATGCTGACTACACAGAAATCAGAACAACAAAATTAGACGTGACCGTAGTAGACGCACGGAAGGCTGGAGCCTATATAAACAAGAGCATGGATGAGTCCGTGCGGAAAGCGTTTAAAGAGAACGTAGACTTAGTAGCAGAAGAAATTGCCTCTATAGCACGCAGGAATGCTAAAGAAAAGACAGACGCTGAAGCACGTAAAGTAAGCAAGTTTGGGCGTAGCAAAACAGCGGAAGACCTTAAAAAAGTTGGTGCTGGCACTAAGGGTGCTAACGCTGTCGCTGATAAAAAGAAAAAAGAAGTAGGCGAAACTCCTAAGCAAATTGCCGACCGCATAAAAGACGAGGAAAAAGCTGAGTTAGACGAGGAAGCTGAGTTTCTTGCAGAGTTAGAAGAAGATGCGGAGCAAACAGGCACTGTAGGTTTTGTTGCAGCCACTATAAGAAACGTAAAAACAATCGCAGAACAAGCGGAAGCAGAAATAGACCCAGCAGCGAGAAATTCTGCGTGGGTTAACTTTATTGCCAGCTTGCCGCAGACAAAACAAGATAAATTCTTAGACAGCTACACACGCATAGCCAAAGAAAACCCCAACTTAATCCCCGAGTCTATTCGAGCGAGGGTCCTCACCGAGAACAACAAGATTCTTTCGCAGAGAGACAAGAAGCGCGCAATAAAGTTTGGGGAAAAATTCCTGCTAGAAACGCCTGAGTACCAAGGCCCAGAACTTGACCAGTTTGTAAAATTGGACTTGGCTAATAACGACTTGCAAACTGCTCTCGACATGGTTGCAAACGGAAGAAACGCACGCGGCGCGGATAAAAACATTACCGCGCTTATACGAAAAATAAGGTCTAAGTTGGTTGGCACTAAAGTGGTTTTAGATGGTCCCGGCATAAGAGCGGCAAACCTAGACCCGTTACGCTCAGAAGCTTTGGAAGTGCAAGCAGGGGTAGAGGGTAAAAGCGCAATTGAAGCAGCTAAGTTTGTAGCTAAGAATGCGCCGAACAAAGACCTCCGAGTTATCGCTACCGCAATACAAAACAGGTTGACCGCTTTTGAAAAAGCAGGGGTGTCAGTAGACTTTAAAGTACTCCATTTAGGGGATTCTATCCCTACAAATATGCAAGACGCACGGGGTTTTATGGACCCTAATGTACCTTTTGCAGATGGTCTAGCGGGCAAGCCTATAATTCCAAAACCTTTAGTACGAGTTAACGGAGCTGATATTACCGGCAAAGTAGGGGTGTCCTATGAAGTGGTAACCCATGAACTTTTCCATTCAGTAACTAGCTTACAGATAAACAACGTAGGCGGCATAAATGACGCTAAAACAACTGCCGCTGTAAAAGAATTAAATGCTGTTAGAAATCGCGTAGTTGATTCGTATAACGAAAGACTATCCGCAGGGCAAAAACTAACCCCTATAGAAAAAGAGTTTTCAAAAGGGGCTAATAACTTTTTAGAAAACCCCAGAGAGTTTATTACTTGGGCCATGACAAACCGTGGTGCTGCGGAGTACCTAGATACAATATCTTACCAAAACACAACTGCCCTTACAGCTTTTGTGCGGGCACTACGCAAGTTGTTCGGTTTAGATACAACACAGGATACGGCGCTTACCGAAGTAATAAAAGTTACTGAAGTTCTCCTAGGTAAGAATGCCGTAAACGCGGCTATGCGAAAAGCACAAGCAGTAGAAGGTGCAGATATAGCGGCTACTACCTTACCTAACATGGCTAGCGGTGCATACATACCGGGCCTAAATACAATTGTACTCAGCACTAGAACAGGGTTAAACGAGCACACACTGCTGCACGAGTCTGGGCACGCGGGGCTTGCACAGATATTAAATAACCGTAATCACCCCACCACTAAAAAGTTTATAGAGTTCTTCGACGAGATTAAAACTCGGATGGGTGATGCTTATGGTGGTAGAGACATACAGGAGTTTGCTGCCGAGGTTGTAAGCAACGGCGAATTCCAAGCACTGCTAAAAGAAATTAAAGCGCCTAAGAGCGAGAATATGTTCATGCGTATTCTCGAGGTTATTGCTGAGTTCTTTGGCCTGCGTAAAACTGACACTGCTTATGACACAACTCTTAAGTTCTTAAATGATCTTCTGGATGTATCTCAAGATGTAGAGCCTACGCTTGCAGACACTTTGTACTTGGGCAGCGGTAACGTTGATAAGGTTATGGATGACGTATCTAAGACCTTCCTTGCTCGTAGTACGGATGACGCGCTAAACCGAGTGTCTAAAATTAAAGACGACAAGATGCGTGTTGCAGCTCTAGGTAGCGCAAGTTTAGGCAACATGCAGAATATGTTTGGCGAAACTTCACCCCGTTATAGAAACAACAACCCGTTGCCAATTGCACCGCTGCTAAACGGAATTGAAAGAAAGCGCGGTGAAGTTAATACGTTCATAGACAGTATTAGCGGGAACATAAGAGAGATGTCTAAGGCGGAAAAAGACGCAACGCCAAGGCAGCGAAAAGCATTTAACCTGCTGGCTATAGACGCCCGGCTTGAAAACGTAGACTTTTTAAAACCGCTACCAAAAAATGCAGGGGCTAAAAAAGCAGCTGCGCACAAAAACCTTAACAACCGGTTCAACCAGCTGCCAAAGGGGTTGCAAGAAGCATATAGAACAATACGTAAAGACTTAGATAGCTTTTTAAATACCTACGTGGAGCTTATTACCGAGCTACTCCCTGCCGACGCAGCTAAGAACTTAATGAAGGACTTTGCTCAATTAGAGGGCGTAGTTGCTTACGTGCCTTTTGAACGCCCCGGAGAGTATTGGTTTGAGTATTCAGACCCAGATAATTTAGACGCCGCCGGGGAGCCTAAACGTACTCCCAGATCAGCTAAGTCGCCTAGAGAACGGGAAATAGAAATAGCCAAACTAAAAGCTAAACATGGAAGCAGTTTTGCGGTTAAACAATACGATAATATAAACTCTATGTCCGTGCCTTCAGGTCTTCCTGAAGGGCAGTTTGTAACTCAGCTCGTGAGCACCCTGCGTGAACAAAACGTTGATCCCGGTATAGTAGACCAAATATATCAGCAGTACATCTCTATGTTCCCTGAGAAGTCTCTGATGCAACAGTTTAAAAAATCTTTAAACCTGCCGGGTATGAGTGAGGATATAATCTCGTCGTACTCTAACGTTGCGATTAAGTGGGCTAACAAAATAGCAAACACTAGATACAACCCACAAATACAAACGGCAATGAGTGAGATACGTAGGGTCGCCAAAGAGTACCATGGCGGCAATGCAGATATGCAGGCGGCAGCAAAGTCTTTAAGTAAGCAGGAAGGTTTCTTTGTTAACCCTCAAGTAGCCCCGTGGGCAGCTAACTTAACTTTCTTAAGCTACTTTGAGTACATTTTGGGTAGCGTATCGTCAGCAGTAGTTAACCTTACGGGTTTAGTATTCAGTGTAATACCTATGCTAGGCGGGCGTACTAGTTACCCCGCTGCTTTAAGCGCTATGCAGTCTGCTAGCGTAACCGCTGCTAAGGACTGGGGGTCCATGGCTAAGTACAAAAACATGTACACTGAGTTAGATAACCGTGGCCTCTTAAAACACACCGTAGCTCGTGAAGCTATAGAGCGCGGCAAAACCGAGGCTAAAGACTTTGATGGGGCTTTCTATAAGTTCACGCAAATCTTTTCTTGGCCCTTCGCTAAGAGCGAGCAGTACATGCGGGCAACAACGGCTGTAGCTGCGTTCGACTTGGCTTTTGCAAACGGTGTCCCCTCAGAAAACATCCCCGCTAACAACGAGCAAGCAGCTATAGCGTTTGCAGCCAAGATGGTACGTGACGCTCACACTGGGGGTATGGCAGAGACAGCACCTAGGTGGATGCAGAATGACTTCGGGCGTGTCATTTTAACGTTTAAGCAGATTGTATTCGCACAAACTTACGTGCTGGGTACTGCTATGAAACAGGCTTTCGTAGATTCCGATCTACCTCCCGAGGTTAAGCGGGCCGCTTTGCGCCAAGTAATAGGCACTTACGGATTAAGCTTTGGTATTCTAGGGGCTAAAGGCATGCCTTTCTTTGGGGCCACTACTGTGCTTATGCGCATGGTGCAGGCAATATTTGGGGACGAGGAAGAAGAGTTCTACAATCCTCAAGTGCAACTGCAAGAGACTTTCGGGGACTTCATGTACCAAGGCGCGCTTGGCTCGCTACTAAACGTGAATATTAGTTCTCGTGCAGCACTAGCTAACGACATCTTATGGAGAGACGACCCCAAAGCTATCGAAGACTATGGTTATGTACGTCAAGCAATGTTCCTTTTGGGCGGGCCAATGGCGTCATACGCAGTAGGTGCAGAAAGGGCGATTACTGAAGACTTCCCAGCTGGAAGATATGGGTTTGGTATTGAGGGTATAGCGCCCACGTTTGTGCGTAACGGGTTTAAGTCATATCGCTATATGGTAGATGGTGCGCGCAACAGGGACGGTGATCCGATAGACACCGACATCAACGCATGGAACCTAATGACACAGGCAATCGGCTTTACCCCCGCAGATTTGTCCAATACTTATGAGCAGCGGTCTGCCGCTAAAGGCTTTGAGAACAAAGTGCTGGCTAAAAAGCAGCGCATACTAGACAAGTACAAAGCTGCGAAAAAGATGGACGACAAGGAAATGCAGAGGGAAGCGATAAAAGAAGCGCGTGAGTTTAGGCGTAAGTTCCCTACTCTTATGGACGACACTACTCTAGAACGCTCATGGAAAGCCAGTGTGCGCGTAGACCGAGAAGACACCGTTGCGGGTATTACCTTCACTAAGGGCCTACGCTACATGACCGACGATTTCTTCGAGTAGCTTACACCCGCCAGATGCGGATGCCTTGGACCCCGTCTTCTAAAACAACCTTACGTATTGTTTTGTACTTGAGTCGTTTTAGAACCGGGGTTATTTCTTGCCAAGCAGTGATGGGGTCTAGGCAGGGTATAAAGAACGAATACCCCACCTTAAACTTTTCCCAGTTTATCTCGTACCTAACTTTCTCCACTTGCATCTTCAGCGCTCGCGTCAACCACAACTTCCATGTCTACAAAGTCTGCGTGAGACGTATCAAACACCAAACACCTAGTAGCCGGAGACATAATGCTGCTGCCCTTACCCAAACGTTTGTTGTCTGTCTTGAGCATAACACCCGAAGTTTCTAGCTGCTTTACCGTGTCTTTATAGTCTATTTGTATTTCTACGCAGTCGGCTTTAAACGCTTTGGCTGCTATATACATCCTGTGTGTGTCTGGTTCATAGCGCATTAAGAGCGCGCCTTTTGGCAGCAGCTCAGGGAACTTACCTATGTTCGTGCGCTTATCCACCCCATCCTCTACCACTAGGAGATTGCTGTGGTGCCGGTTTATAAAGTCCCCTATGGTTGCACTTGGGTTGCTAACCGGAGCTTGGGTGTCCTTGCGCATGCCAAGTATTTCCTGCGAGACCACTTCATATATACGGGCCAAATCCCAACCCTCCAACAAACCTAATTTTTGAGCTATGCGACCACCCGCCATGTGCACCGCAAATACGGCAGACCAGTTTCGTTCTCGCTGGCTGAGCCGCAATTCTTTATCTATCTTGGCTTGGATCGTAAGAACTAGTTGTTTAACTTCTTCTAAGTTGCCTATGACGTACTGCATGTACTTCTCGCCAGCCATACCATAATTGTTTACTAACATGTGATCTAGCATATCTTTACCCTCTTGTGTAGATATAACGGGAACGGCCAAATGAGGAACTTTAAATTCTAACAGGCGCATCATCTCGCCATCGGCGTTGTTTTTAACCATAGCCAGTTTTTCATAGAAGGATGCGTTAGAGCTAGCTATAGAGATCGTTCGCCAAGTGACGGTGTTCTCCCGTAGCTCGTTTGCATTCGCCTTAGCTTTGTCTTTGCCCCTACCTTGTGAGTAGGCATACAGCGCACGGGACGCATCTAGAGGCTTCATGTTAGTTATCTCGTCAAGAGTATTAACTATGTTATTTAGGAACCCCACCTTAAGTATCTTGCCTACGTCTGTGTCTTCTGGAGTGCCCAGCAACATTTCAGGATCACCAAATACGCTGTTAGCCATACGCAAAATAGTAGTCTTACCCGTTCCAGACTCCGCGTGTATAAAGTTTATGACTGCACCTTTTTGCCCAGTAAACTTTAGTAGCGGTGCGCCAAACCCAGCAAGTGCGCCGAACGCTTGTATTTCTAAACCAGCCCTGCCATACAGGGCGAAAACATCCTTCCAGTTATCCAACGAGCCTTTAGGTTGCACGTACGGAAGCATGTTCACAAGACAACTGGCAGGCGGGCTGTGGTAAACACCCGTCGCTTTAATCTCCCGATCACCAACAATAAAAGCGCTGTCATTATCAGCCCAACCAAATTGTGTTCTCATAGCTTTTGCCTTTTCTAAATCTTGGAATTCTAAAATAAACGCCAGCAGATATTCTGCAATATACTTGTGGCGAACCTCGTTACCCATAACACCGTACTTAGCTAGTTCTTTTCGTAACTCACTGCGGTCGGTAATTTGGGTGTTAGACAAAACAAATTCTTTTACTCCGTCTTTGGGCAAGTGGTGTTTAAGCACTGCTACGTACCCATTTATGGGGTCTTCCATAAGCTTAACTACGTATAGGTCTTTGCCGTATACGAGTTTTGGTTTGGACTCTTCGTCTTCACCATCGCCTTCTTCACCTTCTTTGTATATCCCCCCGTTAGCGCCACGAAAATAACCCGTGGGTAACATAAGAGTTGGGGCTTTTTCTTCCGGTGTCCCGATTGCAACATCTGGTACCACTGCAAGCGGAGTGCTTTTAGCTCTAGCAATAGTATTACCAAGCGCAATAGGGCCGGTAATCTTGCCTTTGTGCGGGCAACCCTCACACCCGCCGGGGTTATTTACTTCAAACTCCGCGCATGAATGAGGCCCCTTTATGCCGAATACCTTTTTTTCTACTAAGTGGTACTCGTAGTCGGGGTGCCCTTCAGACATCTTATGTATAGCCGTGTCTCTGTCTGAGCAAAACTTAGCAACCGACAACGCATCAAACCAACGCGGCTCTACTAAATCAGCCCTGTCTTCATAACACGCCCCCAACTGCTGGCACCCTTTACCGCTACCCGTCAGCTGCATTATTTTAGAGAATACTGACTCGTTGTTTTTCAGTAAGGACTTGCCCATAGCAGACATGGGGCGCTTAGCCTTTATTGTCTCGCCCTTAACTACCCCAACTATGTCACGTATCGTCTCAAACGGTATCGGGTCTACGACTGAAATTAGCTTAACGGGTTTTGCTTCAACCCCTTCAATGTCCCCTTTAAAATTAAAAGAGTTAAGTGGACGCAGTACCCTAGCGGACTCAAACACTTTAGTGTCTATATAGAACCCGTTTTCTATGCAGAGCTGTCTAAGTCTTTTAACTACTGGTGTCCACTCATCCCTAGGCACGTCCTCGACCAAAGGCCAGTAGGCGTGCAGTCCGTTGCCCGAATTAACCAACATAGGCTGGGGTAGTCCGACGTCCAAGCAAAACTTGCGCAGTGCTTTTAGTCCGTCTTGCTGTGTTTCATACCCACTTGGCCTACCAGTTTTTTCATCCGCAAAGGACTTATTCGGTCCGCAGTCTATGTCTAGCCAGTATGACTTGAGAGACTCGACGTTATCTTGTGTACGGCTGTTGCCGGTTTCAAACTTCGCTAGTCCAAAAAATACGCACCACCTTTTGGCTACGTACTCCTCTATGGTCGCGTCTAATTCTTCTCTGGTTTCTACCATGAGTTGACGCGAATGGATTTTATCTTTGACCGCAAGAAAACCGTACCATCCGCCTTGAGGGCGAACTAGGTCTATGAGGTCTGCGTTTTCCATAAAGTTACCGCTCCAGTTTGGCAATAAGTTTTTCTATTTTTACTGCCACTGGTGCTTTAGGATTGGAAACCCCCGCAAACCAATTATATACCGCTTGGCGACTGACATTTAGTTTCTCCGCGACCTCAGCAACGGGCACATCTTTTTTGATGCACGCCGCGCCGAGACAAACGCCTAGAAGTTTTTTGTCGGCAGCCTTATTCAACTCTATAAGTTTTAGGCTATATCCGTAACTCATTAGGCGTCGTCGCCTCCCCAGTCGTTAATAATAGAAGCTAGTGGGTCTTCTTCACTGGCGACTGCGGGAGCTTCTTTCTTCTTCTGCCGCTTTACTGGCTCGTCTACTTCCTCAACTTCGTCTTCTTCTGGTTCTTCCGAACGAGTTATTGCCGGTGCAGGTTTGGCAAGGGCAGGAGTCTTAACAACGCCGTCTGTCTGGGCAGCGGTAAGTTTAGTGTACATGTCAGTCTCAGGGCGTTCCTGTGCCGCCAACACTAGCTCGTACTCGGCGTCGCTGATTTCTCTAACAGGAGAGAACACAAGCTCCATAGTCTCTGCGTTGCTGTCGAAGCTTATGTTAGTTACTACCAAGTCTGGGGACATGTTGTTGTTGACTAGAAACTTCACGTAGCTCTCGAATGGGTGAACGTTGCCCGTGCCTTTCCCGAACAGGGATTTAGCAGGAATGTTAAACTGGTATATTGTGCCAGAATCATCACCCTCAAGGATTACAGCTACCCTTCGTTGGTAACGACACGCTTTACCGCCGTTCTCACCTGAGCCTTTTACGTTCTTAGGGCAGTTTACGCAGCTGCTATGCTGGGGGTCACCCGCATTTGGTTCTGGTTTGTCACCGTTGTTGGACCAACAGTTAGGCAGAGTAGCTTCCTTGTTGGGGTCGAACTTTTCTTTGTAGAAGATACGAGACACGTCGGTCAACATACCAACAACTACTGCGTTAAACTCCCCACGGATAGCGTTACCCACCTGCTCCCCGTTGACCATCTTTCTAAACGTGCCGTTGATATTGGCTTGAATTCTACGGTTGCTGCCCGACGAAGAGACAGCCAGTTTTTGGGCTAGCGCACTTTGTCGGTTGCCTGTAGCTACGCCGGTTTGTCCTGTGAATATAGATATATCATTGCTCATTATTTTAAGTCCTATTTATTAGTTGGTTTACGAACAGAGACAGCGTACCTACGATCTGATTGCAGACCCATGGGTAAGACGTCTGGGTTTTCTTCGAGAAACTCTCGCATGTTTCCGTTGTGGATTCGTTTCTCTAGTAAATGATAAGCTTCATTTTCGGCAATGAACTTATACATTCGATCCCAATCACTGGTCCAGTAAGAGGAATAGACCCTTCGCGTAAGCGTGCCAAAGGGGGTTTTAACGCTGTCTATGTCTTCTTTTGCGCATAGTTCTAGCATTCGGTCACTAATAAGGTTTTGCTGTTCCTTAAGTTTTTTTACTTCTTCTTCTTTCTCTTGTATAGCCGTCCGCATGTTTATATAAGCGGCGACTAATTTGCCTGTCGTATCGTCTGTCATTACTCCGTCCTTTTGCTAAGAGGGATAAGGAGCATAGCATTTGTATAGACAATGTCAACACCTATTCAACTTCTTTTCTATACAACTCGACAATTTTATTATGGTTAAGCACATTGTTTTTTAACATGCCGTATATTTTCGCTTCTACTTCGCTGCCCTGTATATGCACGATGGTCATGCTGTGCTTTTGGCCGGGCCTGTCTATGCGAGCGTTTGCTTGCAAGTAAGTTTCTACACTCGTGACAGGTGCGTACCAGATGATAGTATCTGCTGCGGTAAGAGTAAGTCCGTGCGAAGCCGCTTGAGGTTGAATGATAAGCACTTGCGGGTCGTCTTTCGTTTGGAAGTCGTGGAATATTTTACTGCGGTTGTTGAGCGAGACTTTGCCAGAGATGATTTCTGACGGTATCTTGTGCTTGTTTAGAAACTCCTTGAGCAGCTCTATCGTGTGGGTAAAGGGTACAAAAACCAATACTTTATGGGAGGCTTCGTTGATAACCTCAAGTACTACATTAAGTCTGTTTTTTACGTCGAACTGAACAACTTCTCTATCGTCCGTGTAGACCGCACCCCCAGATATTTGGAGCAGCTTGTTTAAGTTTGTAGCGGCGTTTACCGAAGTAATTTGCTCCCCCGCTGCCTGCATGGTCATTTGTTTTTTAAGCAACGTATAATATTTTTGTTGTTGCGCAGTAAGTGGTGCTTCCCTTTCCACGGCTACTACCTCGGGTAAGTCGAGACATTGGTCTTTCTCAAACCGTATGGCGGGCTGCAAAACGTTGTGTACTACTTTGTCGGCTCCGGGTTTAGGTCGCCATATATGCTGAGACACCTTATACATGACTGTGTCCCTGTAAGGGGTGTAATACTTAGGCACGCGATGAGGGCTTACTAACTTAGCTAAACCATAAGCATCAAGCGGGGATTGCGCTGCGGGAGTACCTGTCAGCATCCATAACCTGTCTACTGTTTTTGCTAGGTCGCGTAGTATTTTCCAACGATTAGTTTGGGCATTCTTGTAAGCGTTAGCTTCGTCTACCACAATTAAATCGAACTGGCTTTTTAGAATGGTGTCCTTTACTACGGCTACCCCGTCGAAGTTTATAATGACAAAGTCGGAACCCGCGTCTATTATTTTTTTCCTTCTGTCAGCTGCTCCATGGGCAACAGAACAACTACGGTGCATGGCGAACTTAAAAAGGTCTTCCTGCCAAGCAGACTTCATAATAGACAGGGGGCATATAACAAGTACTCGTTTTATAAGCCCTAGTTTCATCAGGTAATCAACCGCCCATATAACGGATGCGGTCTTGCCTGTGCCCGCCTCGTTAAAACAAAAAGCTTTTTTGTACAGGCTGAGGAAAGAAGCCGTTGTCTTTTGATGCTCAAAAGGGGTTAGTTTACCCGTCCATTCGTAGTCCCTAAGCATAGGAGACGGCACTTCTTTTGCTCCCAACTCCGCTAGAGCAGCGGCTTCCTCGAACTCCCATTTAACGGCTAGTTCTACAAGCTCGCCTTCTTGCCCTATTTTTTTACAGTTTTTTATCTTGTCCGTTACTAGTTCGTGGCGCTTAGTTTTTAGCACCAAAGCTTTGTCGTTAACTATTCTCATGCTTTGCTCGTCTTCTTTTTGCGCTCGCGGTCACTAGTCTCAGACACAAGGTTGCCCTTGGAATCTCGTTTAAAAGAACGGTTGCGGCTCGCTGTCTCTACTCTAGTACCGTCAGAGTTCTTGCCGCCCTTGTCCATAGCCTTGACGTGGGCTACGTCCTTGCCGTCGCCTTTCTTAACCTTGCCTTCTTTCTCAGCCTTACGGCGTGCAGCATTGCGTTTTGCACGGTTCTTCTTTTGTTCTTCAGTGCCTTGGTACTTAGCGTACTCGGCTTTGTAGTCTCTTGGCTTTCTCATTCGCTCCATTCCTCTAGTGTCTCTGGGTTATGTACAAGCCCCTCAATGTCGTTTATACACGCTTCGGGACGCCAGTCTGTTATATAATCTCTGCCTTTGCCGAGGTTACATTCTTCGCAAAGTAGTTGTAGGTTAGAGAAATGAAGGGCTAGCGCTGGCACGTCAGACTTTGGGATTATGTGGTCTACATGTATAACTACCCCGTGATCTTTGTGGTTGCGCCCACAAGCGGCGCAGTTTCCCCCGTATACTTCTATAACTTCCATGCGGAGTTTCCTCCACGCCTCGAGCATGTCTTTTCTAACTCCCCAGCTACTGGGGGCAACGTCTTCGTAGTCAAGAAGTAAACACATACGGCGTCTAAGTTCTGCTATTACGTTATAGTGTCTACTCCCGTTAGCTACTCGCCATTTAACCTCCTCGAATAAATCCCATTGCCACCACTGTATAGGTTTCCCACCCTCCATAAGACGCCTAATAAAACCTTTTGTGGGTTGCTCCTCATATAACACCACGTATAGTTCTTTTAATAAATCCATTATGTATGCAGGGTAGCCGTTTCTAGTAGAGCGCAAACTGTGTATCAGCGGCTCGTTAAGCGCCATATACCGGCGCGGGGTGAACTCTTTTGTAACATACGTAGGCCACCAGTTTAAGTTACACCACATAGACAACATGGCTTCGTTGTCTTCCCGAAAAAGGTTAACTGTATCCATTTTTTGTATCATCTGCATGATTTATCTTTTCCTATAATGTTCACACGAAGTTACTGGGCACCAACCACACAGAGGCCCACTGATTGCATTCCAAACGCCTGACTCTTGTGCGCCTTCTAGTCTCTCTAAGTCTGGCTCAAACGTAGCAAAGTAAGAATCTTTCTTTTCTACTACGTGTTCTTTTTGTATAAATTCTTTGCTGACCACAAAGGCTAGGGCAGATTTAATTACCTTGAGCTGTGGGAAGTGTGTAAATAACCCAGCGGCTACGGCGTCTAACTGTTTAGTGTCCGCGTACTTCGCATTTTTGCTTGTCTTGTAGTCTATAGAGTGCGCAATATCACCGTTGATTATTACTAAGTCTGCCACGCCACGCCACCAAACATCATCAGCAAAGAACGTAGTGGGCGCGTAACCGTCTTCTGTTTTTGCCACGCCTAGCTTAAGTTCGCAGTGCTTCTCCCCCTCTATTTTATCTAACGCTTCTAGCACATTGTTTATAAACGCGAACTTCTTAGGTACTTCTTTTCTGTCCCTAATAAATTCTTCCGCTGCTGTGTGTACTTCTTGCCCGTAGACCGTGGCAACGCTGCCTTTGTCTTTTACGTCCCTAGCTACTTTTAAATGGTAGTACTTTTTAGGGCACTGTTTAAATGTGTTTATGCTACTGTAAGACCATGCAGTCATAGTAATAACCTTTATTTAATTAAGCCTTTACTGCGGGCTAAGTTTATCAACGCTTGGTTCATTTCTTTTTTGTCCTGCGCCCTCTTCTCCATGCCACAGCCGTAGCATGTGTAATCTTTACCTTTGTAATATTTGAGGAGTACGCCATGCCTAACAGTCTTTTCTTTTTTGCAGGCCGCGCACTGTATTTTTATCAGCTCCCTCCCAACTTTTTTAAACTGCTCTCGTTCCTCTCTACTGTTCCCAGTAAGGCCTTTTACTGCTTCGCCCAATGACTGTTCATTATAAGTTCTCATATCAACGCCTTCGCTTTTAGTATTTCGTAGTTTGCTTTGTGAGCATCTTCAATCTCTTGTTTGCTTTGCCCCATGTAAGGTACGGCGAGGTGTTCGGTTACCAGTGCGGTGTTAATGGTTAGGTCGCCCGCTATCTTTATTACTCCGAGGTATCGTCCGAACTTACCTTTCTCTCTAGTTTCGAGCTTGTAGGTTCCTCCGACGTGGAGCATCTGTTCGACAAACTTCTTTGCCAAGAGTCCGGCAGCTTTTTCTTCATCATCTCGCGTGCGGCACTCTGGAGTATCAATACCGTACAAACGTATGCGCTCACCGCGACGCCAAGTATCCCAACCAAGGTCCACATCCACATCGACTGTATCTCCATCCACGACTCTAGTTATGGTGCAGTTATATTCATACATTACTCTTTTCCTTTTTTGGGAGGAAATACAAAGCCACCGAGTGTTCTTTTGTCTGGGGAGGTTAACGAAGCGTTTCGTCCACCATCAAACTTTTTCTTTTTAACAGGCTTGCCATCAGGGTCAACGGTTGTAAACGCGTTCCTCGGGCACTGCGTTACCTTGCCGCCTTTGGCTAGATACTTCTTAATGTCCTCGGCAATTTTCTCGCGTTCAAGGTCTTTCTTATCTGGTGTCGGTATATCTATTTTTGTTGTAGTCACTATCTAATTCCTATGTAGAAAACATGCTTGTGTATCTTGGTTGTAACTTGTCCGGTGTATGCCCAGTGTGGAAACACCTTTGTACTGTGGTAGTGGGTCGCACCATCTGTCACATCGGGCACGAACTTGCTTAAGTGCGCAATATAAAGCGCGTTAAACCATGCCTGTCTGTTCTTCGGGGCATCCGACTTGCCGTCACAATAAAAACTAAACTGGCACTTGTTTCTTACGGGGTTGCCGTTCCAGTAATACCCCTGCTTAACCACGTCACACGCATTGTCTGGGTAACGTGGGTCTTCAATTCTGTTTCGTACTACTTGGGCTACTGCAAGCTGCCCTGCACTGGGTTCGCCCCGCGCCTCAAAGTATACTGCGACTGCTATGCACATAAGCGAGGGGGTAATCATAATCTACTCCTCTTCTTCGTCTCTATGACAGGCTCTGTCATGAGAACAAATCAAACAGGCATCGAAGGCATCGTAAAAAGGTTTCTTACATATCTTTGACGGCGGGGCATTATTACACTCGCATTTCTCTGGCATGGACAAACTGCGGTCAGTAGGGTCAGTGAAGTATGACATCGGGCACCTCGTATTCGTAGTTCATGCAGTGTTCAGCGGTTGAAAATATATCCGCCCCATTTTTCATGTGGAACCGCATCGCCGTATCTGAGTGTGGCGACATAGTAATTACTGCGGATACTTCTGGGTGCAGAAAAGGTACGGCTTCGAGTAAGTTGTTTATTAGCTTGCTCCCGTGCCCCTTTTGGTATGACCATATAGCGTAAGGACAAACCACTGTGCCTAGCTCCCCGTACATCGCTTCTCGCTCGGCTAATCGCTCCGCAATCTCCTGCCCTTTACCTGCGGCTAAAAGTTTTAGTTGGAACTCAGCTTGTGGAACAAACTTACAGATAGCTACACAAACAACTGCGGCTATCTCGCCTGTCTCGTCGTTGATCTCTGCGTACACGGCAAAAGGGTCTTCAAACCGTACGCTGTTGTCCCTAAACAGATCAGGGCGAACTGGGTCGTCTTCTATTAGGTACAAGTGGTCGGCTACGTTGCATTCAATCAGCATCATCATCATCTCCTTCCGCGAGTATCTCAAGCAGCTCCGTTATCCTAGCAAGCTGCGCGAGTACCGTCTCAACATCTTCTTCTGTGAGTTCGATTGTTATTTTTTCATTTGACGTTGTGTATTTCAATCAGCAAGTCGATGCAGTGCTTGGCTTTCTCTAAGTCGGACAAGGGTTGCCCCTTTAACTTCCACCTAGTTATATACTTAACCACATTACCTTCTAGTAGCGACAAGCCGTTCTTCTCTGCGTACTCGGCAGGTTGGATCGCCATGTTCTTATAGTGTGTCCCGCCCGTCTGTTTCTGTAGGGGACTGTCCTTCTTCGGTTCCACGTTCAAGTTCGGTATCTCTGCTGTCAACATTCTCTTCTCCCTTCTGTTCTGGTTTCTCAAAGATTTTTGCCCAGTTATCCCCGAACTCGTGCAGGGGGACGAACGTGGGCCTGCGCTTACTTCCTTTGCCATTCATTTGTTCGCCTCTTTAATTTGTCTAAGCTGCGCCGCTATTTCTAATTGGCGGGCGAACAGTTTAAGCATGGCTCTTATATCTTCGTTAGTCATCATAAGCTCCGTGGTCTGCTAAGTACTCAGCACGATCACGCGCTAGCTCAGCAGGGTCAATGTAGTCTTCGTCTTGCTCGTCTTGCCATCTATCTAAGTCTGCGTCTAACGAATCTCTGTTACTCATTAGCGTGTCCTCCACTAGTCCCTACAGTTAACTTCCACTTTTCCGCAGCCTCTTCTTTACTGCCATCATCTGGTTTGGTATCACTTTCGTCTTCGCCTTCAGGGCCTCTTTGTCTATTCCCTTCACCATTTAATTCGGTCAAGTCTTGTTGGGTCTTTCTGAAGTCTTTATCTTTACTCTTCATTAGCTCGCCCTCTTAATTAACACTCTCCGTAAGAGGCTCCGAAACCACCTTCACAATCCAAGGGCAAGCCTTCTGCCCAATCAGGTGTCTGCTTCATGCAGGCGTATATAAACTGCATGGCGTCTTCTGCCTCGTCTTCTTTTGCCACTGCACCTACAGCATCATGAACCGTCATGACAACCTTGTACTTCTTAGCTATCAACAGCAGGTGATGCCCAATGATTAACCTAGCTAGGGCTTGGCATAAGTTCTCTACAACTTTACCGCCGTATATCCTGTTCGGTATGACTGAGCGTCCTCTCTTAGTGTCGTAGACAAGTTCTTCTCGTCCTGTCTCCTCGTCAATCCTCTTGCGTAGGTTCGGGTACTTTATATACAGCCCGTTAGGTAGTCGTATACCCCGTTTGCCTTCCACCTTGAGTAACCCGCCCCTACCTAGCGTTACGCTCTGGTTTTTAACCATGGCAGTCAAAGCATCGTTGCAAGTGCGCCATAGCTTTGTAATAGAGGGGTTAGCCCTACGGTAAATCTGTATGATCCTGTCGCACTCTTCTTGCGCTAGCTCTACCCCCATCGAGTTGAGCTGCGCTTTAAACTTAGCAGCACCCATACCGTAGCCACAGTTATGCGCAATTACCGGTCCGCTATCCGTCCATATTGTGAAGCGATTGTTCGGCCCTGCGTAGGCGAGATCGTAGGTCATTAACTTCTTGCTGCAACTTTTGGATGCTTCTAGTGTTTCGCATGTTTTGGCTTCGGGTTGCGAACCGTATGTTGTTTGGCTCGTACCCTTTGTCATTGTTGATGCGGTCCATTTCCAAGCTCGGGCTATCCCATCCTTCAAGTGTCTGTACATACGCGAGGAACTTTGTTCGGTCCTCTCTCCACTCGTGGTGAACCCGTATACCCCTACCCCCGTAGTCTTTGTGCCTGCTATTTCCTGAGTTATGGCACCGGGAGATAGCAGAAGAAAGTCTGTTGAGGAGTCGTGTTCTATGGGAATCATCTGGCATGGCTGCGGCATACTTCCAATACCTTTTTTGATTGCTTGCTTGCTTAGCACAGATTGGGCAGCGAGTAGTCCTAAAGTTTTTAAGGTTGTGCCGGTCGATTGTATACTCGGGTCGCCCGCAATCGCATTTAACGATAACTGCCTTAACGCCTCCCCGCACTCCCCTGACAAAGCCTCTAACGGTAATTTTGCCGCTCCGGTCACCAATGCTTGGGAGAGGGTGCTTTCGTCTTGCACCACTGACTGCGTCTCCTGCCACTTGCCCCCGCACAATATCCTGTGGTCGGGTGTTAACCAACTCCCGCAAAGACTCACAGTTTCTTTCAAACCCTTCTCTAGTAATCCTTGGTGGCATACCCAATTTTCTCCGTCCCAAAGTCTGTCCGATGTGGTTACCTGTTCTATCGGCTTCCACCCTGTTTCACACAGTACCCTAGTCCCAGCACCGATACAACCGAGTATCGTGGTCTTACCTATAAACCTCTCGTCCTTGTTGATCTCTTCCTCTGGCTTGCCGTATATAGAAGAAGCCATAACCTTGTACACATCGTCTCCTGCTGCAAAAGTACCGACCAGATTATCTTGTTCTGCGAGCCATGCCAAGGTTCTTGCTTCAATTTGTGAAGAATCGCAGTCGAGGAAAGTATAGCCTTGAGGGGCTAGCATGGCGTTTTTAAGGATTGAGCCACGGGGAAGGTTCTGCATGTTGATCTTGTCGTCCCCGCCCCACCGTCCGGTGTGCGCAGCGTAGTACCTTAGCGGTATAGGCAGTGCGCCCCTGTTACCGATGTTTATAAACCTCTCTGTGCGTGTCTCTTCAATAGTAGACTTTACCCCTAGCCGCGCCCCTATAAGTATCTGCACAACAGGGTTCTCATGCTCTCTAAGGGCTTGAAAAGCCTCGTCTGTTTTGGCAAAAGCTAAAGTTTCTTTGCCAGTGGTTAAACTGACCTTAACGGGGGGTATAACACCTTGCGCTATAAGTAGCTCTGCGAACTGCGGGTTACTCATTATCTGTTCGCGGGTAACACCTGCCTTACCAAGCCACGTAGCCTTCTTCTCTTTAAGCTCGTCTAAGTGACCCTCTAGCAAATAAGACCCTACTTGTAGTACGGGTTCAGTAAACATCCGTAAAGTTAAGTCGATAAGTTTAAGCTCTACTACAGGGAAACCCTCAGCCATAAGACACTTGAATAGTTTGTAAGTGATTATCGTGTCGTTCTTGCAGTAACCCGCATACGCCTCCAAATCCTCCTCCGAGAAGTCTTCGCGCCGCTTACCCAACGCGTTCAAAACCTCAGTGCCTTTCTTGCCTATGCCGTAGTGTTCAGTGAGTGCCCTTAGACTGCCACCTACTTGCGTGCCGTGTATTGCCCTAGCCATCGAGAGCGTGTCTGCTATGCGTGCAGGTTTTATACCGAACCGCCAACTTAAAATAGCCATATCAAACATAGCATTGTGCGCAATGGCTAAAGAGTTTTCCCAATCAAACGAATCTAAAAATTCCTGCGTTTCCTTTTCCGTTCCAGAAAACCATGTGGTAGAACTAGAACTACTATCATCTATTTGAACGGAGACGCCAATGACTTCAAAGCTGTCACTGCGTATGTATTCTTCCGTAGTAAGTTTAGACAAACTGTATTGCCTGTCGTAATAAGTTTCAAAGTCGAGCGTTATGAATTTCATTTATGTGAGCCTCAAGCTCGTGTAGGTTGTTTTCGTTTATAACAAGTGCAGTGCCACCCGATTTACGAATCGCAGCTATCTCCCTGTCTTGTAGTGCAGTAGTCTTGCCTTTACCTGCCTTGCATTCAACAGCGAGAAAGCTGCCGTTAAAGCAACATATAACATCGGGCACTCCGCTGCGACCCATACCATAACTGGCGGGAAAGAAGTAATACGCGCCATGCTCTTTGAGCAATCGCACTACTTTGTTCTTCACTTTCTTTTCGGGGGTTAAAGCCATGCAAGGAGCGTAGCGCATAGTTTGGACTTTGTAAAGCACAAAAAAACCCCGCACAAAGGCGGGGTTAATCTTCATACCAACCTACAATTTGTAGGTTAGTCGTCGAAATCTTCGGGTAAAGTTTCTTGGGTTTTTATTACATGCGCTTCAAGTGCATCGCGCATCGCGGTTGTGTAGTTGGTGTAGTTCTCTTTGTAGTAGTCTAACACCTCTGTTGCGATGCGCAGGTTTACGTGTGCCATAGCAGGCTTAACACCCTTGCCTCTGCGCTTAACTGTTGAGTTCATTAGCTATCTCCTCTGATACCCAAAACATTCCTTCGGCGTGCTTAAAGCCAACATTAGATATGAAGCTGTTGTCCTCTGCCATTTTAAGCAGTCCTATCGCGCCGCGCACTTTGTCAGGTAATAGCTCTCGCTTGTAGGTGCGTACTTTTGTGTCGCGATGCTGCCATACATGGTATCCGTTCTCTGCGGCTTGTAAGTACAAACCTTGACCTCGGCTCTGCGCCTTGGCGGCTTCACTTACTAACGTAAGTCTTCTGCGGCGTCTTTATGCGCTGCTACATACTCTCCGATGCCTTTAGCTTTGAAGTATTGCTGCACTGCTTGGCTAGAAGCGGGTCGGAAATGCAGCTTCCTCTAGCTCTCGCAC
>FUWD013021110.1_pt1 | contig 20826 bp, 33 predicted proteins | sample 1063281 | NCBI WGS metagenome assembly FUWD01 (sample SAMEA79048168, study PRJEB19326) | metagenome | biome: marine | reverse complement strand
CCTAGATCAAGTTGCAGGTTGGCATTACAACTTCGTGAAGCATGAGGAATACTACGTTACTGAGGAAGAAGGTCTTCGTAACTTATTCATACAGGTGCTCACAGGGGATCGTACTGACAACATCATTGGCTTGAAAGGCATTGGACCTAAGAAGGCAGAGAAGCTTCTACAGGATTGTAAAACTGAAAGGGAATACTATGATGCTTGTCTCAAAGCTTACGATGGTAATCAACTTCGTGTCGATGAAAACTTGAATCTTCTATGGCTACGAAGAGAACCAAACCAAATGTGCCCGTATCTTTCTACCTCGTTGGTGGACTCTGGACAGTAAAGTATGTTGATGACTTGAGCGAGTACGGTAAGTGTGATTGTGCTACTTTCACTATCTGTCTTCGCTCAGGTATGAACAAGACCTTTACTGAACAGACATTCGCTCATGAGCTAGTACACGCTATCATGTTCGCTATGGGGCATACACAGCACGATGAGGTATTCGTTGATGCCTTTGGTGCTCTGTTACATCAGTATGAAAGAACAAGACTATGACAAATGAACCAGCATTTCCAGCTTTACCTATAAGCCGTGATTTTAATGGTGAGCTTTTGTACCAAGCCAAGGGACTAACAATCCGTGATTACTTTGCTGCTAAGGCAATGCAATCAATGAACAGTCGTCCTGATTATGATGATGTGGCAGCAGATGCGATTGCACTTGACTCATACGCATTGGCAGACGCAATGTTAGAGGCTCGTAATGGTAACTCGTAAGACAACAAGCTCAAAGAGAGCTAATGCTTTGAAGCATGGGTGGCGTAGCGGTCTTGAAGAAGATGTCGCTAAAGCCCTTACTTCAGCAGGTGTCCCTTTCACCTACGAAGAGATGAAGATCAAGTACATCAAGCCAGCGAGTGAACATCAATATACCCCTGACTTTGTGCTAGATAACGGAATCATCGTAGAGACTAAGGGCCGCTTCCTCATAGCAGACCGTAAGAAACACATGCTCATCAAGAGGCAACAACCACACTTGGACATTCGTTTTGTCTTTTCTAACAGCTCACAGAAGCTGAACAAGGGGTCACGTACAACGTATGCTCAGTGGTGTGTTAAGAACGGTTTTGAGTACGCTGATAAGACAATCCCTGATTCGTGGATAAAGGAACGTAGACGAAAGGTTAGCAATGGTGAAAGAATTAACACAGACAGAGGTTAAAAACCTTTTTGATTATGTTGATGGGGAACTCTTGTGGAAGAATCCTAAAACTAATCGAACTAAGAAAGGCACAGCGGCTGGTACGTTTAAAGACGGTTATCGTCGTGTTAATCTAAACTATACTTTTCACTATGTTCATCGTTTGATTTGGCTGTATCATTATGGAGTTATGCCTTCTGGTTGTATTGACCACATTGACATGGACAGATCTAACAACCGAATTGAAAACCTGAGGGAAGCTACAAAATCAGAAAACGGAATGAACAGGTTAAAACCTAAATCAAATAGTTCTGGCTTCAAGGGTGTAGACTTCCATAAAGGAACTCAGAAGTGGAGAGCAAGGTGCAGGGTTAACGGGAAAGAAAAACACTTTGGTCTTTATGCGTCAGCTGAGGAAGCCCATGAAGTTTATAGCCGAGAGGTTGCTAAGCATCATGGAGAATACGGTAGAATTTGAACGACGAAGGAGTGTACAAGATGGACGTAGAATTAATTAAAGAGAACGATGACGGTAGTGCAGACTATCATGTAAACATGAGCAATGAAGAACAAGCACAGCTATTCCGATTTGCTTTCATTGAGATATTGAAACGAACGATTGAGGAAGGTAAACAGTATGAGTGTAGTGAAGCAAGTACAGAATGTACGTCTGGTATGGGTAACACCGGAAGCGGAGAACAAGATTGCGTATATGGCCCGTGTGTCAAATCCGGCAAATCAGAACTCCAATGCGTCTGCGACCAAATTACTAAAGTACCTTATTAACAATAAGCACTGGAGTCCATTTGAGATGGTTAACGTCTGTATGGAGATTGAAACTACACGTGATATAGCTCGTCAGATCTTACGTCACCGTAGCTTCTCCTTCCAAGAGTTCTCACAGCGTTACGCAGTCTCTGAGGGGTTCATTCAGGACTCTCAAGCTCGACTACAAGACACTAAGAACCGTCAGAACAGCCTGTACTCTGATGACATCAGCTTACAGAACTGGTTTGAAGGTGCTCAGCGTAGGCTAGTCACTGAAGCTAAGTTCCTGTACTCAAGTGCCTTGGAGAAGGGTATCGCTAAAGAGTGTGCTCGTGTATTCCTACCTGAAGGCTTAACTGTCTCTAGAATGTACATGAACGGCACTCTACGTAGCTGGTTACACTACATTGATATTCGTTGTGATTCCGCAACACAGAAGGAACATCGTGACGTAGCTAACCAATGTCGTGATATTATCTTTGCTGAGTTCCCTTCAATCAAGGAAGTACTGAATGAGCAAGCTAGTAGTTCACTATAAACCTCCTATGTTCGTCCCTGATTGGACTAAGGGGTACAAGGTGTACGTCACTGACCATCCTCGATTAGGGTGTAGAATGATAGAAACCTCACCAGTGATTAAAGACTACGGTAACGGAATCTTTGAGACACAGTGGGTTGTCTATCACCCTACAGACGGAGACTTCAATGACACTTAAAGCACATGAATTGCTGGAAGACTATTTCCAAACAATCATCAACAAACCACGTATTGTTTATTTTAAGGAAACAACCATGTTTGACAAGACTAAGATGTTTTTTACTCAACAGATCGAGAAGATTAACTCACTGCTGACTAAGCCTACTGCATTCGTAGAGACAGAAGACCCTACGTTGTACGAAGATGGTTACTGGGCTTTTGAGATGTACACACCTGAGTGGATCAATGAGTACAGTGAGAAAGTAGAACCTGTCCATACAGTGCTTGTTGAGCCTCATGACGGTACTTGGATGGAAGTCTTAGATCGTATCCTAGATGAGATGGAGAAGCACTACGGTTACAACATCAAAGAGCAAGTCTACTACTCAGTTAACTTCCCTAACAATGAACCATCTCCTTACACAGGGGAGATCATGGCAGGTTACAGCCGTATGCTCAACGATGGCATCTTCCAGCAGTTGTTGTTAGCTTTCCCTGAAGTGTACGAACGTGACGCTGTATGGGATAAGACTAAGGATGTGTTCAAATGAGGATCCTATGTGTACCAGATACTCAGTGCAAACCTGATGCTCCACAAGACCATCTGACTTGGGCTGGTAAAGCTATCTGTGAGTACCGTCCTGATGTGGTAGTTCACTTAGGAGATCACTGGGACTTCCCTAGTCTCAGTAGTCACGACAAAGCTGGTAGCAAGTACTTTGAAGGTAAACGCTACCTAGCTGACGTAGAGGCTGGCAATAAGGGCATGGAAGTGCTCTTAAAGCCCCTCAAAGAGCTTCAGGAGACACAGAAGAAGTCCAAGCACAAGCCTTACAAGCCTCGGATGGTCTTCCTGAAGGGCAACCATGAGAACCGACTGACTAGGGCTGTTAACAACAATCCTATGCTTGAGGGACTACTAACCTATGATGACCTTGACTTGAAAGATTGGGAAGTACATGAGTTCTTACACCCTGTTTTTATCAATGGTGTTGGGTTTAGTCATTACTGGCCTGTTGGAGCCATGGGACGCCCTGCTGCTTCTCCTGCCGCTATTATTAGCAAGCTTCATATGTCTTGTGTCGCTGGTCACCAACAAGGTAAGCAAATTGCCTATGGTAAACGAGCTGATGGAAAACCTATCTGCGCTATTGTTGCTGGTTCTTATTATCTACACGATGAAGATTATATGGACCAACTTAGCAATCGTCATTGGCGTGGCCTCTTAGTCATGAATGAGGTAGATGACGGACACTTCGATGAGATGTTCTTATCCATTGAATACTTGGAGAAGAAATATGGCAAGTAAACCAACAGTAAAAGAGATTGAGGAATACATGGCTTCTTTGAACATTATTGATGAACAACAGTTTAACGGCACTTCAGCCTCAGACTTTGATGTAGTAAGTAAACCAAAGCATTACATGTTGTTTAGCCCTGCTGAAATAAAACGTGAAGTTTTCTACGAAGAGGGTATTGAAGTACGTGATGTGATTGAGAAACTAGTACTTAAGGTTCAAGGACAAGAACTGAAGACAGTGCCTCACTGGACTAAAGAAGCTGCTTTGTTTGAAGCTGATTATGTACAACTTATGCAGTACTTAATGAGATTCATGGACAAGAATGGCAAAGAAGACCTCGAAAAAGCTCGTTGGTATCTTGACAAACTGATCTCAGCGTACTAAAATACGTGCCCTTTAAAAATAACACATAAACAGAAAGAAAACATGACAACTTTGACACCTTGGTCCTCAGTAGGTTATTTGACATATAAGCGTACTTATGCTCGTCGCTTGGATGAGACTAACATTGACAGCCCTACAGAGGAGTTTCCTGACACAGTAGAACGAGTCATTAAAGCCTGTGATGAGCAGCTAGGTTGTGGCTTTACAAAAGCTGAAGAGCAGCGTCTACGTGACTACCTCTTGGGTCTTAAAGGCTCTGTAGCAGGTCGTTTCTGGTGGCAGCTAGGCACAGACACAGTGAATAAACTAGGACTCTCTAGCCTTCAGAACTGTGCTTTCCGTACTGTCGATAAGCCTGTGGAGCCTTTCACTTGGGCTATGGATATGTTGATGCTTGGTTCAGGCGTTGGCTACAACATTCAGAAAGAAAATGTTAACAAGCTTCCTCCAGTTAATCTTGATTTTAAGTGTCCTGTTCGTAGTAACGATAGTGGGGCTGATTTCATTGTTCCTGACAGCCGTGAAGGATGGGTTGCTCTCTTGGGTAAGACGCTCAAGGCTGCATTCTTGGCTCACAGCTCAGGTAAGCAAACTTTCAGTTACTCGACACAACTGATCCGTTCTAAGGGTGCTCCTATCAAAGGCTTTGGTGGTACAGCTTCAGGTCCAGAGGATTTGGTGTGGGGTATTGAGAACATCAGCAAGATCTTGGAGAAACGCGCAGGTAAGCAGCTCCGTCCTGTTGACTGTTTGGACATTATGAACATTATTGGTGCTGTTGTCGTAGCAGGTAACGTGCGTCGAAGTGCTCAGATTGCTATTGGAGATGCAGACGATGTGGAATATCTACTTGCTAAGCGATGGGACTTGGGCAATATCCCGTCATGGAGAGCCATGTCCAACAACTCAGTCGTGTGTCACGATATTGGAGATCTGCACGACTTCTTCTGGGATGGTTATGAGGGCAAGGGCGAACCCTACGGTCTTATCAACCTCAAACTCTCACGTAAGATCGGACGATTGGGTGAAACTCAGTATCCAGATCCCAAGGTGCAGGGCTATAATCCGTGTGCTGAACAGTCTCTTGCTGACGGTGAGACATGCTGCCTTGCTGAAGTATTCCTCCCTAATATCTCTAGCAAAGAAGAACTTCTTGATGTGTCTACTCTTCTGTACCGTATCAATAAGCACTCGCTGGCGCTCCAGTGTCACCAAAAGGTCACAGAGGCTATCGTTCACGAGAACATGCGAATGGGAATTGGTATCACGGGTGTGTTGCAGTCCACTGAAGAACAGAAGTCATGGTTGAGCGACACCTACGGTGAACTGCGTAACTACGATGCTTTCTACTCACAGAAGCATGGCTTTAACAAGTCAATCAAGCTGACTACAGTCAAGCCATCAGGCACTTTGTCTCTGTTACCCGGTGTCACTCCCGGTTGTCATCCTGCTTACGCTCGCTTCATGATTCGTCGTATCCGTATCAGCTCTAATCACTCGTTGGTTCAAGTATGTAAGGATCACGGCTACCATGTAGAGTATCAGCAGAACTTTGATGGTACTGAAGACCGATCAACAGTGGTTGTAAGCTTCCCGTTCCGTCATCCAGATCACGCTGTGCTGGCTAAGGACATGACTGCTATCTCTCAGCTGGAAACAGTTAAGTGGTTGCAGGAAGTATGGAGCGATAACTCTGTGTCTTGTACTGTGTACTACCGTCCTGAAGAGCTTCCTGAGATCAAGAAGTACCTCAAGAAGAACTACAAGACAAACCACAAGTCACTGTCTTTCCTGTTACACTCTGAACACGGCTTCAAGCAAGCCCCGTTGGAAGAGATCACTGAGGAACAGTACAATGAACTGGTTGCCAATACACGTACTATCACAGCTATTGACGAGGCTAATATTGGTCTTGACGATGCTGAATGTGCGTCTGGTGCGTGCCCTATCCGATAAAAGGAGATAAACATGGTAATTGACTTCTCATGGGCAGGAGGCTTTGTTGTAGGAATACAACACAGTGATGAAGCAGTGGTGGAGACTGATGAGGATGAATATCAGTTCTGTAGCTGTGTCATGATCCACTTAGGATTCTTCACAGTCTCTCTATTGTTCGTATAGTAACGTAGAAACAGAAAAGCCCACTCAAAAGGTGGGCTTCTTTGTTGTATACTTAAAAACTTATGTTGTAAACTTAAGCTTTCTTGTACTCTTCTTCAGTCAGGATACCAGCTTTGTACTTGTTATCTGGTTTGAAGATAGTAAGCTCTTGTTGTCTCATCTCAGGGGCAAAGGAGATGTGCATCCAACGACCAAACTCATGGATCATCTGGTCAAACTTGATACCTGCCTTCTGTACTTCCTGACACAGTTGGTAAGGGGTCAGTTTAGAGCTAGATACGTCGATAGCCCATCCATCCATGTGAGAAGAGACTTTAGAGCCTCCAACAGCCACGTTAACAGCTGGTAGACGCAACCAAGAGTTGATACGTAGAGGACCAGTAACGGCACGTAGCTGCTCAAGCTTCTGAGCTGCTGTCTTCATGTTCTCAAGTTGAACAGTCGAAGGTTGATTGTCGATACCATTACGGATAGCTGTCTCGCTATAGGTAGCCTCGTCCAATGAAAAATGCTCGCTTAATTGCATGATTATTCTCCTTCTTTAGTAGGGGCTGGTGAGCTTTTACGGCCTGAGATAGCACCCATAGCACCAACACCCATGAAGGCAATAGCTTTGAGGATCTCAAGGAACACAGCGTCGATAGGAGCTAATTCACCTGCTTGCTCTTCAAAGCCGATGAGCCACAGGACACCGAAGGCAATAATCATTACCATAGCTGTGATAGAACGAACGACAAAAGCCCATGTACGGATCTCAATCTCTTGTTCTGTTAGAGGTGGTTTATTAATCCACTGTTGAATTAGTTCTTTCATATATTACTTACCTTTCTTAGCGTCTACGATCTTCTCTAGAGTACGTCCACCGAAGTAGAACGACATAATTAACATACCCCACTGACCTAGAAGCTCAACGTAGTTATTATTAACTTCTATATCCCAAGCACTCATCATGCCAAAGACAGTATAAGTAACCAAGATAAAGATCAAGGTCATAGGACGTATGTTCTTAGACAACCATGAGTCTGACTTCATGTCAGCTTCCATACGAGCTGTCAGGTTATTCTGCTCAGTCTTGTACTCTTCTAGGTTGACGTTCATCTTAGCTAGTTCACCCTCAGCAGCCATCTTAGCCAGCTCAGCCTTGGCCTTCTCAGCAGCTACAGGATCAGGCATGAACCTATCTAGTAACTTAGCACCTACATCTAACAGGGCAGGGATTGGTATCATTTCTTATTTACTCCTACAGCTTTCTACAGCGTCTTTAACGATAATATATAAATACAATTCAAACGGTAAGATAATGAAGAATAACAAGGTAAGCAATATAAGGAAGCTTACGTAGGCTGTCTCGCTAGAAGAATCGCTATTGTTAGTCCCCATATCTCTAGTACTATTATTGCCATTACGATTACCCATGCTATCCTCTGTCTTAACTTGGATATAATCCTATGTTTCTTTAATACTTCTTCTTTTCTCTTACGGATATTAAGCAAGTGAGTAGCTTCTTGTTTCTCCTGTACGATACCGAACATATTCACTACATCGGTGTATAAGGCTCCTAGCTCAGCAGGACTCTGGTAGACCATGATCTCCCTGATCTCCTTCTGAGCCTTCTCCATCTCCTTCTTAGCCACTACTAGGTCCAAGGAGACATCTAGTAGCTCATCAGGGGCTATCTCCTCAGTATCTATACGTAGCTGCTGAGCCTCTATCTTCCTCTGAATTGCTATCATGGCCTTGAAGAATACCTTCAAGTTCTTGATTAGCTCATTCTTGATGCTCTGTTCGTCGTACTCTAGAGGCGGGGTTACTGCTCTCTTAGTTACACTTTCTGTAACCTTTTGTTCAGTCTTACATGTTTCCTGCACAAGAGGATTAAGAGGCTCCTCTGCCGGAAACAGTTTAGACTTTATGAATCCCCATATACCTGTACTTACCTGAGTTACCTCGGTAGCTATACCCTTGACTTCATCGAAGGTAGCTTTAGCTTTAAGGACAGTACCCTTATATTCTTTATATAGCTCACATCCCTGCTGGATAGCCTCAACAGCCTTGAGAGCACCAGCAAGGATTAAGAGAGGCATTATTCCTCAAAGTTAGGGATAACTACACCTTGATTCTCTACAGGAGCTGCTACAGTTGGTTCTTCATCAAATGTAGGAATAACCACCTCTGTAGGTTGTTGTGGTGTAGGTTCAATACCTAACATGCTTTTTCCTAAGTCAACAGCTAGGTTCTTAGCGCCCACTGTGGCCTCTTGTGAATAAGGTGCTATTTGAGGTGCAACTTGTTGAACTGTACCTGTAGCAGGGGTAGGCATAGTAGTAACTTTAGTCAACTTATCCAATACTTCAGCAGTACCGGGAGTCAGCTTTTGTGTCTTCAAGAAGTCAGCACCTTCAGGAGACAAGAAAAGCTTCATCAACTGGTCATCAGTCAACTTAGTCTTATCCAAGAGCTGTTTAGCGACATCAGCAGATAACATGACGGCTTGGTGAGCACCGTAGCCTAATGTAGCGCCAGCAGCACGTGCAGCTGAAGGAGCAACATCACTGATAACACTTCCATCTGCTGCGGGTTGAGCTACACGGATACGGTTATTGAAGGCTGTAGCATCACGCATACGAGCATTGAACTCACCTGCATTCACACCCAAGGCAGTAGTAACAGCGTCACGGTCAGCAGGTTTAGTGCTATTCCAAAGGCTTGTAAGCTTACCGAGGTCTACAGTACCAGCGTCATCACGAGCTTTGTCTAAGAAGTTAGTATAGACTTGACGATCAAACTGCTTCAATACTTCAGGGTTAGTCTCACCAATCCATTGACGTACAACAGATCGTTGATTCTTATTCAGCTTCTCGTATTCTGGAACAAGAGTATCAAAATTCAAAGAAGCAGGTGTCTTATCTTTTAAGAAAGCAGGAAGACCTTGAGCTACAGCATCATTATATTTAGTGGCTGCCGTACTTGTGCGTTCCCTTGCTTCTTCCAAGATACGGAGAGCAGCTTTATCTTTACCATCCTTGGTAGAGCCAAGAGAAGCTCGGATGTCGTCTTTCAGACCTCCAAAGATAGCAGCACTGATTCGCTGTTCATCAGATACGGCTAAATCTTTAATGATAGTATCACCAGCAGAAGCCTTCTTACCCCACTCAGACAACATACCTTGCACACGAGCAACAGTCAGTTTATTAGTGGTTTCTGGCAAACCTCCAGCCATCAAAACAGCTGTTTGTGTTGGGTCTACCATACGCTGTGCTGTCAGCTTTTCCTTCATTCCTGTCAAGACCTCAACAGCTCGTTTAGCACTGTCAGAGTCTTTCTCACTGTATTGCTTAAGCAAATCATCAATACGAGTAACAGTATTTGTAGGATCTACAATACCACGTTCTCCACCGTAGCCTTTAGCTTTTTCATACAAACTGAGAGACTTAGGTGAAAACACAGAAGAGCTTACAGTTTCTTTAAGACCATCAAGCTTATTCTGGATTGTTTGTACCAAACCTGTTGCAGCTTGTTCCTTGGTGAGCTTACCTGTGTCAGGACGCATCCCAGACAAGGTTTGCTCAGTAGCCCCTTCACGGAGCTTCTTGAACATCTCAGCAAACTCAGGCTTAGTCTCCAGCTTTTGCATAGCAGCAGCTACGATGCCGTTGTCAACGCCTTGACCTGTCAGCATGAATTGCTTAAGAGCATTTCGCTCAAGCTCAGGCATATCGTTAGGAAGATTTTTCAGAAGATCATCGAACTTACGACCTTCACGCCAAGACTTCATACCTTTCCAACCACCACGGCCTAGTAGTTGCAACAAGTAAGCACCAGAAGCGGCAGACTGAGGTCCACCCATTTGAGACTCAATACCAATGTCAGCAGCTGTTAAACCAGCGCCTAGAGCCACTGTCTTAGCCGTATTTCCGGGTGTAAGAAGGCCTGTAGCCAAAGTACCTACACCTTGACCAGTACGGAAAGGAACCAACTGTTCTTGGCTTTGAGGTTCGGTTACAGGACGACCAAACTTAAAGTTAGTAAAGGCTTGAGCAACTTGAGCTGGAAAGGTAGCCATAGGTAAGGCCAGCCGAGCACCTTGACGGTTAAACTCAGTACCACCTTGATAGATACCAGCCATCAAACCACGGCCTGCACTACCTGCTGTACCTGCTTGAGCTACAGCAAAGCGTTTGTTTAAGTCTTGGAACTGTTGACGTAGCTGAGCATCCCTGCTTCGTGTCAGAGTACCATTAGCTTGCTCCTGAGCATAGATACGACTAATGGCATCCATCTGTTGAGCAATTTGTCTACGAGCTTCCTCTTGTGTCTTTGGAAGATTATCTGCCATGTTATTCCTTATGTCCAGCTGCACGTAATGCTGCTTCAATTTCAGCTCTTGATTTACCTTTGTTTTGAGGTAGGTTCATTGTACGTTGAACTTTATCTGCAAAAGTAAGTGTAGGTTGCAGCTGAGGATTACGTCCAGACATTGCGCTAGGCTTAGGAGCGACATCTGGAGAACCAGACTGTTGTTGGACTTTACCACGTGTCAGTTTAATTTCTTCGTCCATTGCTTTCTTAGCACGTGTGAAGAACTCTTCAATAGTTTTAAGGTCTTTAGGATAGTTAGCTGATTTTGGATTTAAACGACCCAAGATACCTTGAATAGTTTCCAATTCCTTCATGTTCAAAGCACCGAGGCCAGAAGCACCTGTTTTAGACTCCTGCTTCATTTCTTTCAGTTTAGTCAACGCAACGCTATATTTAATAGTCTCTGTATTATCAGCTAAAGTCATAGCTTGTGTTTCAGGAATAACTGAAAGATAGCTACCCCATCCTGTTGTCTTAGGACCAACCAAACCAGCTGTTTGTGTAATTGTATCCAGTGTTGTTTGCAACTGTGCGGCTGAAGACTCCAAAGAATTTAAACGTCCACGACGAGCCTCTTCAGACATCGGTGTTTCCATAACGCTTACAGTAGAGCCTCCACCAACGCCACCGGCTACACCACCGCCTCCACCAGCCTTAGAAGCTTTGGCAAAGGCTTGAGTAAGGTTAGGGAACATTGTCATGTCGATACCGGGGAGTCGGATAACAGTCTGCGATGTTGGATCGTAACGGTCTACAGGTTGTCCTTTTTCAGCGTAAGCTAAACGAGCTTTATTTAAAGTTGTTTGATCTACAGCTTCTCCGTTTGCTAGTTTTGTTTCCACATCAGCCAACAAGCTACGGACCTGTGTTTTATCAGCTTCTGCTTTTTCGTATTTCTCATTCTTACCGATGATTGATTGGTCTTTCTGAATACCAGTAAGCTCTTTATATTTACCCAACAAGAAAGTAGACAATTCAGGGTCATTAGCTGAAGCACGAATAGCTTGAGCCAGAGACTGAGGATCAGCCATGTTGACTTGTTGAATAAAAGCTCTACGTTGAGTAGCACGTGCCAACTGAGGATCTTCAGCACCCAAAGCAGAACCAATAGCATTACCTAGACCGTAACCACCTTGCATAGCATAGAAGGTAGCTAGTCGTGAAGGATCCATCTGTGAGAGGTCTGCGGCAGTCTGAGTAAACTGCTGACGTTGAGCTTGCTGAATCTGTTGTGGGTCAGCGAATAGACCCATTACGCTATCTGTTGCCATATATTATGTCTTTCCTTTAAGCGTCAAAACCAGTATAACCACTATTGATAGCGTTATAACGATCAGATGAAGTTGGTACTTGTCCTTGACCGCCTTGTCCGTATACGTTAGCAGGGTTAGGAGCGCCTGTCCACCAATCTTTCAATGCAGCGTTAACACCGGGGCTTTGTGATAGACCATACAAGCCAGCTGCTGTAGGACTGTAACCCATAGCCCCTTGCATTGCTCTTGCAGCTCCTTGACCACCTTGCAACAAAGCATTAGCGGCTACTTGACCGCCTTGGAGAGAACGACCACCAAGCTCAGAACCAATAGTCAGAGGTTGCATACCCAAGTTCTCAACAGTACCCATCAAACCAAGTGATGTCTGGAATGGAGAGTAAGCACTAGACAACAAACCTTGACCGTAAGTAACCTGTTGTTGAGCAGCTTGTTCAGCACCGGCAGTCAGAGCAGCATTCTGCTTAGCCAACGCATTGTAGTAAGCAGCCATCTCAGGGTTAGTAGCAGCCATATCACCAGCTGTAGTAGCACCTGTAGCTAAACCACCACGACCTGTCTGGAAGAGCTTATTACGGATACCAGCCAATACTTGCTCATTCTCAGGAGCTAATAGAGCTTGTTGTTGGTCAATGTAGCGTTGACGTACAGCTTGAGGGTCTTCACCAATGTAGCTACGACCAAGTGACAATAGACGAGAAGTATCGCCTAGGCCAGCTTGAGTCTGCTTAGAGAGATAATCCTGATACTGTTGAAGCTCAGGCGATAGAGTATAACCAGCCCCTGTGAGTCGGTTACCATCCATCGTGAAGTTAGATGAACCAAAACGATTGGTAATACCTACAGGACGGAACGCAGAGGCATCAGCAGCCAGCTGAGCTGATCTCAGTTGAGCGTCCGAAGAATACTTAGCTGCGTCATAAGCAGCGTCTGCCTGAATTGATGCTGGACCTAATCCAAATACCTCTAAACCCGCTCCTACAGCTGATCCCATAATAATTACCTTTCTAATGTCCTACCGGACTAATGGTTCTTTATTTATCGTCTTTGTATATAGTTTTTCAAAGAACGTATATCCAAGATATTCAAATAACTTACTATTGTCCAAGTACGTTTTAGTACCATAGACAACCCGATTTACATTTAGTTTACGAAGTTCATCTTCTGCAAACTGAAATAACCTAATACCTGTTCTACCTTTACGCTTGTCTTTACGTAAATAGTAGATATCCTCATGAGCCACCATGCAACTACGATAGTGCAGGTGAGTCTGAATGACGAATAAAATATAACCTATCAATGCTCCGTCTTCACGACATGTGTAGCAATGTAAGACACCTGCGTTAGCCATCTTCTCATAACGAAAGTAATCAGGATCTAGTTCAAAGTCTTTAGATACTGTTAACTCATCGTAATGCTCAGGGTAGATAGCAATCAACTCTGGCTCAATGTCTTGATAATTCTCTACTTGGTAGGTTATCATACAGGTGCTCCTTTAAATAAAGAGCTATATTATATCACATATGTCAATATGTCAATATGTTCCACCGTCAATAGTGGCTGTAACAGCACCAGTAACAGACAAAGCTCCACCCACTGTAACAGCACCACTGGCAGTCAAAGCAGCAACAGCTACAGTACCTGTGAATGTAGGGGAGGCTGTATTGGCTTTAGAGTTCACAGCAGCCTCAATGAGGTTAAACTCATCATCAATCTCAGCGCCTTTGACAACCTTATCTGGATCGCCTGAGGTCTTAGTGTCTTTTTCAGCAAAGTCAGTTGCTTTGGTATAGTTAGTCATTATGTTGTACGTCCTTCTTTGCAAAAAACATCGAGCTTCTGGATGCTCAGATTAAAGTTATTAACTTCAGCTTCAATACCTAATTGAAGAATACTTCCTGAGCCACTAGCTTGTACACGTTGATTATCAAAGATAACACCTGTCGTATATTCAGCGATACCGTACTCAGCCACCCCGTACTCAGCAACTACGATATTACCGATAGTTACTTGACGAGATGTGTAGTTATTACTGTAATCAAAGGCGTACTTCAAAGTAATAACAGCGTTCGCAGCACCGATACAGGTAAAGCTAATCTTCTTCAAGATCTTGATGACACTGGGCTTACTCAGGTCAAAGTAATTAGTGTAGTACTGCATACGGTACTTAGTTGCATTATCTAAGTTAGTGCTGTACTTACCGATATAACCAGCAAAGCCCATCAGGAGGTCTTTAGAGCGAGTAGAGAACATAGCCTTAGGGACTAAGCTCCAAGTAGTTACCCTAGCTGAACCATCAGGTAAAGCCTTACGTGTATCGAAACAATAAGTAACTCTAGAGGCAGGGAAGGTGATCAAGTAGAAGGCATTAGTGTCTGAGTACACAGCCTTGATGTTAGCTAGAGTCTCTACGCTCAAGTCATTCACTAAGTCATCACGGACGTTAGCACTGATGTCTCGCATAGGAGCTGACTTCTCTTGGATAGTACGAGCCAATGAACGTACACCTGAATCAGACAGGAAGAAGACATCAGTACCTGTCAGAGCTACAGAGTCACGAGCACAGCAGCCAACACCTGAGATAGTGTCGTACAGGTTCATAGCTGATGGGTCACGAGCACCTTGATAGATCAAGATCTGACGACGACCAAAGACAATCAACTGGTTGTTATGGGCAGCTAAGGCTACAATCTCATCAGCACCGTTAGGCCACACTGAGGTAACATCCAAAGTACCTGCTGTACCTGTTGTCAATACCTGACCAGCTTCTAAGTCAGAGAACTGAATCAAGCTCTTGTTGGTAGCTGAAGCAGCAGACCATGTACGACCATAAGCTGAGATAACACAAGCTGACTGTTGAACAGTGCCTAAGTAACCAGACTTCTCTGAGACTCGACGGAAGGTAGTTGTAGAGACAGCAGGGTCAAACACTAAAGGATCAAGACCAGTCTGATACAGATACAAGACACCGTTCAAAGGAGCCATCTGCCAGTTGTCTGAGCCAATCGTAGGGGCTGAACCACCACCACCGTAGGTAAGCTTAGTGAGTGTAGAACCTGAGAGCTTAAAGAGGCAACCGTTACCAGCTGCAATGGTGTAAGCAGTACCGTCATTAGCAATCAGTTCACCAATCGCTGCAACATTTGCGGTGCTTAAATCGTTATTCGACGCATGTTGAGCAGCCCACCCTTGACGAGCGCCAATACGACCAAACTTGTCGATAACACAGTTACGAGCTTTAGTGGCAAAGCCAGCCTCAAGAGCTACTGAGCTATCCTGAGTGTTAACACCCATGAAGCCGGGAGCGCCAATGGAGGCAGAGAGTAGCGTCTCAGCCATTACGGAGCCGTCCAGTTCATCTCATCTTCGTAACGATTACGCTCAATAGCTACTTCATTAGCCAAGGCATTCTTGTACAAAGCGTAAGCTTCAGAGGAAAGGTTACCACCGTCTTCACCGCGCTCAGCAATGGCTTTAGCGTATGCCAACATAGACACTAAGTGAGCAGGTACTAAGATACGAGTACTGTCTGTAGTCAACTCAACCTGAGGGATAATCAAGTTAAAACGAACAGTGTAAGCAGTGTTAGGGACAGGAAACAAGTCAACCTGTGTGTCATTGCTGCTATCAACACCGTTAAAACCGTAGTAGATAGGGGTGTTAGAAGCTACAGTTCCCAAGAGGAATTGCTTATTCAACCAAGTAGATGGAGCTTGTCGGATAACAACATCACTTGTGTCATTCAAGACATCAATGACACGGAAGCGAGTACCTGCACCTGTCAAAGTGTAATTGTAAGTATTAGCCACAGTAGTGACAGTAATTGTGGAAGACAGAGCATTCCAATCAGCTGCATCCTCTACCTCACGCTTAGCATCATTGACGAATACACCGATGAGAGCTGAATAAGCTGTGTCATTAACGCTAGACACCGTAGGCTCTCGCAACCTACGGAGTACGTTATTCACTGTTTCTAAATATGTTGACATACTCAGATGCCTTCTTTCTTAAATAGTTCAAAGGTGCAGATAGTGCTATATGTGCTTCCTGCTTCACTCTGCATCTTAACCGTATCGCCTTCTTCAAGGACGACATAAGCCCCGCCATCCATGCGAACATAGCCGCCAGATGCAATAGTACCGTTCTGGACATAGATGTCAGCTGTAGCACTATGGTCTGTCCAGTAAGCTGTGATACTCTTAGTTGACCCTGTATTGTTGAACAAGTACATCAAGTTCCACTTAGCGTAATAACCAGATGGAACAGTGTAGACAGTAGTTAGAGTATCAGCTGTAAGGTTTAAACCTACTGAGACAGGACGAGCCATTGCTTAATACTTCTTCTTGTTGTCTTTGTTCTTCTTAGTACGTGAGCCACGCTCAGGCATAGGCTTCTTAGATGGTTTATTAGAACAAGCCATATTAGTAACTCGCTTTCACAGTGATAGTGCCTGAAGTGTAAGCACTCACGTTAGCACGAATGTAAGGAGGAGGATTGGTAATAGTGATAATACCGTTGGCTGTCAAAGCACTACCTAGAGTAGCCCAGTTAGTGTTATCCAAGCTACCTTCAGCAGCTACAGTACCCACTGTAAGGCCAGATACTTGAATGAAAGCAGGTTTAGTGCTGTCAGTACCTACGGAGAGGGAAGCACCAGTAGCTGTTACAGCTGAGAGAAGTGTTGATGTTGTCATGGGTGTGTATCCTACAGTAATTATTCAGATTTGTCAATAGTTTTACTTACGTTTCCACTGACATCTTTGTAGATTTGGTATACTTTATGACCAATCATCAAAGCAGTGTAGATCAAAGTAGCCCATAGAACCAACTCAGATACCTGATAACCAGCAACTGTAGCTAAGCTTACTGTCACTGGAGGTGCTGCTTTAGTTACTAAGGCTACTCCTGTCTCTGTCGTTAGGTGTTCAGACACAGCTATCACTCGTAAAGAATGTTGATTGAACCAGCGTCAAAGGTGTCTGTGCCGTTTACTGTGGTGATGCGTAAGCGGTCAAGAGTGCCACCTAGTGCTTTTGAACCACCACCAGATAAAGCGTAGGCTGTTCCACTACCATTTAAACCACCCGAAAATGATTGAATCCATGTGTTAGACCCAATCAAAGTAAAAACTACATTTCCATAAAGAATGTTTCCAGCACCTTGACCACCAATAGAAAAACCTGACGTCAAGGAATATGAAATAGTGACCGCAGTGCCTTGAAAACTTGAAAAACTGTTATAGCCTGTTGTATCAACAGAACCAGCACCAATTTGTATTTGTGGATTTGAAGTTCCGTTTGTACTTACGCCGTTAAGAATTACGGTGATGCGCTTCACCCAAGAAGGGATAGACGTAAAGTCAATGCTAGTGCCAGATGTACTTGCTACGGATGTGCCAGCTACGAGAGCACCTGAGTTACCAGATACGCCTGTATCGCCTGAAAGAACTAAACTCATTGTGTATCTCCTGCATTGTCATTTTGCAAAGCCAACCACTCTTGGAACTTGGCTTGTTTCGCTTCTTCAGCAGCCACAGCAGCCAATCGTGCTGTTTCCTCAACTTGCCATGCAGCGTATTGAATCGCAGCAGCTTCTTGCTCTGCTTGTGTCAGTGCAACCACTTCTTGTTGACCCGTTGCAAGGTCTACAACGATGCGATTCATACTGTCAACGCACGAAGTTGAGCAGTAGTAGTGCAGCTATCAACTGAACCTGTAATGTCACGCAAGCGGTTCTTTTCAGCCACGATTGCAGTAGTGTCACCACCAGATTCTTGAGCGCGTTGGAACAACACATCCTGTGCAGCCAACAAAGGCTCACGTTCAGCGCGTAGACGGGCTTTAGTGATTTCCTTGGCCTTGTCGAGATTGACGCTGACCACACCGCCGCTGAGTTCCCATGCGTTGAAGAAGTCGTTGTCTGCTTGAGGCAGTTCAGAATCTTGAACGATGATTGAAGTTGATGGGGTGTCCTTGGCTTTGACAGCTTGAATGTCGAGTTCGCCAGTAGGTACGCAGACGCTAACGCCGCCGTTGCTGTTTGAGAAGATGATTACTTGTGCCATGATTGTGATTCCTTAGTTTCCGAAAATAATAACTGATGCGACAGTTGGGTCTGCTTTGCTAGATGTTGAGTAGCTTGCATATACCCTGATAGATGTTGTTAAGTATGTACTCACCACAGGAACCAAACTGCTTGTCGAGCTGTCAGAAAAAGTTATAGACCCTCCAACGGCATAGTTAGCATCGGCAAGAGCAGTAGCAAAGTTCACCGTGTAATCACCAGTGCCGTTATCCGTGATGCTTGATACGTTGTAGCTTGAACGGATAGCCACTGTGCCAGTGCCGTTAAAGTTCACCCAAGCCAAAGCATTGGTGGTCACGCCATTCGATTGCAGTTTAATAACACCAGAGCCATCGGCAGTCTGGACTAAACCGTTTGTAGGGGATGCGTTGATTGTTGTGGTCATTCTTGTTCACCTATTAACGAAAAATTGCAACCATCATTGCAGAAGCATCTCTAAAACTTGCAGCATCTGTTGAATTTATACAGACTACATCAACATAGGTAGTCGATCTTCCGCCGTTAGGTACACCTGTTAAATCTGCAAAATTAGAAGCCCCTAAAGCTGTTTCTGCGTTAGATGTGCAAGAATAGCTGGCATCAGACATTGCAGTTGTAAAGTTAACTCTATATTTTCCTGTACCGCTATCCGTGATGCTGGACACGTTGAACGATGCACGAATAGCAACAGTACCTGTACCGTTGAAGTTCACCCAAGCACGACACAGCGTACCGACTTCAGTACCGTTACCGTCCTTGAATGTAGGGGCTGTAGCAGCAGTACTTGACTGCACCACATCTGTTAAAACTGACCCATAAGCCATATATTATTTCCTTATTATCTAATTAAAGAATGACCCAACGAGAACCGTCAGGAATAGTAACTGATACACCACTGGAAATAGAGATTGGACCAGTAGAAGATGCCGAAGCATTAGTTGTGATGGTGTAATCCGTAGTCACTGTCTGAGAGTTCTCATAGAAGACAGCATCAACGCCACCACCTGTAGCACCGATACCACCTACTTGGATAATATTGTCGCTATTATCCCTTGTATAGATACGTTTGTCAATAAGGTTAACAGCAAATTCACCTCTGATAATATCCGATGTTGTCGGTTTAGCGCCTGTGGTGACGCTGTTCTTAATAACTATAGTTGCAGCCATGTTCTTCCTTTAAACGATAACCCAACGAGATCCAGATTCAACAGTAACTGCATATCCAGAGCTAATTGTGATAGGACCAGCAGAGATACCGCTGTTTCCTGTTGTAACTGTAATGTCCTCAGCAATGCTCTGTGAGTTATAAGCAATAGCCTTAGTAGCTGCTGAACCGAAGTACTGACCACCAGCCACAGTAGCTGTCGATACAGCAGTAACTAAACCTTTAGCATTAACTGTAACTACAGGGATAGCTGTCGATGAGCCGTATGCGCCTACATCAGAGTTAACAGTGGCTAAAGTACCAGTACCAGTTACGTTACCTGAGCCATCGAAGCTATCGCTTGTGTAAGCTAAATCACCTGTAATGGCAATAGTACGTCCTGTAGTAAGCGTAGCTGCTGAGCCAGTAGTGTTCTGGTTCCAAGTAGGTACAGTGCCTGTCAAACCACTATAAGCCACGTTAGTAGCCGTAGCAGCGTTACCTGAGATGTCAATACCCCAAGTACCTGATGCACCAGTACCTGTCAAAGGAGCGTATGTCGAAGCAGCTGTAGAAGTAGTTAGATAACCACCTGAGGCATGATTACCCCAACCGTAAGCAGTATCCCACTCAGTTTGTTTAGCTGTCGTAGGGATAGCGTAGCCTGACGCATATGTGACAGCCAACGTACCAGTAGTAGTAACAGGGTTACCTGAGACAGCCAAGCCAGTAGGTACAGACATATCCACCGAAGTTACAGTACCTGAGCCAGCTGAGCTATTCACCCAGTTAGTACCATTGAACTGCAAGCCTTGGCCTGTAGTGGCACTAGTAATGACCACATCAGTCAAGCTATCCAAGTTAGTTGGGATAGTAGGCTTGTCGTCCAGATCATCGTAGCTATTCGAGGTAGCTACAGTGCCTAAGTCAGCAGGTTGTACAGCTGAATCAGCTAAAGTACCCTGAGCAGCAGTTGCAAAGTAGCCTACGTTCTGAGCAGCAGCTGTACCGATATCACCGGGTTGAACTGCTGAGTCAGCCAGAGTACCTTGAGCAGCTGTAGCGTAAGCTGTGGCATTAGTCGTAGCAGCAGTACCTAAACCTAAGTTAGTACGTGCTCCAGAGGCCGTAGTAGCGCCTGTGCCACCTTGAGAGATAGCAATAGTCAGGATATCAGCTTCCGTGATACCTTCTACGCTACCGCCTGAACCCCTGAAAATAGCCATTTTAATCCTTACTGTTTAACTTTAGCAGGTCTACCACGAGGTTTACTAGGAGCCATTAAAGGAAGAGGCTTCAGCTCTACTTGCTCCACCTGTTCACCAGCTTCAATTACTCGTTCGTAACCTTCGTGACCTACCATACTGTCAATATCTACTGCTTGAGTAAATTCAACGATGTTCCCTGAGATCAGGCATCTAAATTTAGCCATTTTATGCTTTCCTATTTACTTTGTAAAAGACTCTTCTTGAATCCTTTAAAAAGCCCCCTCTCCGTATAAAGTAGAGAAGGGACAGGGCTTATGCT
>FUWD013242184.1_pt1 | contig 20828 bp, 24 predicted proteins | sample 1063281 | NCBI WGS metagenome assembly FUWD01 (sample SAMEA79048168, study PRJEB19326) | metagenome | biome: marine | reverse complement strand
GTAAAAATCCACCACCAACACCCATCATAGAAGAAAGAATTCCCACAACCATTCCAAAAAAAATAGGAGGAATGATGCTAATATATAATTTTGATTTTCTTATTCTCATCTTGAACGGAAGATTGTGCAACCAATAGTGCTTATGTAATTTTGTTCGGATAAAACGATTTAATTGAATTCTTCTAATCTCAATTAAGCTCTCAATTAGCATCGATATTCCAATGCCGCTCAATAAAACACAATACATTATCGAAATAATATTATTGAGGGAACCTTGTGATAGAAAAAACTTAAACATTATCATTCCACCAATAGAGCCAAACAGTCCCCCAGACAAAATTAACAAACCCATTTTGATATCTAGCTGGTCCTTAAACCAATGGGCCAGTGTTCCAGAAACGGATGCAGCTAAAATATTATTTGCTCCATTTGCAACGGCATAGATCGGGGGTATTCCCAAAAAGATTAAAATAGGAGTGATTAAAAATCCACCCCCAATACCAAGCAATCCTGCAAAAAAACCAACAACTACACTGATAATTAGAAGTGTTGCTATATTGATAGAAACATCAGCAATGGGCAAATAAACTTGTAGCATTAATTAAAAGAAAACTCCTTAATAAGGCAATATTCTTCAAGTAGTTAAATGTCAAATTTGCAAAATAATGGCTTGACCAGAAAACCTTATCAAAATATACCCCTTGCCGGAGAAGCTTATGGCAAATTTATGTGAATTGACTGGGAAAAGACCAATGAGTGGTCACACGGTTAGTCATGCAAATAACAAAACAAAAAGAAAATTTTATCCTAATATTAAAAAAGTTACTTTAAGAAGCGAAGTTCTTAATAAAAATATCAGATTCAAAATTTCTACAAGAGCTTTAAAAGCAGTAGATTATAGAGGCGGAATAGATGAATTCTTAATTAGGGCTAAAAATAAAAAATTAGCTTTAAGAGTAAGAAAAATCAAAAAAGAGATAATGGCCAAATCTCTTTAGGTATCTGAAAAATCTAAAAATTATACCCTTTGTTCTTTTAATGATGCTGATTGTGTTGGCATCTAATTATTTAGTTCAGTTCCCTTTTAAATATTTTCAATTAGACAGCATTTTAACTTGGGGCGCATTTACTTATCCGGTTGCATTTTTGGTTACGGACGTAGCTAATCGTATCTACGGTTTTCCATTTACTAGAAAAGTAATTTTTATAGGATTTGTTTGGGGTGTTGTTGTTTCTTATTTTTTCACTTTAAGTCCAATCGATTTAATCGGTATTCGAATTGTAATTGCTTCCGGAACTGCTTTTTTAATAGCTCAAATGATGGATGCTAAAATTTTTGATAAGTTAAGAAATAATAAGCGCTGGTTTGTTCCTCCTTTTGTTTCTTCTTTCTTTTCATCCGTAACCGATACAGTATTATTTTTTTCAATTGCATTCTATGGAACAGACGTTCCGTGGGTTACTCTTGGACTGGGAGACTTTAGTGTGAAAATTTTATTAGCAATTGTTATGCTAATTCCTTTTAGAATTATTATTGCAAATTTATTAGCGGGTAAGCGTTCTTCCATCAGCTGAAAATAGCTCAACCAATCTATCAACCATCGCATCACCCAATTCTTGAACATCAGCAATTTTAATTGCTTGTTTATAATAGCTAGAAACATCATGGCCAATACCGATAGCATTAATTTCAATGTCTTTACTTTCCTCAACCCATTTTACAACCTTTTTTAAATGCTGTTCTAAATAATTTCCTGAATTAACCGATAGGGTCGAGTCATCAACTGGGGCTCCATCAGAAATAACCATAATAATTTTTCTTTCTTCTTTTCTTTTTTTTAGTCTATTGAAAGCCCACAATATTGCCTCCCCATCTATGTTTTCTTTTAAGATTCCTTCTTTCAACATTAGACCCAAATTATTTTTTGCCCTTCTCCAGGGCGTATCAGCAGATTTGTAAATGATATGGCATAGGTCATTTAGTCTGCCAGGATTATTTTTTTATTTCTCATCCAAAGTTCTCTGCTTTTTCCACCTTTCCAATTTAATGTAGTAAATCCAAGAACCTCCACCTTCACAGAGCAGCGCTCTAAAGTTCTTGATAAAATATCAGCACAGATTGCAGCTATAGTTATGGGTCTTCCTCTCATAGATCCAGAATTGTCTATCAATAAGGTTACTACTGTATCTTTGAAGTCGACATCTTTTTCTTTTTTGTAAGAAAGAGAATTAAAAGGATCCATAACTACCCTTGGTAACTTAGAGGCATCCAAAATTCCCTCTTCCAAATCGAAACTCCAAGATCTATTTTGTTTTGCCAATAATTTTCTTTGCAGTTTATTTGCCAATCGAGATATAAAATTTTGCAGACTTGATAGCTGCAGGTCTAAGTTGCTTCTTAATTTTCTAATTTCTTCTTCGGTAATTAAATCTTTAGCATCAATAATTTTGTCGAACTGATTTGTAAAAACAGAGTATTTTCTGGGATCTCCATCTTTTAGCGGCTGCCTTTGACCTTGAGGAAGGTTTTCATCATCACTGTCTTCTAGCATCATTTCCTGATCACTTTGACTAGGATCAAATTCAATTTCAGGAACAATATTATCCATATCAAATTCTTGATTTTTAGATTGCTGATTTTCTTCTTCCGTAGATGCTTGCTGATTTTGGTTATCGCTATTATTTTCGTCGTCGTTTTGATTTTCTAAATTTTCAGGTTCGTTTTTTTGATCGTTAATTTCCAATTCTTGAATAATAGAATTGACTAAGGCAGTATATTGCTGCTGATTATCTATGGATGTGTTTAAATCTTTGAGCTTGTTTAATATTTTTTTATCAAACAAATCATCCCATCGTTTAAAATCTTGTTTTTTGCTTTCATCGACTTGAAGATTCATCATATTTCTTCTTAGATATGTTTCAAAAGCATCCGCTATAAAATTTTGAGAATGGACATCACTATGTAAAAGTTTTTTCTTGTAGAAATTATTTAAATTATTCTGAATGCCCAAATATTGATCGGATCCAATTTTTTCATACCTAATTTTTTCTGCAATTTTGTAGAGACTTTTGCTTACCGTTCCCCTCGGCTCATTTTTCTTAGAAATATCCTCATCATTGTACCTAATGCGAAGCGCCTCAGAATCTGCAGTGGCTCTGGCTTCCAACATTTCGTCGGCATTATCTATGGAAATAATTTTTGGTATATGGACCCTGGCCGCTTGCTGATTGTCTTCGAGAGCAATTGTCTTTCTTGCTATTGCTTTTGCGGTTGAAAATACTGCGTTCTTGAAATTTTCTAGAGCTTGTTTATTGTCCATTATTTTTTCCTACTGATTTTTCAGTAGAAGAGGAGTTAATCTCATTTCCAAAACATCTTTGGTAATATTCTGCAACGATTGATCTTTCTAGTTCATCGCATTTATTTAAAAAAGAAACTTTAAATGAGTGCTTCAAGTCTTTAAATATATTGTAGTTTTCTGACCAGGTAATTACTGTTCTTGGACTCATTACAGTTGATATATCACCATTTGCAAAACCTTTTCTGGTTAGATTTGCTACTTTGACCATATTGTTTACTAGTTTTTTACCGTCAGCATTATTTAAAAACTTGCATTTTGATAAAACAATTTCCTCTTCTTTTTCGGGCTTTAGATAATTAAGAGTTGCAACAATGTTCCACCTATCCATTTGCCCTTGGTTTATTTGTTGAGTCCCATGGTAGAGCCCACTCGTGTCTCCTAATCCAATAGTATTGGTTGTGGCAAACAGTCTAAAACAAGCATGCTGTTTAATAACTTTATTTTTATCAAGAAGAGTAAATTTTCCATCGCTTTCCAGCACTCTTTGGATAACAAACATAACATCCGGTCTTCCAGCATCATACTCATCAAAAACTAAAGCAACTGGATTTTGAAGAGACCATGGCAAAACACCTTCTTTGAATTCTGTTATTTGCTTATTGTCTTTGATGACAATTGCGTCTTTTCCAATTAAATCAATTCTACTGATGTGGCTATCTAGGTTTACGCGAACACAAGGCCAATTTAATCTTGCAGCTACTTGCTCTATGTGAGTTGATTTTCCAGTTCCGTGGAAACCCTGAATGAGAACTCTTCGGTTGTGTGAAAATCCAGCCAAGATTGCTAAAGTAGTTTCTTTGTCAAAAATATAGTTATTGTCTATATCTGGAACATACTCGTTTGTTTTAGAGAAGGCCTCTACAGTGATATTGGTATCAATACCAAAAACTTCTTTAACTGATATTCTAATGTCAGGTTTATTTTCAAATGTGGATGTAGTGCTCATGCAACCTCAGTGTTTTTGTTAATAGAATTGTTTAAAAATGCGTATGCTAGTGTAATTTCTTTTAGTTTTTCTTCGTATTTTTTGTTGCCAGCATTAATATCAGGATGATATTTTTTGACAAGTTTTTTAAATTGTACCCGAATATCGCTCCAATTTACTTCGGAGTTTAATTCCATTTTCTTTAAAGCCAGGACTTGCGTGTGGTTATATTTGTCTCCAGTGTATGAAGTTGAACTTTTAAATTTATTGAAAAAAAGCAGCTCATCTTCAATGGCATTGTTCCATAATTTTTGAAAAAAAGTGTCTTTGTTTCCGAATTTTTGTGTCTTCTTATGAAAAGTGAGATCGTCATACATAAAATTTTCAATTTGCGATTGGGACATGCCGTCAAAAAAATCCCATTTTTGATTGTAAATTTTTATATGATCTTCGCAGAACCAGAGAAAAGTATCGGCATCTTTGCTAGGAGCTTTAAATTCTCCAGTGACTTTGCAATCATCCCAATCGCACTCTAATTTTTCCTTATTAATATGCTCTTGATGATGATCAAGGCAATACCAGTGGTATTCTTTATTTTTTTTATCTTTGATTAGAACTTGTTTAAAAGCCCTTTCTTTGCATTGAAATTTTTCACAATTTTTTTTCATAACGATTAAAAATTGATACTATAATAAATTAAATAAATATGGAAAAAAATCTTGCTTCTTTTATAAAAAAAAAATTCAGACCAATCTTGGCCTTCAAGACGTTGAGGTTATTAACAATTCTCATCTGCACCAGCATCACAGCTCTTCACCCAAGAATGGCAATAGCCATTTTCAATTGATCGTGTCGTACAAGGAAATGCAAGGATTGAGTCGCATTCAAATACACAAAAAAATTTACGCAGAGCTAAAAGAAGAAATGATTCAGTTTATTCATTCTTTGGAAATTTTAATTAATGAATAGAGTCTTTTTTTGGCAAAACTATTTTGATTTGGGTAATTTGATTCTTGTTTTTATTAACAATTTCATAACGAATATCGCCAAAAGAAAAGATCTGCCCAACATCAGGAAAAGATTCAGTTTCATGAATTATATAACCTGCAATAGTTGAGCAAAAAGTGTCTGGAATTTGGATATCTAATTCTCTGTTAATATCTCGAATGTTAACATCGCCCCTAATTCTATAGGTGTTGACGTCAATTTTTCTTATGCCAATAGTTGAAAAATCTTTTTCATCAAATATATTTCCTACAATTTCTTCAATAATATCTTCCATGGAAATCAAGCCCATTAGCTCTCCATATTCATCAACCACAAAAGCAAGCTTTTCTTTTCTTTGAATAAATTCGTTCAACTGATCTTTTGCTTTAGTTGTTTCTGGAACGAACCACGGTTTTATTAAATTCTCTTTAATTTTTGCAATATCTAACTGACCTTGGTCATTTAAGTTAGTTAGAACATTCTTGGCATGAATTAATCCTAAGATATTATTGGGATTTTCTTTCCACACAGGAATTCTGCTGAATGAACTTTTGGAAATTCTTGGGAAAAACTCATTTTTATTATTTAAATCTATCGAGTAAATATTTTTTCTGTGGGTCATAATTTTTTCTACAGTGATTTCTTTTAAATCCAAAATCGCATTAAGCATATCTCCCTCATCCTTTAGCAATCTACCCTCGTCTTCATGCATATTGATAATATTTCTAATATCCTCGCGAGCAGTTTTTGAGGTTGCTTTGTTTTCCAGATCAATTCTCATAATTTTAAAAAAAGACCAGTTGATTACTTTGACAAGCAGCATAATGGGAGTGATGATTTTGGAAAAAACAATTAAATATTTTGACATCGCTAAAGCAAACCTATCCGGTCTTATTAATGCATAACTTTTTGGTAACACTTCAGAAAATATTACAATCAATAAAGACATTAAGATTGTCGAGTAAAGAATTCCCTTGTCCCCGTAATATTTAATTAGAATTGCTGTCGCCAAAACAGAAGCTAAAATATTCACAAAATTATTTCCTATTAGTAGCGAACTAATAAAATCACTCTTATTTTTGATTAAATGAAGCAATTGTTGGGCTCTCTTGTCACCTCGGATAGCCAGTTTATGAATTTTGCTTTTAGAAACCGAGGTGATTGAGGTTTCGGATCCAGAAAGCAGACCTGATAACAAAAGCAAAAAAATAACAATTAAAATAGATGCAAGAAGATCTTCAGGCATTAATTAGTTCATTCCTTAGGAAGGGTATTAGTGTTTTTTCCAATGTTGTTTTGTAAATAAGTGCTTTACCAATTTTTTTAAGCAAGATTAGATTTATTCGATTAGAATTATTTTTTTTATCCTTCTTCATTATTTTGGAAAAATTTAAAAGCTGCCTTAAATGTAAATATTTTTTAATAGAGTGGTTAAGATTAAGGTCAGCATACAAATTGCTTATTTTTTTCAGTTCTGCTTTGCTTAGAAAGCCCAGCTTAGTCGATACCTTACTAGCAGCCATCATGCCAATAATTACAGCTTCCCCATGATTGAGTTTTGATGAATATTTTAAATGCGATTCCAAAGCGTGCCCAAGAGTATGGCCAAAATTAAGTATAGCTCTCAAGCCTTTCTCTTTTTCATCTTTTCCGACCACAATAGACTTGCTTCTACAGCTAATTTCAATTGCCTTAAGTATTGCCTGGTCATTCGAGCGATTAATTATTTCATGGCCACGATCACACAGCCAAAAGAAAAATTTTCTATTCATGATAAGGGAATATTTTAATATTTCAGCAAAGCCAGAAATCATTTCTCTTTTTGGAAGGGAATTTAAAACCTCAATATCAATCAATACAAACTTTGGATGATAGAAAGTTCCAATTAAATTTTTTCCATAACTATTGTTAACTCCGGTTTTGCCTCCGACAGAAGAATCGACCTGAGCTAAAAGTGTTGTGGGAACTTGAACAAATCCAATTCCTCTTTTGAAAATGCTAGCGGCAAATCCTATTACGTCACCAACGACACCACCACCCAATGCAACAACTGTGTCATTTCTATCAAAATTATTTTTAGTTAAAAATTCCAAAACCTTATTCACCTCAGATAAATTTTTATTTTTTTCTCCAGACGGAATAGTTAGAAAATAATTTTCTGTTGTTCGGGACATAGACTCCCTGATGGTTTTTATGTATTTGGTTGGAATCTGGGCATTGCTTACAAATAATATTTTTTTTGAGTTTTTGCAGTATTGTGAATAAAATGTATTAAAATTTTTTAAAACATTTTTGCCAATTATGATGGGGTAGCTATTATTCTTTAATTGTATTTTAATATTCTTTAAAAACTTCATAAATATTTTCTTATTTCGTTAGCAGCTTTCTTTTTATTCATTTCACTGGCTTCAATTCTTATCATTGCAAGTTTATAAATAGGAGCCCGTTCTTTTAGAATGTTTTTAACAGAATCTTCTAATTTTTCATAATTTAGCATTGGTCTTATATTTTTTGACAGCTTTATTCTTCGAACCAGAGTTTTGATATTTACATCAATCCAGACAGACAGTGATTTTTTTAGTACGATTTGTCTAACTTTATTGTTTAAAAAGGCACCACCACCTAAAGCAATTACTTTTTTCTCACCGTCGATTAAGTCGTTACATATTTTTTCTTCAATTTTCCTAAAGTAATTTTCCCCTTTTATTTTAAAAATATCTTTAATTTTCATGTCTAGTTTTTTTTCAATTTCTTTATCGATATCAAAAAATTTAATGCCAAGACTGCTTGCCAGTTCTTTGCCTACAGAGGTTTTTCCAGACCCCATCATGCCCGTTAAAACGATGGTATTAGTCATTGATCTTTAATATTATATAAATTATTAACATATTTTAGACTTAAATTTTTATATACTAATTTCATCAATGTTTAAAAACAAACCTGTTTGGACAATTCTTTTGATTTTTTCACTCATAGTGGGAGTGATGATTTTTGTAAATTCTCTAGATATATCCCCTTCGTCAAAACCAGTTGAAAAAAAACTGCCTAATGAAAATATTTTGGAAGTTGTTAAATAAACTAATATTTAGCGTTCTTTTCTGCACCATTTTGTTTGTGCACCCTTCTTTGTCAGAGATTAAAGATATTTGGCAGCAGTCCAAGATTATCAAGGAAACGGAAAGTAATAAAAATTTGGAAACTCAAATCCAGAATGAATTGCCACCTACAACGATTAACCAAATTCCAAAAGCAGAGCTACAGATTTCTAACATCAGTCAATCCGCGATAGAAGAAAGCAGTAGAGAAGTTATTTTTGGTATTTACGATCCTGGCACCACCAATATACCGGTGAATTTTTGGAACAGCATTCCAGCAGATGATTTTAGTAATTTTCAAAAAGCAATGTTAGAAGGAAATAATACCATCGTTACAAATCAGCTCATATCAAAAATATTTTTTAGCAAAACTAATTTATCTAACTTTGACGATAAAGGTTTGGCATACTTAAATTTTGTAAGTGCTTTTTTAGCTCATAGCAAAGACGTTAAATTAATCGATTCTGTCATTGATCAAAACAACCTTCTTTTAAATAACGAACAATTGTTAGATTTTTTAATTAATAACAATTTTTCATCTTACCAAATTGACAAGGCCTGCAAATATGCAAAAAATTTAGGAGCTGAAATAAAGAATTTTGATTTACAAAAAATTAAAATATTTTGCCTGATCAAGTCTAAAGAAAATAAAAAAGCTTTAGCCAATCTTGAGCTTATTAGAGAAAATGGATTTAAGGATGATTTTTTTATTCAAAAAATAAATTATTTGCTTGGCATGTTTTTATCTAAAAAAGGAGACAGCAAAACAGACACCTTGTTAAACATCCACTTATCCTTTTTATCTGATCCAGAATTCAATCCTAGCCACTCTGTTTTTAAGGGCGATTTGAATAAAACAAAGTATTTTTTCAATAGTCCTTTTGCTAAAAAAGTGCTTTCGGACAGCAAAGATAATAAAAAAGAATTTTCAACAGAGGAAGATTTCGCGTTAGTTCAGTTTTTAGAAGAGGGATCCAATCTCGAAATTTTTCAAACAGAAAAACTTTTCCCTATTTATAAAAAAATAGTTTTTGGCATTGAGGACTTGCTTAACCCCAATGAGGCTTATTCAAAATACCATATCGCCAAGGGTAGAGCTTTATTATATCAGGCAATGCTTTTAACGAGAGATCAGCAACAAAAACTACTATTTATTTTAGAGTTAAGAAATAGCTATAAAAAAAGTAACTTTTTTAATTTAGGCGATACAATATATTTTCAGTTAGTCACAAATATTGACCAAAAATATTTAACAAAAGACGCAATAGAAGAAATTGCCAAATATTCAGAAAGTTTGAAGAAAAAGAAATCTAACTTAACAACAAATGACAAGTATTTGCACCAGTCAGATGCGGCCCTTTTATTAGCGGATGAAAAATCTAATGACAAACAAAAAAAATTACTAGAAAAATTTTCTAATTTAACTGATGATAAAAAATATCAAATTACACCTAAGGACAGAGCCATGATCAGTTTGCTCTCTCAAAAAAAATCTTATTTACCTAGCGGGTTAAGAAAATTTGCAAATTCTGACGATATTTACATTCCCAATAAAATTTACAACATGCTGGATAAGAAAGATAACAACAAAGCTACACTTGAAGTTTTGCAATTAGTTAAAAATCTTAGTACCACCAAAGAGTATGTTAGAGATTTTCTTGTAATTGTTAAAATATTGGAACGATTAGGATTTGACGCAATTAAAAAAGATTTTATTAAATACGAACTATTGGCAAGTTAGTTCTTAAGCCGATTTTTTTTCTAATCTTCTTAGATGTAAAATGGGCTCCGTATAGCCGGAAGGTTGATTTTTTCCTTCAAATACCAACTCACAAGCAGCTTTAAAAGATATTGAATTTTCAAAGTTATTTGACATAGGAACATAGCTTGGGTCAGAATTGTTTTGGCCATCTACGGTCTTTGCCATTTTTTTCATTATTTCCAAAACTTTTTCTTTAGTAGTAATTTCATGGTGTAACCAATTTGCAATATGTTGAGATGATATTCTCAAGGTTGCCCTGTCTTCCATTAAACCAATGTTGTTAATATCTGGAACTTTTGAGCAGCCAACTCCTTGATCAATCCATCTAACAACATAGCCAAGAATACCTTGCGCATTATTTTCAATTTCTTTGTTGATCTCTTCTTTTGACCAATTAGGCCTATCCGCCATTGGAATAGTCAGAATGTCATTAATATTTGCCTTGTCTCTTGATAGCAATTCTTTCTGTCTCTCAAATACATTTATCTTATGGTAGTGTGTTGCATGCAATGTTGCTGCTGTAGGCGAAGGAACCCAAGCACAATTAGCTCCAGCAATTGGGTGACCTGCTTTTTGATCTAACATATCTTTCATTTTATCTGGCATAGCCCACATTCCTTTACCAATTTGCGCTTTACCAGAAAAACCACAAGATAATCCTATGTCTACATTCCAATTTTCGTAAGCTGATAACCAATTAGATTTTTTCATTTCACCTTTGAAAATCATTGGCCCAGCATGAAACGATGTATGCATTTCATCACCAGTTCTGTCCAAGAAACCAGTGTTAATAAAAACTATTCTTTTTTTAACCTGTCTAATGCACTCTTTTAAATTAACGGTTGTTCTTCTTTCTTCGTCCATAATACCCATTTTAATTGTATTGGGTTTTAGGTTTAGAACTTTCTCAACATTTGAAAAAATTTCATCAGCAAAGGCAACTTCCTCAGGACCATGCATTTTAGGTTTAACAATATAAACAGAGCCAGTTCTTGAGTTTAATTTATTTTTAAAATCATGCATGGCACAAAGAACAGTAATAAAAGCATCCATGATTCCTTCTGGAATTTCTGATCCATCGTCTAAAATAACTGAAGAATTTGTCATTAAGTGACCTACGTTTCTTACTAGGATCAACGATCTTCCGTGAAGACTAATTTTTTTGTCTTTGCCATCCAAATATTCTCTATTGCTATTGAGCTTTCTAAAGAATTTTTTTCCATTTTTTGACATTTCAGCTTGAAGATCTCCCGTCATAATTCCAAGCCAATTGCGATAGCATCTAATTTTGTCCCCAGCATCAACTGCGGCTACTGAATCTTCCAAATCCATTATCGTCGAGATTGCGGATTCAATTATTATGTCGCTGATATTTGCCTTGTCGTCTTTTCCAATGACATGTTTCGCATCAATATTGATCTCCAAATGTAGGTAATTATTTTTTAAGAGAATTTTATCTGGATTTTCTTTGGTTCCACTGTAGCCAATAAATTTTTCTTTATTTTTTAGATTTGTTTTAGACTTGTCTGATAAATGTATAGTTAGATTTCCTTTTTCAACAGAAAAACTTGCTGCTTCATTCCAATCTCCTTTTTCTAGAGCAAGAATTTGGTTTAAAAATACTCTACCTTTTTCTATTACTTTCGCGCCTCTTTTTGGATTGTAAGATTTTGTTTTTTCACAACCGTTGTCATCAGCAACAACATCAGTTCCATAAAACGCATCATAAAGACTTCCCCATCTAGCGTTAGCAGCATTTAATGCATATCTAGCATTATCTACAGGCACAACAAGTTGCGGTCCTGCTATTTTAGAAATTTCGTCATCTGCATTTTCAGTTTCTATTTTAAAATCTTCTTGCTCTTCAACTATGTAATCAATTTCTTGTAAAAAGTTTTTATAACTTTCGAGGCTAAAATTGTCCCTTGTTAGCAGAATGCCAAGAATCAATTTTTTTTTGCGTACTGTCTCTTTTGGCTAGCAGTGCCTTATTTTTTATTGCCAATAAATTAGCAGAATCAATAAAGCCCTTCCAAAATTTATTTGGATCCAGTCCTGTTCCAGGAATTATTTCATTGTTAACGAAATTATACAATTCTTCGTTAATTTTTGATTTTTCTACGCTAATGCTTTTTGAGCTCATTTTTTTAGAACGGCTAAAATGGACTAAAAAAAACAAATGTCAATTTATTTAAAATTGCCTGTAAATTAAGCGCATCTGTTAAATTTATAGGGAAAATTAATTGTTATTTTATATCCTCTATATATTGTGTTAATTTTAAAGCATATAGATAAACTTATTTTATAAAACAATGCAGTACTTAGATTTTGAAAAAGAACTAGAAAATCTCGACATCCAAATAGATACTTTAAAAAATCCATTTGAGAACGACGGGCTTTCATCTTTGAAAAACGAAGAGATTCAAAATATTGAATCTGAAATTGATAAAAAAATAAATGAAATTTATTTGAATCTAGATGGTTGGCAAAAAACTAAAGTTGCTAGACACGCCAGCAGACCAAGATCAGAATTTTATATTAAAAATATTTTTAGTAATTTTCAGCCCATATCTGGAGACAGGTTATTTGGCGAAGACGAGGCTATCATTGCCGGATTTGCAAAATTAGACGATCAGTCAGTTTTGATTTTGGGTCAGGAAAAAGGAAGTGATACCGAAAGCAGACTCAAAAGAAATTTTGGCATGATGAGACCGGAAGGATACAGAAAATGCATTAGGCTAATGAAGCTTGCAGAGAAATTCAAAATTCCAGTTATTACTTTTATTGATACTCCAGGTGCATACCCAGGAAAAGGAGCGGAAGAACGAGGTCAAGCTGAGGCCATAGCCAAATCTATTGAATGTTGCCTATCAATTTCACAGCCAATACTATCTGTAGTTATAGGAGAGGGTGGTTCAGGTGGGGCAATAGCTTTGGCAACTTCAAATAAAGTTTTGATGTTAGAGCATGCTATCTATTCTGTTATCTCTCCAGAAGGGTGTGCTTCTATTTTGTGGAAAGATGCATCAAAATCTAAAGAAGCAGCAGAGTCCATGCAGATAACAGCTCAAAGTTTATTTAAGAATGAAATTATAGACGAGGTTATTAAGGAGCCCTTGGGAGGCGCTCATCGTAATCCGGAAGAAGCCTCTAATTTTATTAAACAAAGCTTAATAACAAATCTTAGATCTTTTTCTAATAAAAGCTCTAATGAAATTATTGAAGACAGAAAGAATAAATTTTTATCTATTGGATCTAAACTTCCGGAAGAGGTTAGTGTTTTGATCATGACAGCGTACTAAATTTTTCAAAAGAAAAATTCATTAAAAATAAAAAAATTATTATTTCTCTTGGAGTTTTGGCCCTAGGGGTTCTTGTTTGGTTATTAAATTAAAGATCCACAACACTGTTTAAATTTTTTACCTGTCGCAGGACACTTCTCATTTCTTGATATTTTTTCCTTTGGATTGTTTGACAGCAAACAACCCTCTATTTTTTTTTGCTCATTGGCATGGCTAGCATCTGCTTGCTGATTTTCTGGCTCATCTAGAGACACTTCAAGATTGGATAAAAAAAGTATTAGATTTTCCTTAATTTTATTTAACAGACCTTGAAATAGTTGAAAACTTTCTCTTTTGTATTCGTCTAGAGGATTTTTTTGTCCATAACCTCTTAGACCAATAACCTGTCTAAGTTGTTCAAGATGTTGCAAATGATTTCTCCACTCAAAATCTAAATTTTGCAAAAATATCTTTTTTTCAACATCTTGGTTATTTGTGTCGGAAATTTTTTCAATTCGAGATTTTCTTTTATTTTTAAAGTTATTCTCTAAAACCTCTATTTTTTTATCTTTTGGATATAATATAAAATCTTTAAAATCATCATCGGAAAGCTTCATTCCGCATATGCGTTCCACTTTAATTTTAAAGGTATTTCTATCTTCTGAATCTGCACCCAAGTTATTACTGGCCAACAACACATCATCAACAATCTCTTTAAAAATATCATCCACCACTGAGTAAATGTTGGAGCTTCTCATCACATCTAATCTTTGTTCATAAATAACTTTTCTTTGGTCATTCATAACATCATCAAATTGTAAGAGAGTTTTTCTAATATCAAAGTTTCTTGATTCAACTTTTTGCTGGGCTTTCTCAAGAGCTTTGTTGATCCATGGATGATCAATTGATTCACCTTCTTTAAAGCCTAATTTTTGTAACATGTAGTCAATTTTTTCTGATCCAAAAATTCTCATAAGATCATCTTCAAGACTTAAATAGAAAATTGATTTACCAGCATCTCCTTGCCTTCCTGAACGGCCTCTTAGCTGATTATCTATTCTTCTGCTTTCATGTCGCTCTGTTCCAATAACAAACAAGCCACCAGAATTAATAACCAATGCTTTATCTTTTTTATGAAGCTCCTTTTCGCTGTCCGAGTTATTTTCTTTTTTTAGCCTTGCATCTAAATTGCCGCCAAGTTGAATGTCAGTTCCTCTACCGGCCATATTGGTTGCAATAGTCACAGCTCCAGGACATCCTGCTAACGCAATAATTTCAGCTTCTTTTTCATGCTGTTTTGCATTCAGCACATTGTGAGTAATGTTTTCTTTTTTTAGTATGTTTGAAATTTTTTCTGATTTTTCTATACTGGTGGTGCCCACCAAAACAGGTTGCTTTATACTATGAGCATCCTTAATATCATTTACAATAGCTTGTAATTTTTCTTTTTCCGTTCTGTAAATCTGATCATTTAAATCTTTTCTACTCATGGCAACATTTGTTGGAACCTCAACCACATCCAGTTTGTAAATATCCAAAAGCTCTTCAGCTTCTGTCATAGCTGTTCCGGTCATTCCTGCTAATTTTTTATAGAGTCTGAAGTAATTTTGATAAGTAATGGTTGCAAAAGTTTGGTTTTCACTTTGAATGGGAACACCTTCTTTTGCCTCAATAGCTTGATGCAGACCATCAGAATATCTTCTTCCATCCAAGACCCTTCCAGTAAATTCATCAATGATTTGAACTTGATTATCTCTAACGATGTAATCCTTGTCTTTTAAAAAAAGAAGATTTGCTTTTAACGATTGATTAATATGATGGACTAACGATAGATTTTGAGGATCATAAAAATTAGATCCTTGAAGAAGTTTAAGTTGAGCAAGCTTTGCTTCTACACTGTCGATTCCAGGGTCTGTTAAATTTACGTTTTTATCTTTTTCATCAACAAGGTAATCATCTTTTTGCAATTCTTTGACTATTTTATTACATAAAAAATATTCAGAGCTATTGTTTTCTGAAGGACCAGAAATGATCAGGGGAGTTCTTGCCTCATCAATTAAAACACTATCCACCTCATCAACAATGCAGTAGTAAAAATCTCTTTGAACCATTTCTTCCAAAGAAAGTTTCATGTTGTCTCGTAAGTAGTCAAAAGCAAATTGACTATTAGTTCCATAAACAACATCACAGCTGTAAACACTTTTCCTATCCCCATCATTAGTTTGGTCGGTCAAACATCCCACCTTCAACCCTAAAAACTCATAAATTTTCCCCATCCACTCTGAGTCTCTTTTTGCTAGATAGTCATTTACAGTAACAACATGAACCCCTTTTTCTAATAAGCTATTTAAATACACGGGTAGTGTTGCAACTAGAGTTTTTCCCTCTCCAGTTTTCATTTCAGAAATTTTTCCCTGATGCAAAATAAGACCGCCCATCAATTGAACGTCAAAATGTCTTTGCCCAATAACTCTTTTGCTTGCTTCTCGCACAGTCGCAAAAGCCTCTGGTAAAATTTTATCTAGCGACTCGTTATTTTTTAACCTTTTTTTAAATTCATCTGTTTTGTTTTTAAGATCAGAATCGGATAGGGTTAGAAAGTCATTTTCCAAGCTATTAATTTGATCAACAATAGGTTGCAAAGAAGTTATCTTTCTTTGATTAGTGGATCCAAAAATTTTTTTTAAGAAATTTAATTTTTTCAGCATTTTATCAATAGGATTGTTAAATTATTAATAGCAAAGTCTGCATTTCTAACTTATAAACCACATCTTTATCAAATTATTAATTATGGCAATAACTTTTAAGCAGATTTTTGGCCAAAGGTCAGAGTATAAAGTAAAGAATTTTCCAGAGTTACCGAATATAGAGGGATTGCAACTATCTTCTGGATCAGCCGATCTTTACAAGAACAAAAGAAATGATGTTTGTTTTTTTTACTTTAAAGACGGGGCATCTTTCGCTGGCGTATATACAAAATCTTCTACAAAAGCTCACTGCATTGCTTGGAATAAAAAAATTAAATCCAAAAAAATAAGAGGTCTTTTTGTTAACACAAAGAATGCCAATGCACTAAATGGGCAGCAGGGCTATGACAGTATTAAAGAAATTGCTTACTTAATTTCTAGAAATAAAAATATTTCCACTAAGGATATTTTGTTTTCCTCAACGGGAGTAATAGGTGAAAAGTTTCCTATAATAAAAGTAAAATATTCTTTAGATAGGCTATTGGAGAAAACTTCAGCAACAAGCAGGCTTAGCTGGGTAGCTGCGGCTCATACCATCATGACAACGGACACAATTGCTAAAATGGCTTTTGAAATTTTTAACGTCGGTGGAAAAACAGTTAACATTTCTGGAATTGCCAAAGGCTCAGGCATGATATTTCCAAATATGGGGACCATGCTCGGCTTTATTTTTACTGATGCTAATATTTCACCGTCAGTTTTAAACCATATGCTTAAAAAAAAGTAGAAAACACTTTTAATGCAATTACAGTAGATGGAGACACTTCCACCAATGATATGGTTTTATTATTTGCTACAAACAAATCAAAAAACAAACCCATTACTAACAAAAACTCAGCCGACGCAAAAATTTTTGAAAAAAAATTAGAAGAGGTGATGCTAAACTTGGCAAAACAAGTTGCAATAGATGGAGAGGGCGCGACCAAATTCATTACTATCAATGTAAAAAATTGTAGAAGCAAAAAGTTAGCAAAAGCAATAGGATTTTCCGTTGCCAATTCGCCACTAGTAAAAACTGCTATTGCCGCTGAAGATCCAAACTGGGGAAGAATCATTGCTGCCGTAGGAAAAACAAGCGAGAGTGTAAATGCTGAAAAAATTTCACTAAAAATAGGAGGATATCTAATTTTTAAAAATGGAGAAATTGCAAAAAATTACAAAGAAGACGAGGTAAAAGATTATATGAGAGGCAAGAGCATAGTTATTGATCTCGAAATAAATTCTGGCAAAGATAACTTTTCAGTTTACACGTGTGATTTAACTCAGGAATATGTCTCTATCAATGCAAACTACAGAAGTTAGTTGTGAATATCACTTTGGTATCCTGTTGCATTCTGCAAAAAAGAAATAAAATTTTAGTCACAAGCAGACCTCCATCCAAATCATTTTCTGGTTTTTATGAGTTTCCAGGCGGCAAATTGGAAAAAAAAGAAAGCTTTTATGATGCTGTGATTAGAGAGTTAAATGAAGAGCTTGGTATCAAGGCAAAAGCTCAAGACCTAGCCATTATAGACAATATCACCCACAGCTATAAGAATAATCACATTGTTATTATGGCAGTTTTTCTTTTAAAAAAATGGTCTGGTTTATTGAAACCTAGAGAATCTCAAGAAATTCAATGGCTATTAAAGAGCAATATAAGAAAATTAAATTTTTTGGATGGTAGTAAAATTATATTAGAAAGACTAAACTCAAATTTTTACAATTTCTAGCTATGACTAAATTTAAAAATACTTTTTTAACCATTTTCTTTTTAGTCATGCTAAATAGTTGCACGACCATGAATTTAGACGAATTTAAATTAAAAAACCAGAACTAAAACTAGAGCAGTATTTTGCAGGAAAAACTACAGCTAGAGGAGTTTTTGAGGACAGATTTGGAAATATAAAAAAATCCTTTATCGTACATATAGACGGCACATGGGATGGAAAGCAGCTCATTTTAAAAGAAGATTTTATCTATGACGATGGAAGCAAAGAGTATCGTGAGTGGAAAATAACTAAAGAAGGAGAAAATTATTATACAGGATTTGCGGATGGAGTGGTGGGAGTTGCATCAGGATCTGTTAGTGGCAATGCCTTTAATTGGAAATATAAATTTAATCTAAGCATAGGAAATAGCAAACTCAAGGTTGATTTTGATGACTGGATGTTTTTGCAAGACAATAACTATCTAATGAATATCGCAAAAGTTAAGAAATTCGGTATTACTTTGGGTACGGTTATTCTCTTCTTTAACAAAGAATAACAAGTACATTGAGGCTTGTTAGATAATTATTAAATATTTATTATGATCAAGTATCAGCTTAAATGCGAGTGCGGAAAAGAGTTTGAGAGTTGGTTTGCTAGCTCCAAAGAGTTTGACAAATTAGAGAAGAAAAAAATGCTAAGTTGTATTTGTGGCACTTCTAATAAAATTTCAAAACAGTTAATGTCACCTCAGGTAAGAGGAGCTACAAAGACAGACGGCGATAAGCAAAAAGAAATTTATCAAAATGTTCAAAAAAAATTAGCGGACCTTAGAAAGTATGTGGAAAAAAATGCAGAGTATGTGGGAGATAAATTTGCTTCTGAAGCAAGGTCTATTTATTACGATAAAAAAAATGTTAGAAATATTTATGGCGTTACCACTTCAGAAGAAACAAGCGAGTTACTTGATGAGGGAATAGAAGTCAGCTCTGTACCCTGGGTTCCAAAAACCGATAGCTAAAGCTAATTTTTTACAAAGTAAGACATATAATTAACCGATATGTCGTTGCTTAATTTCCATTTATTAAAAATAGGATTAAACATTACGCCCTTTGTTTCTTTATGTATTAAAAAATGAGGAGATACGTGATTAATAATTTCCTCAGGTTTTAAAAACTTCTTCCAATCGTGTGTTCCTATAGGTAGCCACCTCAAAACATACTCAGCGCCAAGAATTGCAAATAAATAAGATTTCGGATTTCGGTTTATGGTTGAAAAGAAAATAAGACCATTTTTACTTAATAGCTTGGCGCAACTTTCAACAAACAAGTCTACATTGTCCACATGTTCAATAACTTCCATGCACAAGATAACATCGTATTTTTTGCCAATGATTTCTTCAGGCATTTTGTTTAGGTAATTAATTTTTAAATTTGTTTTTTTGTGCATGTATCTTTGCAACTTCAATATTGGTCTTAGAAGCATCGATCCCAGTAACCTCCGCTCCCAACCTTGCAAAAGGCTCACACAGCAAACCTCCTCCGCAGCCGACATCTAGAAGATTTAGTTTTGAAAAAGAAAAATCCTTATCAATATTTAATGAAAAATGCTGAGATATTTTATTAACTAAGTATTCTTGTCTTACGGGATTAAATTTGTGCAAAGGAGAAAATTTTCCATTGGGATCCCACCATTCAGACGCCATATCTGAAAATTTTTTAATCTCACTATCATTTGCGGTTTTTTTATTCATAATTCTTTTTGTGTTATTGCTTATTTTTATCTACCAGAGTAATTATGTAGCGAAAATATACTTTATATGTCTAAAATTGTAATGAAATTTGGCGGTACCTCTGTCGCAGATACAGACAGAATAGTGCATGTAGCCAATATTATAAAAAAAAAAATTGATCAAAAACACAAGGTAGCAGTTGTAGTTTCAGCTATGGCCGGAGTTACCAATGACCTAATTCAGAAATCTAAAAAAATTTCAGACAATTTTCCAAACGACGAATATGATGCGTTATTATCTTCGGGCGAACAAGTAACATCAGCTCTTTTAGCGGGAGCATTGCAAAAGCTAGGAGTTAATTCTAGATCTTGGCTGGGATGGCAAATTCCTATTGTTACAGAAGGTGATTATAAAAATAGCAGGATAGTTTCTGTAAATTCTAAAGCTTTAAATGATTGCATAGATCAGGGTATTGTTCCCATTATTCCTGGATTTCAAGGACTGTCCAAAGAAAATAGAATCACAACTATTGGCAGGGGCGGTTCTGATGCCTCAGCTGTAGCTATAGCAAAATGCTTAGAGGCAGATTTTTGTGAAATCTATACTGATGTCGAAGGAGTGTTTACCACTAACCCAGCGATAGAGCCAAAAGCAAAAAAAATAGAAAAAATTTCTTACGAAGAAATGTTAGAGATGGCTACCTTGGGAGCAAAAGTAATGCAGAGCTACTCAGTTCAAAAAGCAATGATTAATGATGTTGAGATTTATGTTAAATCAACATTTTCTGATAATTCTGGAACGCAAATTGCAGCTGAAGACAGAATTTCTTACGATAAAGTTATTACAGGAGTTGCTTACTCTAATGATGATGCAAAAGTTACTTTGCAAGGAGTTAAAGACAAGCCAGGGGTTGCTTCTGCAATCTTTAAGCCTCTATATGAAAGTAGTATTGTGGTGGACATGATCGTTCAAAATATTTCAGCTGATAGCTTAAAAACAGATGTAACATTTACAGTTAAAAGAGATGATTTGAAAAAAACAAAAGAAATTTTTGATAAGCTAAAAAATCAATTGGAATTTGAAAAGCTATTAACGGATGACAAAGTTTCAAAAGTATCCATTGTGGGAGCTGGAATGATCACGCATCCAGGAGTTGCTTACAAAATGTTTGACGCTCTATCTTCAAAAAAAAATCAATATCCAGGTCATATCAACTTCTGAAATCAAAATTTCTGTTTTTGGTAGATGA